>Ga0194113_10004558_pt1 | contig 18136 bp, 20 predicted proteins | sample TA2MahC200mmetaG_FD_146193 | JGI IMG/M metagenome (GOLD analysis project Ga0194113, IMG submission 146193) | Freshwater microbial communities from Lake Tanganyika, Tanzania - TA2015017 Mahale Deep Cast 200m | ecosystem: Environmental > Aquatic > Freshwater > Lake | place: Tanzania: Lake... | reverse complement strand
TTCAACAATAGGGATAGCTTCTCTGGATTCTTGCTCCTGGGCACAAACAAAGAAACAAGAAACAAAAATTATAAAACCTGACAAAACCAAGAATCTAATTTTCTTCATCTATCTCTCCTTCAATAGTCATTTCTATAAACTCAATTCGATATCTTCCCCTGCGCTAGATAGAATAACTTTGCTTTCCAATATATCCTTAACCTGAATTTTATCCAAGCTATCGCCTTTATTCAAAAAATGCGTCATTTTTGTAGCCTTATCTTCTATTATCGCCTGAGGCTGCTTACCTAAAATCACGCCCACCAGCTTAAAGTTCTTGGTCGCTTCCTTTAGGCTAGCGCTAACATTGGAAGCTTCTGTTTTATCTGGCGTTAACGGAGCGTTAAAAATATCCCTTTTAGAGAATTGCTTATAATAATAATCATAATCTTTTGGCTTGCTGATTTTGATCTCTTGTTGTTTTTGAGTCTCTTCGGCTGGCCTGGAATCCTCTTGAGTTCTTGGTTTTGCAGGATTTAATAGATTAACCAAAGAATAAGTAGAAAACATAATCAATAAAGAAACTAAGAACACATTGAGGGTTTTAAAACTCAAGAAATTCAAAAGGCGGGTTTTAAAGAAGCTCTCCAGGGGCTTTAGATAATTCAAACGGATTTTTCTTTCTTTCTGCGCAGAGGAAACCACCGATGCTTCTTTCTGAGCTTCCTTCTTGGGACGCCCGCGGATCAATCTTAAGAGTTTCTCCTCAGGAGAAATATTCCTGTCCATTAAGCAACCCAAATCCTTTCTTCTTCTAAAAGGCCGTTGATAATTTCATCGTCAACAATCGCTTTATCATACATTACAAGTCTTTCCAGGGCATTGTGACACAAAAGCGATATTTTTCTTGGGTACCCCTGGGAAAAATTATAGATTCTTTCAATTGCTTCATCCGTAAATAAACTTCTACCTCCATTATAACCGGCCTGTTTTAGGCGAAAATCAACCATCTCTTTTGTTTCCCTTATATCTAAAGGATTAATAATGTATTTTAAGCTGACTCTATCGACGAAGTTGCGGATCTTTTTCACCCTGGGCAATAACTCCATCTGTGCCAAGATTACCAACTGCAGCAATTTATATTCGTTGGTCTCATAATTTAAAAGGGTGCGCAAGATTTCCAGAAAAGGCTGGTTTAATTTCTGCCCCTCATCTATCAAAAGGACAATGGTCTTGTTTTCTTCCACTCCCTTCTGGAATAGATACTTTTCTATGGATTCTTGGATATCTATGGTAGAACGAAAATCAGGCAGGACTCCAAAAGTCTTGGCGAGGCTGGTTAGAAACTGGTATTCGGTCTTATAGTTAGGATCTAAAATCATTTTGAATATGATTTTATCCTCTTCTCCGGCAAACGAATGGAATAAGGTGCGGGATAACGTAGTTTTGCCTGTCCCCACATCCCCAAGAATTAAGCTTAAGCCCCTTCTAAGACGGATCGTAATCTCCAGCCTCTGCAAAGCCGTGTTATGTTCCCTGGAGCGATAAAAAAACTCCGGGTCCGGACTGGTAGAAAAAGGCTCCTTATTGAGATTTAATACCTCGTAATAACTCATTTCTCAGAAACAGGCACCTCATCTTTAATTTGTGAGATAGATTTTCCTTCCTGTCGAAGCCTGCGTATCTTTTGCAATGCACCTAGAGAAGAATCGTCAAAATAACGGAAATTTGTCTCGGGACTTCTGCCTATCTCATGCAAAAGGCCGATTTTCAAATAATACTTAATCGTGTGGATTGAGTTTCCACTCCTTCTAGACAAATCTTTTATAAGATATATATTTCTCATATAGTTATATACTACTCTCTACCCAGAGAGTAGTATAGCCAAATGAGCTTTTTTTGTCAAGATATTTTTAGTAGTTTAACCGGCAGAAAAGTTAATTTTGATGAAAGGCTAAGGAACCCTGATGCGGCTGATAAGGATGGATCCTTTTAGTGTATTTGTACGCATTGAGCGTCTTTCTAATCGCAGTCTCTCAATCTTCAAGAAATGTGGCTGGCTTTGTAAAGTGTGAATAAATTTTGTCAGATCTTCAAGCAGGCCTTCGGCCTCAAGCTCCACAGAGAACTTTTTATAAAAGTCAACTGCCCTAACGCGCGAAGGCTTCATGTCAGAAATACTTATTTTTATCTCTTTAGTAATAGACTCAATCTCGGAAAGCAGCGCAGACATCTCCTGTTCATCGTTGGCCTTTTGCTTAATCAAGTCTGCGTATTTTTTGTAATTAGCCTCTACAGCAGCTTGATTATCAAGAACTTTATTGCTCTTTTTTAATTTCAATTCCTTAAGCGCTACCTGGCTGTTTAAATCATTTAGCCTTGCCTTGAGTGGCTCAAAAACAAAATTTACCCCCAGATAAGCCAAGCCAAGCAGCAAGCAAACAGACAATATTATCTTTTCTCTTGCTGAAAAATGCCTCAATAGCATCTATTACTCTCCCGTTTGACAGGTAATTCTAAAATCAGTGACTTCTCCCTGGCTAGTCATTCTTTTGCTCGCATATTTAACTTCTACATTCTTAAAATTCTTTGATTTTTCAAGCTTACTCTGAAAACTAAAGATATCTGACATCTGGCTTGAAACCCCTTGAAGGGTTAAATTGCCTTTTTCGTCTTGATTAAAGACGTTAAGCGACATGCTTGAAGGCAAAAGGTTATATAACTCATATATTACATCGATACCGGAATTGGAATAGTCCAACTGTTCTTTGATCAATTCCAATTTTTTAGTCGTATCATCAACATTTTTAGCAATAGGGGCCACTCCATTCAACTGAATATCAAGGTTCTTCAAATACTGTTCTTTTTTATAAATATTTAAGAAAACTGAACCTAAAATAACAAGTAAAGTTAAAATCAATAGAGAGCCGCTGAAGAAAAATTCTTTTTTCATATATTTCATATTTTGTTTTTGACGTTCAGTCTCGGGTAATAGGTTTAATTCACCATCTTTAGCCCCAAGCACAAGTCCTAAAACAGCGGTAAAAGAAACATCGCCTATAGCTGCCATGCCTAGCAATGTGCCCTTTGCCGTCGGAATATCCGCAAGCGGATTAATTATCTCAACCGGCAAAGAAAACTCTGAGTTTAACCTCTGGGATAAAAACGTGGCTTTGGCTGACTGGGTCAATAAAACGATTTTGGAAACTTCTGGGTTTATCTTTTCTTTACGATAAGTCGTTAAGGTTAAATGTATCTGTTCCAAAAAACCTTCTATCTTTTCGGCATTTAATTCATTCGTGCCGAAAGAAATTGCTCTTGAAAAAAGAAGGTTGCCTTCTTGAGAAAAACATAAATCAGTGACCGCGCTATCAATATTTACCAACAGAACGGCTTCATTTGTGGGCCTGCCGATCTTTAAGCGATGCAGATTATACCATTTGGAAATACCGATCGAACTTATACTGAAAATTTCCGGATTAATCGCTGCTGAATTCAATATCTGCATATATCGCTCGATAACGTCTTTATGCGCAGTAACCAATAAGGTGTCGGCATATCCGTTCTTATGTTTTGTGCTTATGATATAGTCGCTTATGATATCTTCTTTAGGATAGGGTATCTGTTGTTTGATTTGAAAATCAAGCATATCTTCTATTTCGGCGGGGTCTTGAGAAGGCAACCTTAAATTCCTGACTATGGTAGAGCCGCGAGCGAATATGCAAACCAGGCTTGACGTCTTGATTTTTGAATCCGATACTAATTCTTTGATTGCCTTTGCTGCTATTTCATTTGATGATTCTTTAATTTCTTTTAGCCCTAAGAAAACTACGGCTCGGACAGAAGGGCTAATTTTTGCATGAGCCAATTTTATATGGGTCTGCGTGATCTCTAAAACACTAAAAAATTGCTTAATCATTTTATTCTTCATACCAGAATATTATAGGATATTCTCCAGCCGGCGATAAAACAACCTCTACTTCGCTGGCAATTTTCTTATCTTGATAAAGCCCCCTAACGCGGGCTCTATAAATATCAGACTTGGAAATAAAAAACCTGTCTTTTAAGAATATAAATAAACTTTCTTCCGGTCCAAACAAATTCAGCTCGCCTGGATTTTGAAGGTCTATCTTGCGGTCATCTGCCGTCGCTTCTATCTTATCATCTCCAGCTCGATAGTCAACTATCTTATCAACCATACCATCAGCGTCTTCCTGCCCTGTCGTGGGGCTGCCGTCTAAATCTGCCCCAGCTCGAGCCACCGCCTGAAGCACAATCTTGTCAGCAGTATTAACATTAACCTTTAAATCGACATAAGCGAAATTATAGATAGTCAGGTAGTCTTTAATTTTTAGAAATATATCTTTAGACATATCCCTTATCATGGATAATTCATTTAAAGATTCAAATTTAGCATTCTTGCAGTGGTACGGCTTTTCTAGGCCCATATAATAATCATCCTCTGCGCCAAATTCGGGACTATTCAGGTTGGAATCGCCGTCCTGCCAATCCACGACAGAATTTGCTATGACCTGGGCAGTTTGGCTATCAACCTCTAAGATATTAAGCAGCTTTTCCAGCACAATCTGATTCTGCGCATTGATAGCGTTGATATTGATTTTTCTTTCCTCGTCGATCAAGCCGTAAGTCTCAAGAGATTTCTCCGCACCTTCTTTTTTGTAACTTACAGAATAACTGCCTTCCCCTAAAGATATATCTTTAAAAAGATCCTCCGGAGTCTGTCCTTCGGCTAAAACTATACCGCATAAATACAGGGTATCATAATTCTTAGTCTCGGGGTTCATCCGATCCTTCACTAATTCTTTTATCACCGCCAAGACGCCGGCCTTGGCAATGTAATAACTTTTTAATCTATCTATGGCATAGCGATTCAGTTTAACGCCTATGCTATTTCTATGGCCTATCCCAACGGCTAAAACAGTCAAAATGATAAGCATCCAAATCGTTACGATAAGGATTACCCCAGAATTATTACAAATTGGCTTAAACGTCCTCATAACTAATCAATTATTCTTTGATTTCTCCGATAACTCCCATCGGAATAAATACAGTTTTAGAAAAAGTTGTTTTTACATTTGGATTTCCGGGATTCTGCAAAACCAATTCTACCTTAACGCCCATTGGTATATTTTCGCTTTCTTCCCAATCGCTTTTCCATTCAATCTCTTCGTCCTCGCCGTTTACTACGCCATGGGCATAACTGAATTTCAACCCGTCTTTTGCTACCAAGGAACTGAATATCTCCTCGGATTTTTCTTCCACAGATATCTGCAGACTATCGATTAAAGAGCTTTCTTGCCTTTTAAGAAGAAAAATCTCGCCTCCACCATTTTCTTTGGCTTCAAGAAAATATAGAACCCTGTTTATTCCATAATCATCTTCGTTTAAGAAAGATATGCTATCGGCCTTGCCTTCAAAAACCTTAAAGTTTGGGTAACTGTTTTTGTAACTAAAGATCACCGCGTTATGCAACTCCTTGGCGATAGTATCCATTGACCATCGAGCTTCCTGATACATCCTATTTAGGTCTTCCGACTTCTTCCACGCTGAAGTTGAACTAAAGAAAGTTGAATAAAGGCTTACCGCGACAACAGAAAATATGGTAAGGCCTATTAATATCTCTATAAATGTCATGCCGGAAAAATTATTCTTTTTCTTTCTCATTTTGTTATTTTTTATCAAATAGATAAGTAACGACGAAAATTGCTCTCCTAGAACCTTTTGTCGGCCAATTGACTGAAAGCAAAACCTTATTTAACATCCCCTTCTCTTCATTATCCTTAATATTTTCTGTTTCTAAGCTGTATCTAGAATCTTGGTACGGCTCCGGAAAATATTCTTCTTTATTTAACCCAGATTCAATAAAATATTTCCTTTCAATATCCCAAAGCTTCTCTTCCAGCAACGAATAACCTGTTGTATATTGCTTAATAATCTCCAAAGATTTAATGCCCGTTATCAATGAACGCGCAATCAAGGTGAGCCCCACCGAAAGAATGACTACGGTTATTAGGACTTCTACCAGTAAAAACCCTTTATTCTTTTTTGTAATCATATTCCTGCACATAACCTGACTGGCCCTCGGTAGTTATAGTGTAAAATTTATCATTCACGTTGCTTAAATATATGCTGGTCCTGTCAATCTTACCATCGGGATAGAAATTTATGGTCATGCTATCTGCCTTTACGGCAATATTATCGCTTAAATCAAAGGCTTTACCGAATTTTCCTGAGATCCTTACAAAATCCCCTTCTTCCTCAGTACTCTTAGTAAGCCAATATTTGTTATACTCTGAATCGAAATTTAACCGGAAATTTGCCCTTTCGGCTATTGCGCTGGCTTGAGCATAACGCATAAGATAGGTTAAATTATGAGATGTATCGGAAAGCAAAAAATTATAGTAGGTATTACGAAAATTGGGGATGGAAAGCGCGCTGACCACGCTAAGCAGTATAACGACGATAAGCAACTCAACAAAAGTAAACCCCGCCAGGATTTTATCTTTCCGGTCTCTAAGTAAAAATCTTAGCGGGAAAAAAATATTTTTACCCTTGCGGATGAGATTCCTCCCAATTAGTAACATCATCTCCTCCGCCTTCAACTCCATCGGGGCCGTAAGAATACAAATCATAATCTTCTGCATTATGGACTCCCGGAGAGACATAGATATAAGGCCTGTTCCAGGGATCAACCGGCAAGCTTTTCTTTTTTAAATAAGGGCCGCTCCAATTCGTTGGTGCCGGCGAAGAAGTGGGTTTTGTAATCAAGGACTGTAATCCTTGCTCGGTCGTAGGATATCTTCCATTATCAAGTTCGTATAAATCTAAGGCCATGGCTATATTCGTCTCAATATCCACTTTAGCTGCTGCGCGCCTGGCCTGCTCGGTGCGTCCGGCCATACGAGGAACCACCATGCCAGCTAATATTAAAATAATTGTAACCACCAACAATAATTCCACTAATGTGAAGCCTTTAATTCTCTTTCGCATATTCTCCCCCTTTAAATGAGCACATAAGTTACGGAGTGCAAACGACGTAACTTATAAGTGCGAATTTAACCCTTGACATCTTTGATGTCAAGGGTAGGTTCAGCCAAACAACTTACGTCACTGTGTTCCGTAAGTTGTGGCTTCACCTAACAATTAAATTCATCTGGAATATCGGTAAAAGCATGGAAATCACAATAAAACCTACGATTAATCCCACGATAAGAATCAATACCGGCTCAATAAGTGAAGTCATAATCTTAATCATGCTGTCGGTCTGACGTTCAAAAGATTCTGCAACCTTGAAAAGAGATTTCTCAGGGCTTCCGGATTGTTCGCCGACAGCCACAAGATTAACCACCACCTCTGGAAAATATTTACTCTTAGACATAGTATTAGTGAGGCTGGCTCCGTCATTCACATCTTTAAGCATACGAAGTATATCTACACGCAAAACCTCATTATCTAAAATACCGTAAACCGCCTCCATGGCCTGCATCAAAGTTACGCCATTATCTAACAAAGTAGCCGAGGTCCTGGCAAAATGCGCAATCTGGCTTTTCTTAATAAGTTCCCCGAAAAAAGGCAGGCTTATCTTGAGCCTATCAAGATTTAGCTTGCCTTCCTTGGAACCTTTAAGCTTTTTAAAATACAAGATAACCAAGCCTGAAATAATAAATATAAGCCACCAGTAATTTGAAAAGAAATTACTTAAGTTAATCAAAAATAGTGTTGGTAAGGGAAGCTTCTGCGACATCTCGGTAAACATTAATACCAGACGAGGCACTACAAAGGTTAATAAAATAAAAATTGTCAAAACTCCTATTGCGGCTATCAAAATTGGATAGGCAAGGCTGGCACGGATCTTTGATCTTACATCTTCTTCTTTCTCTTTAAAATCCGCCAACCTTCTTAAAACTGAGCTTAAATTTCCTCCGAGCTCCCCGGATTTCACGATATTGATATAGAAAGCATCAAAAATGCCAGGATACCTAGCCAAGGAAACCGATAAGCTATCCCCGTCGCGTATGGAATTCTTGACCTCTAAAACAATCTTCTTTAGATACTGATGCTGCGTCTGTTTTTCTACCAACTCCATGGCCTGAAAAATACTTAAGCCCGAATCCAGTAAATCAGAAAGTTGCCTTGTAAAAATAACGATATGGTTAGCTTTGATTTTCTTAGAAAACAAAAAAGAGAAATCCTGTTTCTTTTTTGAGACGGATTTCTCTTCTTTTATCTCTAAAGGAAAAAAGCCAAGTTGATTGATTTTTCTTGCCGCTTCGTCCTGATCGGTTGCTTCGATCGTGCTTTCGACTATATCCCTGGGGCCAGACTTGGCTTTATAGATAAATTTTGGCATAGGTTTATATTATTTTTAGATTTTATCATAGCTATTTTGCGTTTTCAAGACAAATTAAGTAAGTTTAATTTATTTTCTATAGGAAGGATTATTCTTGTTGGGTAACGCGTAAAACTTCGGTAGGTGTTGTAAGGCCTCTCTTTATCTTATCCCAGCCGTCGTCGCGTAACGTCCTCATGCCAAAAGTTACAGCCTTATTTTTTATTTTATTTGCTGGTTCGCGAGCCAAAATCATATCGCGGAGGGAATCGTTTATCAATAAAAATTCGTATATCCCCGTCCTTCCCTTGTATCCGGTAAACTTACAATCATCGCAACCCTTGCCTTCAAAAAGCTCTAGCCCAGAGATTTCCGTCTCTGAAATACCCAGCTCTTTTAATATCTCAACATTGGGCCTAACAGGAACCTTGCACTTTGGACAGATTAAACGCACTAATCTTTGCGCGATAAAACATTCCACCGAACTGGAAATAAGATACGGCTCTATTCCCATATCAAGAAGCCTAGTCACTGAGCTTGCCGCGTCGTTAGTATGCAGTGTCGAGAATACCAGATGACCTGTCAGGGACACTCTAATTGTTATTTCGGCGGTTTCAAAATCTCTTACCTCTCCTACCATCATGATATCGGGATCGTGTCTAAGCATAGAGCGCAACCCTTGGGCAAAAGTTAATCCGATCTGCGGGCTAATTTGGATTTGTGTTACGCCGCCTAGCTGATATTCAATAGGATCCTCGATTGTAATTATCTTCTTATCCACTTTATTTATCGTAGAAAGGCACGCGTAAAGAGTCGTGGTTTTGCCCGAGCCGGTGGGGCCGGTAACAAAGATAATGCCATGGGGTTTTTTGATTAACAAATCCAATTCGTCTAAATCTTTCCTGGAAAGCCCCAGGTCTGAAAGGCTAAGAATCATGCCCGAGCTTAAAATTCTTATTACGGCGCTTTCGCCGAAAGGCGTCGGCAATATGGAAACTCTTAAGTCTAGATCCTGGTTTCCCACTTTAACTTTGATGCGGCCATCCTGAGGAAGCCTTTTTTCGGCGATGTTAAGATTAGACATAACTTTTATGCGGGAAATTATCGCTGATTCAAAATGCCTGATCTCGTCGGGAACTTTGGCATCGTATAAAATACCGTCAATACGATACCTAATCCTAAGCTCTTTTTCAAAAGGTTCAATATGTATATCTGTAGCCCTGTCTTTATAGGCTTCAAGCAAAATCTGATTAACGAATCTTCCTATGGTGGCGTCAGCGGTAAGCTTATCAATATCTTCGGTAGTAGACGCCTTCTCCTCTTTCAACCCCTGCTCATCGATGATTTTCTCCAGGGTCTCTGCTCCCACGCCATAATATTTGCGGATTGCCTCTGTGATTTCTTTTTCGCTGGCCAACACAGGACAAACATCCAAACCTAAAAGCAGCTTTATATCATCGATAACATTCATGTTTGTGGGTTCGGTCAGGGCTATGGTTAAAACCTTGCCTTCGATTTTTAATGGCATCAATTTATAATGCAAGGCGAACTTGGCGGGAACATTTTTGACAACATTTTTGTTTATGCTTACATCTTTTAACTTAACGTAATCAATACCCAGCTGTTTTGATAAGACCGGCAAGATCCTATCCTCCGTGGCAAAACCGAGCTTGATTATGTTTTCGCATAAGAAGCCGCCGGATTTTTCCTGCTGGCGCAGGGCGTTAACCAATTCATCATCGGTAATTACCCCTGCTTCAACCAATAATTGTCCTATGGATTTCTTATCTTTAGCCATACAATTCCCAAAATCTACTATAGCACATTTTATAACATAGCTAATTTATTTTCAAGAAATTAAAACTAGACCTTGCAGGCGCACTTTTTATTTCTCAAGATTTTTATCTGTTTATCAAAAGAATCGACATATTCTCTCTGAAGATGATTGCCTTTAGCTAATCTGGCATCGAGACCGCTTTTATGCAGATAACCTCTTCTAGTCATTTCCGCAACTAATTTTCTATGCCTAAGATACAAGGCATTTAACTTGCCTCTCCATCTATTTGTTTCCGGATGATGGGCATACCCTTTTTTGCCTTTAGTCAAAATCACCCATATGGCATGCAACTCTCTATGCTCGCCGAGCAGATGATTTCGGCATAATTTTCTTGGATCAATATCCCAAATTCTCATTGTAATAATGCCTTTAAAACTCCCAATCTGTTTTTAAAACCACGGCTGCGATATATACACATAAAATAATGAAGCATAGTAGCTATTAAGCCGCGGAAATTAATTCCTAGGATAGTTCCGCAAGAAACATTATTTGCCATTGGTATGACGTACCCTAAATCTATAGGTTTATATGCTATCAATTTTGACCCATTAATACTTTTTATAATATTAATGGCTGCTAACTCTCCTTGGAATATCGAAAACTGCACCGCCATCCTTAAAGGCTTTTCCTTATAGGAAAAAGTATTCGCGTCGCCAACAACAAAACAATTATTCGTGATTCTTAAGAATTCATCGACCTTTATTCTACCTTGAGGTGTTTTATCTTTATTTAAATTAAAAATAAAATCTGCGGTTTTGACTCCCGCCGTCCAGATAAGCATGGCTCTTTCGAGCTCATCTTTATTTGATAAAAATACTTTATCTATTTCAATTTTATCCAGAGTAACATTAGTCAAAATATCTATATTAAGTTTCTTGAGATTATTATTAACGTATTGTTTCATCCATTCCGGAAGCAGACCCAGAATGCTTGGCGCTCTCTCGACAATAACTATCCTTTTATTAATCTTTTTTCGGTCTAAGTACCTTCTTAAATTAGTCGCGACCTCAATTCCGGTATAGCCGCCACCTGCGATTATAAATGCATCAAATATATTCTCGCTTAATTGTTCTAAAATATTGGCCGCATCCTCGGTGCTGTCCAATTTATAACTATATTTTTTAGCCGCTTCGTTTCCGTAGAAGTTTGTTTGCGATCCAGAAGCTACAATAAGATAATCGTAAGGAAAACTGTTATCCCGAGAAAAAATAATATTCTTTTCTAAATCTATCTTTGCTATTTCATCCTTTATAAATTTTATCCCCACTTTCTTACAATAGTCATCAAGTTTAAATGCCAACAACTCTGGATGGATGCCCCTGCCGATAATATCAGGAAGCATAGGGAGAAAATTGAATTCATCTTTTCTGTCGATAAGTGTAATATCCGCGAGATTCTTAAATCGCCGTAACCTATTGAGTGCACTAATTCCCGCAAAACCGCCACCGATAATTATTACTTTTTTCATAATAGTATGCCCAAAATTATTGCCAAACCAACTAAAGTCTGCACCGCAATAGTCAACTTAGAAGAATTTATTAGCATCATTTTATCGCTATGATACCGCCTTAAAATATTCGCTGCCTTAAGAGAAAGTACTAGAAAAATTAAAGCGGACAAAGATAACCAACTTAAATATCCCTTAATAATATTTAAAATTATGGATAGATACCCTAAAAATATTATTGCAAGATAAATTATAAAGCCTTTGGATGAGCTAACGATACTCGCCCAAGTGAACTTATTGGATTTTACATCCGTTTGTCTATCCGGGATTTCATTAGAGAATAAAATAGCGGTAGTAAAGAACCCGAAAGGCAGCGATAGAATAAAGCTCCTTAGATCGGGAAAAACCTGCGTCTGGATAAAATACCCGCCCATAAGCGCTGCGGGACCAAAAAGCATAAAAATGATTATTTCTCCTAACCTATGATATGAAAAAGCTAAAGGTCTATGTGAATAGGAAAAACCCAAGAATAATATCAAAATATAGTAACCAATAATCAAAGGGCTTTTAAATAAAAAAGCTAGAATTGTAACGCTTAAAAAAGATACCGCAAAAAAAACCATTGCCAGACCAAAATAAAAACTTAAAGACAGACTCCCTTCCTGAATTAGCTTGGAGCCGCCGAAGAAATTATAGAATTTCCGATCCTGCCAATCTGTGCCGTATTTAGAATCAGCGTAATCATTGATGAGATTTGCTCCCAAGTGGGTTGAAACGGCAGCGGTTAATCCCAACAAAAATGGAAGCAATTGAAAAACTTCTTTGGCAACAAGCGAACCAGCTATAAAAGGAAATGCGCTTGCAGTGGTGAATGGAAGCCTCAACGCCCTAACAAATCTTGATATACTTAGATTTTTGTCCATGCCTTATTTGCAGTCTATATTTTATTGCTTCAAATAATATAATATGATATCATAAATCCATGCTTTCCCGAATAAAAAATAATATCGACAAAAATCTAGAGACTTTTATACAAAGAATCGACAAACTTTACTCTATAAGCAAAATCTCCCCTCTTTTGTTTAGATGCATAAAAGATTTTGTCTTAAGAGACGGCAAACGCGTGCGGCCGATACTTTTTGTAATCGGATATCTTGGCTACGCTAAGAAAGTCGCCGCCAACCTCTATACCAGCGCCCTCTCTATCGAACTCCTCCATGACTTTATGCTGGTCCACGACGATATAATCGATAAATCGGCAACGCGTAGAGGCAAATCTTCAATGCATGAATTGCTCAATAAATATTTAAAAGATTATAAAAATATAAAATTTAGCGGACAAGACTTAAGCATCGTGGTTGGAGATGTTATGTATGCGACGGCAATCAACGCCTTCCTGTCAATAAACGAAAATATGGAACGCAAGGAAAAAGCCCTAAAGAAATTCATTGAGGCGGCTATTCATACCGGAAGCGGAGAATTTATCGAACTTTTAATTGGGGATACAACTATTGAAAAAGTAACTAAGCAAGATATCGATAAAATTTATGATTACAAAACTGCGCGCTATACTTTTTCTACGCCCCTGGCGACAGGAGCGATACTTGCCGGAGCCGAAGAAAGCGAAGTGAATAACCTTTTTAAATTCGGGATTTATCTTGGGCGGGCATTCCAGATACAAGACGATATCCTGGTAATGTTCGGAGATGAAAAGAAAATCGGCAAGTCTACCCTTTCTGACTTACAAGAGGCAAAAAAAACTATCCTAATATGGTATGCTTTTAAGAATTCAGATACAAAAAATAAAAAAATAATAAAAAGAACTTTGTCTAAAGGAAAAGTCACTAATGCTGACCTACTAAAAATGCGGAGGGTTATCGCAGAATCTGGCGCGCTTGAACATGCCAGGAAAGAAATCAAAAGATTAAAAAAGTTAGCTTTAAACCTGCTTTGCACCTCAAAGATAAATCCTCAATATAAAAATACCCTAATAAACTATTCAAATTCTGTCGTATAGATTATTTATCATGCGCAAGGCAGACAAATTCGCACTTTCCCTGGCTTATGTCACGAGCTAATTCATTTAATGGATCCAGACTCAAGGCCTTGCTTAAATATTCATTATATTTATCGTAATTTTTACGGAACTTCTCTACCTGCGCAAGACGCACATAAATATCAGCAAAATTGGGGTCGATTTTAATCGCCTTTAATAAATACTGTTCTGCTTTATCTATGTCCCGACCAAAAACCGCGGGAATCAACAAATAATAACTGCCCAGGCCAAATAATACTGCCGGGGAATCAGGCCGCAGTCTCTCCGCCTTTTTTAAGTAGGGAAGCACACTTCTGCCATTCACAACTTTTGATAACGGCCCTCCATAATGGGCAATCATCCCCTTTGCCCCTGCAACTAAACAATGAGCGCGCACAAAATTGTTCAGATCGACCTTATCCTGGCCCATTTTGACAACTTTATATGCCAAATCAACCGTGGCATCAAAATTCTTCTCCATATATTTAATATAAGCTAAAGTTATGTAAGTCGGTACATATTCGGGGTATTTTTCTAGGAGCCTATCCAATATTTCCTTACTTGGTTTATATTCTCGCTTCCTGCGCAATACCTCTGCTCTGCCCCATTGCGCTTCTTTAGAATTGGGACCAAGCTTGAGCATCTTATAGAAGATATCTTCTGCTTCCTTATTTTTATATTCATTCAGATAGACTAAACCTAAAATATATAAATTCTCTAAAGAATTTTGATTCTTTTCATAAATCTTTTGCGCTTGGGAAGAATTCAAACTATCAGATTTTTCGTGGATGGCTTTCCAATCCAAGGCATAAGAAGATAAAGAAAAACAAAAAAGCAATGCCGCCATAATAATCAACTTTTTCAGCATCTGGCCCTCCTCTTAAAATATTCCCAAAATATTATCGTTAATGTTATCATGCTAAAGCCAAAGAAAAAATCCTCTACGGGAATGCTACCTATTCTTATGCCTAAAAAGAAAACCGGATTATAAATGACTATCTCTTTGCCGGTTAAATAGCCGTTAACTAAAAACTTGAAGAACAAAATAACAAACAAAAAAATGTAATATTCTTTACGGATTAGCACTCTGATATTTAACGCTCTGTCTATTACTAAAGTAAAGAAAACCGATAATACAGCCAATATTGTATATTCTTTCATTTTATCCTTAGCTTGATATAATTGATAACTTCCCAGGTAAAAATGCAGCAAAACGGGATAACCACAAAAAACAAGACTTCTTCCAAGGGCAGATTTGCTATTCGAATCGGCCAGACACCTTCGGGATTAAAATACCAGTGGCTACGCCAAGTGGCAAAAATATCCCAAAAGCCGAAAATCAAAAGAATCAATCCGATACTATAAAAAAGCCCTTTAATATTTCTGTAAATTTTTAAAGGCGGATAAAAACTTAGGACAAGCGGCACGCTTATAGATAATATTAAAACCAGCATATATTCAGACATACAAGCTATTGTAATCTATATTTGGCTATATTGTAAACAAAAGATTTTAATTTGCCTTATATGTTGTTAGGTGTAAAATAAAAACCATGGATCAAGCTAGCAAAAGTGCCTCTTTACAAAAAGGCTTCAAAAAAGCTGAGAAAATAACAAAAAAATACGCTAAAACTTTTTATTTTGCCTCAAGGTCCCTACCTAAAGACAAAAGATACGCTTCTTATGCTATCTATGCAATATGCAGGATAACCGACGATAGCGTTGATAACCATAGCAATCTTTTAAATGCGGCTGCTTTAAATAAAATTGCGCAAGATATCCAACTTGCCTACAGTAATAGTAATTTGAGCGAAGATTTGTTATTGGCTTTTAGAAAAACAGTTAACAATTATAAAATTCCGAAAGAATATTTTAATGAACTATTATCGGGAATGAAGCTGGATTTAGAAAAGAACCGCTACCGGAATTTTGAAGAATTATATAATTATTGCTACAAGGTTGCTGGCGTCGTCGGACTGATAATGCTAAAAATATTTGGCTATGCCAACCCGGAAGCTGAAAAATATTCCGTCAAACTAGGAGTCGCAATGCAACTCACCAATATATTAAGGGACATCAATGAAGATTTCTTGCGCAACAGAATTTATTTGCCGGCTGATGAAATGGCTAAATTTAATGTAAGCGAAAACAATATCTTAAAACAAATAATCGATAATGATTTTATTAATTTAATGAAATTCCAGATCCAACGAGCCAAACAATATTATGCCGATGCAAACTCTGGGATTAAAATGATTGACGATACCGCCTCCCGCCTTGTAGTATATGTGATGAAAGAGCTCTATGCCGAAATACTGACTTCTATAGAAAGAAATAAATACGATATTTTCTCACAAAGAGCTACGGTAACATTGGCAAGAAAAACCTATATAACAGGCGAAATTCTGCTAAAAAGGAATCGTTTATGAAAATCAATATCGCTAAATCAGCTGGATTTTGTTTTGGGGTAAAAAGGGCTGTGGATATCGCTCTTAAAACCGCTAAAAAAGAAAGAAATGTTGAGATGTTAGGAGATATCGTCCATAACGAAGAAGTAGTGAAAGCGATTAGGAATGCTGGCATCAGAAAAGTGAAACGCCTAAAAAAGGGAGAAAATAAGGTTCTTTTAATACGCGCTCACGGCGTATCAAGAGATACTGTTGATAGAGCAAATAAGTTTGGCTACAAAATTATTGACGCGACCTGCCCTATGGTTAGGGGAATCCATAATATTGTTAGAAAAATGGAGAAAATGAATTGTAAACCAATTATTATTGGAGACAAAAAGCATGATGAGGTAAAAGGAATCATCGGCCAGATAAAAACAAAACCAATAATCATTGATTCAATAAATAATATTCCTTATGGCAAAATTAAGAAAGTTAAAAGAGCTTGCGTTGTAGTACAATCAACTCAGAATATTGAAAAAGTTATTAAATTAGTAAGTATCTTAAAAAACTATATTGAAGACTTGAAATTCTTTAATACCGTCTGCAATCCGACTCGGATAAAACAAAACGAAATAAAAACTATGCCTAAAGAAAACGACATTATGATTATTATCGGCTCAAAAACCAGCGCTAATACGAAAAGGTTATATGAGATTTCAAAATCACTGAACAAAAAAAGTTTCTGGATTCAATCAAAAAATGATATCAAGACTTTTTGGTTTAAAGATATAAGCACTGTAGGAATTACGGCGGGAGCTTCAACTCCGGACTATACTACTAAAGAAATTGTAGACTTTATTAAAAACCTGAATAACTAAGATTTGTTTTTGTCCCTTGCGGTAATCAAATCGGCTACTATCTTGGAACCTGCGATAACCGGAGGCAGCCCCCCTCCGGGCTGAGTGCTAGCACCCACACAATACAAATCTTTGAATCTAGAATCAAGATTTGCCGGCCTAAAAAATGCGCTCTGCATAAGCGTATGCGCTAAACCAAAGGTTGCCCCATATTTAACGTTATATCGTTTGATAAAATCTTCGGGATAAAACTTATGTTCCACCTCAATTAAATCCTCTATTTTTATCCCCAAAAGCCTGTTAATCTTATCAAAGATTATTTTTCTTATCAGTTCTTCTTGCCTGCTAAAATCATCTTTAAAATTATTCAGATTTGGCACCGGAACGAGAATGTATAATATATCTTTACCCTCCGGGGCAAGGCTACTATCTGTAACCGTAGGAACGTGGATGTAAAATGAAAAATCTTCAGGCACGACCTTTTCATCGAATATCTGTTTTAAGTTTTTCTTCAGGTCCTTGGCAAAAAATAGGTTATGATGCTCCAGACCTTTTATCTTTTTTTTCATCCCCAAATACATAAGATAAACCGAACAAGAATATTTATAATCAGGGATTCTTCTTTTCAGAAGCTCGCTTTGGGCATAAGCATAATCTGCATTAACCACAACTTTATCGGCCTTAACTTCGCCATTACTAAATTGCAAGATAAAATCATCGTCTTTTTTCCTGATTGAGTTTACTTCTGAATTATATGTGATTTTCGCGCCAAATTTCTTAGATAACTTCTCCAATGCTTTGGGTATTTGATACATCCCTCCTATCGGATGAAAAATCTTTTGGACATGGTCAGCATAAGTAATTACGCTATAAAAGGCGGGAGTATTAAAAGGCGAGACTCCTATAAACATGGCTTCAAAGGTAAAAGCATAACACAAATTCTCATTTTTAAAGAACTTCTTGGCCAGCTGCCAGTAAGACTGGCCTATCTTGAGTTTTCCCAATAAATTCCAATAGTGAGGATTGACTAGCGCGTTAGGAGTAAAACACTTATAGAGCAATGGCTCAACTATTCTGTATATATCGGTGGTGTGCGCTATAAACTTATCGTACGCTTTGGCAGCTCCCGCTTCAAATTTCTCTAATTCCTCTTTGGTCCTGTTGCTATCCCGATGAATAGTCAGGATCTCTCCGCTGGGATAAAAAATCTTATAATGCACATCTAAAACTTTCAAATCAAGG
>Ga0194113_10004541_pt1 | contig 18169 bp, 10 predicted proteins | sample TA2MahC200mmetaG_FD_146193 | JGI IMG/M metagenome (GOLD analysis project Ga0194113, IMG submission 146193) | Freshwater microbial communities from Lake Tanganyika, Tanzania - TA2015017 Mahale Deep Cast 200m | ecosystem: Environmental > Aquatic > Freshwater > Lake | place: Tanzania: Lake... | reverse complement strand
GTCCACCAGGACGTCGGGAGGTCGGCGATCATGCGTACGTCGATGCCGAGCCACTGGTCTTTCAGGCAGAGGTCGGCCGAGTCCTTCAGATCCAACGTGGTCTGCAACTGCCCAAGCCGCCGGTGATCTCCATGATAGAAGAATCGATCGTCCGCGCGCGAAGGGAGGCCGGCGAAATTGAATTCGACGGAGAAGTGCAGCGCCCGGTTGGCCGGAACGCCCTCCAGCAGATAGGCGATTTCCAGCAGCGATCGCCCGGACTCGGCTGTCACGCCCTTGGTGATCTTGATCGGAATGCCGCCGGCGAAGCCTTGGCGAGTGAATTGAATCTGGACGCGATCGGTCTTTCGCCGAATGCGGGTCTCGTACACGCTGCCCAGAAAATCGCCCTGCTCCTCGGCGGAACCGCGGACGACCGCGTCCAGCGAGGCGTCCACGGAATAGAAGTGGTCGAGAAGGCTCTTGCGCGAGTGCCGGTCGTACTGCAGGTGCCGGTCGAGTCCCTCTTGCTTGAACTTGACGCGGTTGTGAATGCTCTCAACCTCGCCGTGCCGGTTGTTCGCGCCGGCGCGGACCTTTTGGTGGTACGCCTCCGGCCTCCTCGCCAGAGTCGCGAGCAGGTTGTGGCAGATCGAACGCACGTCCAGTTCGTACATCTGGCCGCCCGCGGCCGGTGCCAGCAGGCAGATCAAACGGTCGTTCGCCAGACAGACCTCTTGCCGCGCGTCAAAGTTGTAGTCGTCCACCGTGGCCTCGACCCACGATCCCGTCTTGCCCGTTGCCAGGTCAAGCAGATTATCGGCGGCAATCAGCTGGTTATAAACGGCGTTGCGGAGATGCGGCAGGTAGATGCCGCCAAAAGCGCCGTGCCAGTACGAGCAATTGCACTGGCCGCGGTAGAGCGCGAAGCGAGCACTCTCCAGGTCGTCCGCGTTCCCGTCCGTTTCCCGTGCCTCGTCCAGCCGCCGGCTGACCATCATCATCCGCGCGTACATCTCGTTCGCCTCGGCGTACTTCACCTTGAAGTTGCGCCAGAAACCGCCGCGCAGAAAACGCATCACGCGCGGCCAACGCGGGTCGTGCTCCAGTTCGTGAACGACACGCTCGTATTCCAGCTGCTGTTCGACAGGCAGTGCCCATTCGGTCATCTCGCGGTAGCTGGCGTCCGGCAGATAAATCTTGCCCCACGGCGTCGCCGCAGTACTCGCGTCCGCTAACGTCGTCGTCAGCAGCCAGTCCGCGCTGGCCGACAATTCCTCGAAAAAGGTCCGCAACCACCGATTATCGTAGACGTGCGCCTTGGTGTCCGGCCAAGTCCCGAACTTCTCGCCGTCGTCACCGAAAACGACCACCGCATTGGCAAATCGCTCGGCAATGCTCCGCAAGTAGCCAATCGTGTCGCGAACACTCGCAAAGGGGATCATGTACCGCAGTCGCTCGCTGCCCGGATACACGCTCAACAACCGACCGTTGTCCTCCGTCAGGTAGTAGCCGTGCAGCTCGTCGCCGGTCAGTCCCGCGTTGCGGAAGTGAAAATCGTCCAGGACCGTGTATTTGATGCCCGCATCCACAAGGTCGCCCGTCAGCGACTGCTCCCACACCCGCTCCGGTATCCACAGGCCCTGAACCTTCGCGCCCAGTCGCGTCTCCAGGCATTCGCTGTAGCGACAGATCTGCCCGATGCGATCCCGAGACGGAAGCATGGTCAAAATCGGCTCGTAAAAGGCACCACCGATGATCTCGATGCGGCCTGCCGCCACCAGCGCGCTCAGGCGGTCGACGTACTCGGGATGGCGGTCGTCAAGCCATTCCAGCAAGGGGCCACTGATGTGCAACGACAACCGCAGATCGCGAAACAACTCAAAAACATCCAGAAATGGCCGGTAACTGTCTTGATACGCTTGCTCGAAAACGTTCTCAAAATTGCCGATTGGCTGATGATTGTGAAGCACCAAGCAGAGGCGGATGGGATTGATCATCGGAAAGCAGGAAAGCCAGGGAGGAATCGGGAAAAAGAAGGCACGTCCAGATCGCGTACACCCACAAAAATAGATCGGCAAAGTCACCCTGGCTTAGCTAGTTTTTCCAGGCGGAAAGGTCGTGCGCTTGCCGACGTCCCTGCCTCAGGACCGCATGATCGCTGCCGCATGTTCCGGCAGAACCGGATTGATGAAGTACCCGGCCCCCCATTCCAGCCCGGCCGTCGTTGTGAGACGAGGGAATACCTCTATGTGCCAGTGATAGTGATTCAAATGCGGTGTGTCAAACGGTCCTGTATGAATGAAGTAATTATAGGCAAATTGCCGGTGCCGCGATTCGAGTTTTCCCAGGTTCAGCCGGAGGAAATCGGCAAGCTCAGCCAACGCTGTGGGATCCTGGGACTCGAACTTGCTGGAGTGCTCGCGCGGCAGGACCCACAGCTCGTACGGCATGCGGCTGGCGTAGGGGCAAATGGCGACGAACCGGTCCGATTGAGCGACGAGGCGCGTGGCGTGGGTCAGCTCGTCGGCGATCACCCGGCAGAAGAAACACTGCCCGTGCGCCTTGTAAAGCCGTTCGGCGGCCGTGAGTTCGCGCTGCAACTCGGGCGGGATCATGGGCGTTGCCACGACCTGGCTGTGCGCGTGCTCCAACGACGCACCCGCCGCCGGCCCGACGTTCTTAAACACCAGCGCATATTTCAGGTGACCAGCCCGGCCGTGGACCAGGATCCGATCGCGGTAGGCCAGCAGCAAGCATCGGGCTTCGGCGTCGGTCAATTCCGTGAAACTCGCCACGTGCCGCGGGGTCTCCACAATCACCTCATGGGCACCCACGGCCGCACACGTCTGGTAGAGCCCATTCGCACTAGGCTCGGCCGTGCCGCGCGGTACGAGCGCGGGGTACATGTTGGGCACCACGCGGACGAGCCATTCGTCGTCCCGCTGCCCGTTGCTTCGGTACGTGTGAATCGCGGGCGGCGTGTCCACCTCGTGGCCGACGCAAAACGGACAGCGAGCATCACGCCTTCGCCCGGCAGTCTGCTCGTATTCGTTCGGACGCCGTTCACGACCTTCGGCGAAAATTACCCAGCGGTCAGAAAATGGGTCTTTGCGAAACTGCGACATGTCTTGGGCTATCGAGATCCAATTAATGCGACCGCTCACGCGCTGCTGCGGACGTACGCTGGGAGGGGATTGTGAAGAGTGTCCTCGAATTTGGCAATCCGTCCTTCGCCAACCGAAACGTTTCAATCCACCTAGGAAACCACCCGGATAGATGTTCAACGGCAACCCGATGGAACCATCCTTCACCAGCCGATGCCCTCGACTGATGAAAACAACGGGCAGAAAATGTCCCCTCTCCCCCGTCACGTGTTGCGCCGTTATCGCCTCCAGTGCCTCACCGTCTGATCGCAACACGTGATGGGGGAGAGGGTTAGGGTGAAGGGGCGAAGCGGCGAACGAGCCTCGATGCGCAATCGCCGCAGTGAAGCGCGGACATGATCCCCCCGTCTTTCCACCAGCCCAGCCGCTGCCCGTGGGTGCCCCCGCAAACCAGAGTGTCTGGTTGGGTCCCCAGCCCGGCCGCTGCCCGCGGGCCCACCTCAGACCAGAGTGTCTGGTTGGACTCGCCGCAGTGAAGCGCGGACATGATCCCCCCGTCTTTCCACCAGCCCAGCCGCTGCCCGTGGGCGCCCCCGCAAACCAGAGTGTCTGGTTGGGTTCACCGCGGGGCCGCCCGCGCAGACCAGCGCGCAGACCAGAGTGTCTGGTTGGACCGGGCCCTGGTCCCGCTTGTGGGTGGAACTCGTTTTGCCGAAAGAACGGTCGGGTGAAGCAGACGGCGGTATGCTGCCCAGGCGGAGTCGAACAGTACACCCGTGGCGTAGGGCTTACGTCTGTCCAACGGGCAGGACGGGCGAGGAGCCTCTTCCGCCGTTCGGCTTCACGAGCAATCTGGCCCGTTGCGGCAGACGGTCCCCTCACGATCCGGCCCCGGCCGGCGGGACGCTCTTGAGCAGCTCTCGGACGACATCGGCGGGGATGGCCAGCGAGTCGACGCGTCCGGAGCGGGCGATGTTGATCCCCAGGATCCGCCCGTCGAGATCGACCAGCGGCGCGCCGCAGTCTTCGGGATCGATGGGGCAATCGTGCTGGAGGGCCAGTTTGAAGCCGGCGCGTCGTTTGCTCAAACTGCCGCCCATCTGGTTAAGCATGCCTAAACCACCCGGCATGGTGGGCAACGCCGCGCGGTCGGCGAGCGCGACCTGTTTATCAAATTCGTGATCGCCTCGGCGCAGTTTCAAGGAAACGGTGTCGCCCGGCGAAAATTCCGAGATCGCCTTGGCGAACGCGGCCGGGGTCGAGTGCTTCTGGCCGTTCACTGACAGGATCACGTCATCATTTTCGAGGCCCGCTGCGGCAGCCGGCGTTTGCGGCTGAACCTCGATCAGTCGAACGCCGTCGTCCGCGGAGTCGAGCATTACGCCGAGGTATCCTTGCTGCGAGGCATCCATGTTTCGGGCGAGCACGCTGACGACGCCAATCGCCTCGGGTTGTGCCTGATGGCTGGCGGCGGCCACGAACATGCCGAGCCGCGGCGGCGCCAACGCGGGCTCCAAGTTCACAGCGACGAGTTCCGCGCCCTCGACGCGGACAACCGCAAGGTCGTAATCGTCGAACTTGGTGACGAGTTTTCCGTCGACGAATTTGCCGTTGCCAAGATCCACCTGGAACGACTTTCCGTCGATCTCGCTGGCTTTGGTGATCAGCCGTCCGTCGTTGCTGACGGCAGTGGCCAGTGCAACTTGGCGGTTCTCGACCAGCACGGGTAGGATGCTCGGGCGAACCGGCGCCACCACGGGCGCGTACGACGCGAACACGCGCCGTCCCCACTCAACGATCGCTTCCGTCACGGGCGCGTCGGTACCAAACATGCTCCCGCGCTCGGCGAGCAGTTTCTGTAGCTGTTCGAACTGCTCGCGGGTCAACTTCACGCGCCCTTTGTCTTGCCGCGCGCGGCGCATCAGCTCTTCCAAGTCGAGTTTGCCGTCGTCCGATTTCGCCGGCGACTGGGCCTTGGAGTCCTGCGGAGGTTCCGCCGCCGCATCCGGCTTGGGCTGATCCGATTCACGGTCGGTCTTGGGCGGCGCGTCGGGTTTGGGCGGCTGCGCATTCAAATCCAGCGCGCGCACCAGATTGGCCGAGATCTCCAGGATCTCGTCGCCTCGTTGGAGCTTGAGAGCAACCGCGTCGCCGACCTTCTTCTGCTGCAATTGCTCGACGACAGCCGCCGGTCCCGGCACATCCCGTCCATCCACTTGCAGCAGAACGTCGCCGGGTCGAATGCCGGCCTTTTCGGCCGGCGAACCGGGCAGGACACTAGTGATCGTCGCACCGGTTTCGCTCTCCCGGGGACCGAGCTGAAAGCCCACCACCGGACGATTCGGATCCGGCGCGGCACCGGGCAGGCGCCCCCAAGTGTCCCCTTGAAGCAGGCGGTCCCAGTCCTGCGTGAACGCGTCGATGGGCACATGGTTGTTCTGCGACAGCGACACACCGATGTTCGAGTGAATGCCGATGAGGCGGCCATCGAGATCGAATAGCGGCCCGCCGGAATCGCCGCTGATCAGCGCGCTGTCGGTCATCACGAACGTCGCATTGACCAGAACGCGGCCGAGACGAACAGGCGGCGTTCGTCGGGGATCGAAGCCGCCGGCGTGCCCGAGAGCAACACACCACTGGTTCGTGGCCAGCGCATCCGAAGCGCCCAACTCCACGTAGGCGTACGTGCCTTCGCCCTCGAGCTGGATCATGGCGGCGTCCCGATTGCGATTCGCGCCCAGAGGCCGAGCGCCGACTTCGCGGCCGTCAGGAAACACGACCACCAAGTCCCGGCCGGCAGCCTGCACCACATGGGCCGCCGTCAGTACCAGACCCTTGTCGCTCACGACCACCCCAGATCCCGACCCCGCCCCGTTCCTCGACCGCACGCATACCGTGCAAGGGAGAGCCCGTGCCACCAGCTGCTCCACTTGATGTTCATAGGCCTTGAGCGATTCGACCGTGATCGGCGCCTCGGACGACGCGGCTTCCGCCGCCGAAACGGGCTTCGACGCCAACAAAAGGAGAACGATCAACGCCAGTCGGAAATACCAGTGTCTTGCCACGTACCAGCTCCTCACGCGAATAGGAGACGCCCCTGGGCCAACCTAACGACGGGACTCCGAGCTGAACAGACAGAAACATGAATGACAGGAAATGGTCCCTCGGAAATGAGAAATCCGTCCCATCTTCCTGTCGATCATCTCTTCGTCTGCCGGAAAGAAACTCGGATAACCGCCGCGTACACCCAACACTCCCGTTTTGCTGGCCCAGGGTCGTCTTTCAAACAAGCTCAAAAAAGCCAAACCGTTTCAGGCCATGTGCATTCTAGAGGACCGGCCAGCGGCCGGCGACCGTTGGTGCGGGGAAAAGCGGCGATTCGGGGCCTGGCACGGGCACCGCGTGCGATCGCGCGACCGGACGCTCGTGGCCGGGATTCCCGGGGTGCGAGCCGCGGCAGCTCGCGTGGCGGCGCTGGCCAGCGGCGAGGCACGAGGGGGTGTTGACGAGCGGTCGCGGCAGGCACGTGGCACGTCCCGCGCTCACAGGTTCAATGCACCAGATCGCCGCGTCGGCCGGCGGCGATTTTCGAGTACAGGTCCACGTACTGCCGGGCACTCCGCGTCCACGACCAGTCCTGCCGCATGCCGGTCGTCACCAACCGAGCCCACTGCCGCGGCTCGTTGATGTAGACGTGAACTGCCCGAGTCAACGTGGCATCCAGATGGTGCGCGTCGTAGGTTGCGAACGAGAAACCGTTGGCCTTGTCCGCCGCGAGATTGCCCGACGTGGCGTCGACAATCGTATCGGCCAATCCGCCGGTCCGATGGACCACGGGGACCGCACCATATTTCAGGCTGTACATCTGGTTCAACCCGCACGGTTCATAGCGACTGGGCATGAGGAAGATGTCCGCCCCCGCCTCGATGCGATGAGCCAGAGGGTCGGAAAACTCAAGTCGCGCGACGACCTTGGCCGGATGCTGAGCGGAAAGCCGCCGGAGCAGCGCGATGTAATACTCGTCGCCCGCGCCCAAGATGACCCATTGCACGTCCCGCTGCGCCACCCACTGCTGCATCACTTCGGCCACCAGGTCCCAGCCCTTCTGGTCGGCCAGGCGGCCAATCAAGCCCACAAGCGGCGTGCGCGGCTGGACCGGCAGCCCCAACTCCCGCTGCAACGCCGCCTTGCACGCCGCCTTGCCGGCGGCCCACGTTGCCGCATCGTATGGCGTCTCGATCAACGGATCGTGCGCCGGATCCCAGATGTCGTAGTTCACGCCGTTCAGAATCCCGCTGAGCACATCGCGCCGGTGCCGCAACACGCCTTCCAGCTTGCAGCCGAACGGCGGGTTCTGGATCTCGGACGCGTATTGCGGACTCACCGTGGTGATCGCGTCCGAAAAAACAATGCCCGTCTTCAACAAGTTCAAGTGGCCGTGGAACTCCATCTGGTGCCAATTGAAGTACTTCCAGTCCAGACCCGTCAGCAGCATGTCCCAGTGCCAGAACTGACCCTGGTACGCCATGTTGTGGATCGTGAACAACGCCGCGATCTGATCGTAGCCCGCCTGATGCCCGTGCTCGATCCGCAGGTAAGCCGGCATCAGACCGGTCTGCCAGTCGTTGCAGTGCAGGATGTCGAAGGGAATACCGAGCACGCCAGCAGCCTGCAGGACCGCGCGACAGAAGAACACATACCGCTCGCAATTGTCCGCGAAATCGCCGGCCTCCGTGCCGTACAGCCGATCGCGATCGTAGTAGTCGTCCTGTTCGACCAGATAGACGGGCACGCGATGGTCGCGCAAGTGACTGCGCAGCAGCCGGCCACGGACGTCCTTCGAACCAATCCGGATCGTGAAGGTCACTTCCGTGCGGTCAATCGGCAGGCCACAACCGCGGACACATCGATAGGCCGGCGTGAAGACGACGGGCTGGTGTCCGAGATTGGCCAGTTCGCGCGGCAGTGCCTCGACGACATCGGCCAACCCGCCGGTCTTGGAAAACGGAACGACCTCGCTGCTGGCAATGAGGATGTTCAACGGTGGCTGCTCCAGGTATCTTCGCGGTGGCCGGTTTCCGGTCCCCGCGGGCTCGATCGTGACAACAATACGGCATCGAGCAATTTCGGCAAGGGGCGTCCGTTATCGGGAGCCAATTCCATTGAGCACTCGAAAGTGGCGAGTGGGAAGTGCCGACGAACCGGATTTTCGCGCTTTTTCAGCCCCCTCCGCCACGCGCGCCCCCCGCCAACAGTTTGGTTTTCACACGCGTCCGACAGGCCGCGGCGCTGTCCAAGCGGCCGGAAACCGACTATCGTGGTACCAGGTTTTCCCGCGAATCCCGAACACCCCGCGCTCCGTTCTTACGAAAGGACCAACGATGGCGATCCGAACCGGCTACAAACACGGGCAGTTCTCCTGGGTGGATCTGGCCGCTCGTGACATGGCCAACGCCCGCGAGTTCTACAAGAAGCTGTTTGGCTGGGACAGCGTCGACGTCGACACGCGGGGCGGTCCGCCTTACGCCCATTTCACGCTGCGTGGGCACGTCGTGGCGGGGCTGCGACAGCTGGATGCCGAACCGTGCGACAGAAACGCCCCCGCGATCTGGAACAGCTACATCAACGTCGATGACATCGAAGCGGTCTGCGCGAACGTCGCCGCATCCGGCGGCCGCGTCGCGGTGCCCGTGACGAAGTTGCAGGACGCCGGGTGGTTCGCCTTCGTGCAGGATCCGAGCGGCGCGGAGGTTGGGCTGTGGCAGAAGGACCAGCACATCGGCGCGGCCCTCGCCCAGGATTACAACTGCTTCTGCTGGAACGAACTCTGCACGCGCGACATCGACGCGGCTCAAGCGTTCTTCCGCCAGCTGTTTCAGTGGGAGTTCTCGGAGTTCCAGGGGGGAACGAGCAAGTCCTGGGTCATCAACAACCACGGCGACGAGACGAGTGGTTTGATGAAGATCGATGAGGGGTGGGGCGATCTGACGGCGCGCTGGTTCGTGTATTTCGCCGTCGAATGCGTCGACATCACCGTGGACTTCGTCCGGCAAATCGGCGGCTACGTCCTGCTGCGCCCCGTCGACATCGCGGAAGGCCGACTGGCCATCGTGGCCGATTCGCAAGGTGCCATGTTCCAGCTGGTCGAGGCATCGCCGCCCCCGGCGGAGAAGACGGACGATGAATGACCGCGTGGGGCCAGTCGCAACCACCACCGAACCGGCGCCCGCCACGGGAAGTCGGAAACGCGAAATCTAGAAGCGGAATTCCGTGCACTGGGTCTTAAGGTGCGGCTCGACGACTTGACGTGAAGGCAGCGAATTTCTCTCCCCCGTGCGGCATCGTGGCTGCAAGTCGGGTGGGGACCATGTGGCAGGCAACAGACGAATCGGGAGGTGCCCCAGTGACTCGATTTATCGGCCCGCTGTGTCTCGTCGCGGCATCCGCGGTGGCGGCGGAGGACGGGCTCTATTACGCCATCCAGATGAATGACAAGCCGCTGGGCCACGCGCGCGTGGCGTTCGACGACGTCGTGTGGGAAGGCAAGCAACTGCGACGCGCCCAATGTGTCACGTCGTTGAAGTTCGCCCTGCAAGGCGAGGAGCGGCAGGTCGTTCGCCGGTCCGAGACACTCGTGCAGCCCGAGACCGGGGAACCTGTTCGATACGAGTTGACTGAAACGACCAGCGGCACGGTGCGGCATGTGGAGTGCCAGTTCGCCGCCAGCGAAGTGCGAACCTGGTCGTACGCGGAGGGATCGCCCAAAGGGGAACCGGCAATCGCCGAATTGCCCGCGAAGACCCGGATCCTGGGCAGCAATGACTTCGCACACTGGGCCGTGCTACTGCAGGCCGCGAGCCGAGAGGCAGAGAACGACGTTGCGGTATCAACCGTGTTCCTGCCGGACGCGAAGACCACGCAGGCATTCCGGTTGGTGCGGCGGCCGGCGCGGGATGTGACCGTCCGGGGAACGCCTCGTTCGTGCATCGAGTGGCAAATTGAGGGAGGCGGCGTCAGCCTCTTTCTCGACGCGAACGACGCACAGTTCGTACGCATGGACGTGCCGGGCCAGAACACCACGATCACGCTTTCCGACGCGCAAGCCGTGCAGACGGCGGAAACCGCGGGCCCGCTGGACATCCTCTCACGCCACTTCGCCCAGTCGAACGTCACCTTCGATGATTTCATGAGTGTCTCCGCGCTGCAGATCGACATCGACGTGTCCGTGATCGGAGAGGCTCTTACAAACGACCCGGCGACCCTGACCACGGCGATGCAGCGGTTCGAGGGCACGAAGCAAGAGTCGCAAATCCAAGGAACAGTCACTGTCCGTTCCGTGCGGTACGGTGGCGGCGACGTCGCGTTTCCCGCCGACCGGCCGACGGAACCCGACCTGCAGCCCTGGCTGGAACCGTCGGCGATGATTGAGAGCAGCGATCCGACGATCGTTGCGCAGGCACGTCAGCTCACTGTCGACGCGAAGAGCCGATGGCAGGCCGTGCTCCGCATCGCGGAATGGGTGAACAAGGAGATCGCCTACAAGATCGCCGATACGCCGTCGGCGCGCATGGCGCTGGATACTCGCAAGGGCGATTGCGGCCCCCACGCGACGCTCACGGCAGCCATGCTCCGCGCCAGCGGCGTGCCGGCCAAACTCGTCGGCGGTCTGGTCTACACGCCGTCCCTGGGCGGCAGCTTCGGACAGCATGCCTGGGTCGAAGTGCACATGGGAAGTGACGGATGGGTGGCACTGGACCCTACGACCGGCGAACACGAGTGGCTGAGCGCCACGCACGTCAAGTTGTTCGAGGGAATGGGCGGCGTGATTCCGAAACGCGTGGCGGTGAGGTGGTTCGAGTCAGGCAATCGGGCGTTCGCCGCGGAACCGCCCTCAGCCAGGCCGTTGGCCTGGAAGATCGGCACCGAGTACGGATATCGGTACGTCGTCGGTGAGAAGGAACTCGGCACCGAGAAGTTCACCATCACCGGGACGCGCACCGATGGCGGCGAAGGTTACGAAGTGCAAAGCACCCTGGACATCCCGTCGGCAGTCACGGCGTTCGCCACGCGGTTGACCGTGCGGTCGAACGGCATGCCCGTATCGTATGACCGCGAAATCAATGCGGCGAACGGAAAGACGAACATCGCATGCCGGTTCCGGAATGGCGCGGTGGTGGAGAAAATCACGGGGTCCAAGAATCTGGAGCAGGAGATCAAGATCCCGCCGGGAACATTCTGTTTCGACAACAACTTCATCCCGTCGTTCGCGATCATCTGTTCGCAGCTCGAATTGCGGGAAGGCCAACGCACCGACATTCGCACCTTCCATCCGTCGTCCCTGCAGTTGATCGCGCTGAAGTTCGACGTCCAGAGCGTTCAGACGATCGATATCGGCGGCAAGAAGGTGGATTGTTTTGAGTGCCGCGTGACACCCATCAACAACACGTTTTGGATCACGCGAGACGGACGGTTGGTCAGGGTGACCGCGGGCGGTGGCCTGGTGATCGAGGTCAGCCCGGTCGATTGAGCAGTGTGGCTCGCTCATTCGGCCTGGTGGGGCGGCGGTTGGCGGCCTTCGAGCACGTCGCGCCAGAACGCCGGTAGGCCTCGGAAAGCGGCCTGATAGTTCGCTTCGAGCGGGATGTTGACGTAGCGATCGGGCGTCAGAAAGAGCGGCATGTCCGGCAGCGGCGACCCCACGTTCAAATGCTCCAAGTAGGCAGTCGGACTCGGCCCGGCGACATAGGATGCCAGCGTCAGCAGTTCGCCCGGCGGTAGCAGATAAGGTTCGTCCTCGAAACGTTCCCAAATCGCCGCGTGGATTCCCCGAACGTCGTGACGGCCGGGGGGGAACAGGTCGACCAGCAAGAGGTGAATCCCATGCCACAAGGCGTTTTCGGCTTTATCCACGAATTCCACCACATGGGTTGCACGGTCCTTGTTCGCGGACGATACGATCTCGATCAGGGCGATGACCTGATGACCGCTGACGTGACGAATCGCCAACGTCCGGCGACTTCCCCGCGCCGCTGGAGAAGGCGAAAGCTTGCGGCGCACACGCGGCGGTGCTTCCGCGACTGCCAAACCGCCGTCGCTCGATGGCGCCGGCACATCCAACGACGGCACCTTGAGCGTCAAGACGTCGGCGATGATGCGGCCGCCATGTTGCTCCGGCAAAGCGTAGTAACCGGGCGGCAGAACGCCGCCGTTCAAGGTTTCACTCAAATGGGTGATCCAGGCCGTATGGAAGGCGTGGAATGTTCCCGCATCTACTCTCGTCCAGTCGTGAACCGCCATCGGCATCCCCTCGTGTGGCCCGATTGGTGTGAAGTGCGCGCCGAGCGTGCATATTTGTCGCACCGCCTAGAGACGATCGAAACTGGCAACTGCCGACACGACAAGCCTGGGATTGTGGCCGTCCGACCACGCACGTCTCCTTGCCCATTGTCAACTCGAGGAATGGTTTCGGCAAGTCATCGGCGATTGCGCGCCCGGACCATGACGTTGGAAGGCGTGGCGCGCTGGTAGCTTGTCAGTCGTCGCCCCGGCCGGGACAAGCCCGGCGGAGGCGGAAGGAAGGCGTGGCGCGATGGTAGCTTGTCAGTCGTCGCCCCGGCCGGGACAAGCCCGGCGGAGGCGATCACCCGGTTACCGCGTCACGGTCCCGCCGGACGGCGGCGAACTGTTCCACGGCGAAGGCGAGATCTTCTTGAGAGTGAGCGGCCGAGATCTGGGTGCGGATGCGGGCCTTGCCTTGAGGCACGACGGGGTAGGAGAAACCGATCACGTAGACGCCCTTGGCCAGCAGCGCGTCGGCGGTGCGGCTGGCCACGGCGGCGTCGTAGAGCATGATCGGCACGATCGGGTGTTCGCCCGGGAGGACGTCGAAACCGACGTTGGCGATGGCGTCCCGGAAGAATCGCGTGTTCGCCTCCAGCTTGTCCCGCAGTTCGGTTGACGCCAGCAGCAGATCGATGGCTCTGATGGACGCCGCCACGATGGGTGGGGCAACGGAATTGGAGAAGAGATAGGGTCGCGAACGCTGGCGGAGCAGGTCGATGATATCCTGCCGCCCGCTGGTGTACCCGCCGCTTGCGCCGCCCAGAGCCTTGCCCAAGGTGCCGGTGATGATGTCGACGCGATCCATCACGTGGTGATGCTCGTGCGTGCCTCGCCCACGTTTGCCCATGAAGCCGACGGCGTGCGAGTCATCGACCATGACGAGCGCGTGGTATTTGTCGGCCAATTCACAAATGTCCGGCAACCGGGCGATGTAGCCGTCCATGGAGAAGACGCCGTCCGTGGCGATCATGCGGAAACGAGTGTCTTGCGCCTCCTTCAGTCTGGCTTCCAGGTCCGCCATGTCGTTGTTCTTGTACCGGAATCGTTGGGCCTTGCAGAGGCGTACTCCGTCGATGATGCTCGCGTGGTTCAGTTCGTCGGAGATGATGGCGTCTTCGGCGGTGAGCAGCGTTTCGAACAGACCGCCATTGGCGTCGAAGCACGACGTGTACAGTATGGTGTCATCCGTGCCGAGGAACTCCGTCAGCTTCGACTCGAGCTGCTTGTGAATCTGTTGCGTGCCGCAGATGAACCGGACGGAGGACAATCCGTAACCCCAGCGGTCGAGTCCCTCATGGGCGGCGGCGATAACTTCCGGGTGTTCGGCCAGCCCCAGGTAATTGTTGGCGCACATGTTCAGCACGGGGCGGCCGTCGCCCACGCGTATGTGCGCGTCTTGCGGGGACGTGATGACGCGTTCCCCCTTGAACGTCCCTGCGTTGCGAATGTCATTCAACTGCTGCCGCAAATGATCCCTGATCAACCCGTACATGACAAACCACCTCGCCGTTTTCCGCGTCGTTCGAAACGACCCATCATGCCGAACGCTCGTGCCGCACGGTGCCCGGCCCCCCACTCCGGCCCGGCGCTAGTTTGGCTTCGCCTCACACCGCCCGTCACCGGGCGTCCTGCCAGTGCAACACGACCTTCCCCGACTGTCCGGAACGGATGACCGCGAACCCCTTTTCGAATTCGTAGTAGGGGAACCGATGCGTGATGACCGGAGAGATGTTCAAGCCGCTCTCCAGCATCACCGTCATCTTGTACCACGTTTCGTACATCTCGCGGCCGTAAATGCCCTTGATGGTGAGCATGTTGAACACCACGGTGTTCCAGTTGATGGCCATCTCCTCGCCCGGGATGCCGAGCATGGCGATCTTGCCGCCGTGGCACATGTTGTCGAGCATCTCGCGGAAAGCGGCGGCATGGCCGGACATCTCCAGGCCGACGTCGAAGCCTTCCTGCATCTTGAGCTGCTTCTGGACCTCGCTGAGCCGATGCGTCCGCACGTCCACGGCCAGCGTAGCGCCCATCTTCCGGGCCAGGTCCAGCCGGTACTCGTTGACGTCCGTCACTACCACGAACCGGGCACCGGCGTGCCGGACGATGGACGCGGCCATCACGCCAATCGGGCCGGCTCCCGTGATCAGCACGTCCTCGCCGAGCACGGGGAATGACAAGGCCGTGTGCACGGCGTTGCCGAACGGGTCGAAGATCGACGCCACATCCCGGTCTATCGTCGGTTTGTGAAGCCAGACGTTCGTCATTGGCAACGCCAGGTATTCGGCGTACGCCCCCGGCCGGTTGACACCAATCCCCTTGGTGTCCGCGCACAGATGCCGCCGCCCGGCCAGGCAGTTCCGACACCGGCCGCACACCATGTGGCCCTCGCCGCTCACAATGTCGCCGCACCGGAAATCGGCCACGTTCGAACCCACCGCCACGATCTCGCCCACGAATTCGTGTCCTACCACCATCGGCACGGGGATCGTCCGCTGCGCCCACGCGTCCCAGTTGTAGATGTGCACGTCCGTGCCACAGATACCCGTCCGATCCACCTTGATCAGCACGTCGTTGATCCCATATTTCGGCTCGGGAACATCCTCCAGCCACAGCCCGGGCGCCGATTCCCGCTTCACCAGTGCCTTCATAACTCGTTCGTCTCGCCAGTCGAAAAAAACCGAATGCGGCAAGTCGCTTGCCAATACAGCTACGCTATCCCCAATCCGGCGCGCTGACAAGCGGGGGCGCACGAGCATCGCGTCCGGCCGCGACCCGACACGCGACTCCCCTGCAGGGCACTCCGCCCCAGAAGTGCTCGCAGGCGACCGGGAGGCGTCGGCTGCCGGGCGGAGGAGGCCGGGATCACCGGCTGCCGTGCGGCACGACGCGCCGACAGCCTTCCCCGTGGCTACCGCTGTTTATGACACGTTCATGTCATCATTGCACTCAGTGCCCGGGACGACGGCGCGCAACGGGGATATCAAATCCGGCCGCCGAGGTTCCCCGCCTTGGGCAGCCGCGCGAAGCGGTTCGCCGCACAACGCTGCGAAACACCGATCCCCGTCGCCTCGCGCTGAAACGACGCCGCACTATCGGTGAGCCGGAGGTTGTGGGAAATTGCACGGCACGGCCGGCCGGCCTCGCCACACAGTGCCTCGCCACACAGCGAGACGGGGTGAGTACCGGTGGAATCGCGATGGGAACGCCGTGCCGGAAAAAAAGCGGGGCCCCGCGCATGCGGGGCCCCGGGTGAATGATCTCGAGGTTTGGTCTATCGGGACGTGCGCGTACGAGGAACGGCGGACGAGCGGCTACGAGGTGCCGTCTGAGCGGGAGGCGTGGCGGCCTGACCGCCGGTGACCTTGTGGTTCTCCAGCTGCTGGACGCGTTTTAGGTAGTAGTCCAGTGACTGCCGCTCGACCTGTTCGGCCTGATCCAGCAGCTTCTGGTCGTTCTTGGCAAGGCCTTCCTCGCGGATCTTGGCCGCGTGGGCCATGCGTTGGGCCAGCGTCTGTTCTTCCTTGGCCATGATGATTTCGAGCTGGCGGACGTGGGCGGCGACGCGTTGTTCCTCGGCTGTTGCCGCTTGTTGGGCCACTGCCGCTCGCTGCTTGTCCTCCGGCGAAACCTCCGCGGCCGGCGCATCGGTGGTCGCATTGAATTCCGTGGCGGGAGGATCCTGGACGGGGACAGTGGTCGTGCCCTGGTTCGTCGTGCCCTGGTTCGTCGTGCCCTGGTTCGTCGTGCCCTGGTTCGTCGTGCCCTGGTTCGTCGTGCCCTGGTTCGTCGCGGGCGGGTTCTGCGGAGGCGTGGTCGTGCCGCGGCGCGTCGCCGGCGGTTTCTGCTGGGACGTGGTCGCGCGCTGCCGCGTGACGGCGGAATTCTGAGGTACCCCCGTTGCACGCTGCCGCGAAGCGGCTTGGTTCTGTTGGGCGAGAGCCGGGTCTTGGCGAGTCGCGGGACCGTTTTGCCGCGCTTGCGCTTGCGTCTGTGTCGGCGTGTTTCGCAGGTTTCCCAGCCACCAGGGCAGCGTGCCCTTGGCATCCTCGGCGGATAGGACTGGGGCAGCAGACAAGAACGAGGTGCTGGCGAGCACGAGTATGAGCCCTAAAGAGGTTCGCATGCCGAATCTCCCATAAGAGTGCGTAGTTGGTGCTTCTCTGATGCGAGATCGGTGGCGCGGTGGGGACGGCATGAGAATATTCTGAATTATCCGGATGCGAAAGCGGGAGGATCGGGGCAGTTTACGCCGACCTTGCGGGCGGTCTCGCCCGGATCCACCCGCCCGCCATGTTCTGGCCCCCGGCACCTGGTCACTCGGCCAAGCCGTACCGGACGATGTAGTACAGCGCGTTGACGGCGTCCTGCAGGCCGATCTTCTTGCCGGTGACACTGGGTCGTCACCCGCGTTCGAACGAAAAGTCGCCGAACACGACATCGCGCAGCATGCGGGTGTCGAGCACGCCGTTGATGGAGGAGATCAGCTCTGACTTCAACCACCCCAGGGTCGGGTCGCCGAGTTGCTCCAGGCTGCCGGCCTGAACCGCTTCTCGCACCTCGGAGCGAATGCGCTCGCCGTGCGAAACGACTAGCGCATTGAACTGCTCGAGATACTTGTCCGGGACAACTCCGTAGAGATGAAAGCGAACAACCAGAATGTCCGGTTCGCGGCGCTGCGTGACGGTGAACTCGCCCAAGTCGACTTCGCTGAAAAACACGGGATCGTGGTGCCGCCGGTCGAGTTCATACGTCTCGAGGAGTTCGCCGGCGTCCACCACGGCTTGGGTCTGTTCCTTGCCGCACCCGGTCACCAGGGCGGTTAGAATCGCCGTTGTCAGCAGAAGCACACACTGCCGCATGGCACGGGATCGAGATTGTTGTGTCGTCATCTGTCGAAACGGATCCCTGCTGGAGCGCGCGAACGAAATCGGCCGGTGCGGCCCCTCGCCCGACAACGCCCGCCCTTGCTCTTGATCCAACGGCGGGCGGGTGGCCCATGCCATGTTCGTTGGCCACCCAAGGCGGCGTGGTGGCCGCCATCTTCCTCTCGCATCGACGCCCCTTGTGCGAATCTTTACCGCTTTGGCAAGGCGTTCAGGCCGTGCCGAGGGGCGGGGTCTCGCCGATCTTGACGGCCGTGCCGAGGATTAGGCATCTGGCGCGTTCCCGCCGGGTTGACTCTTTGGTCTTGCCCGAAACGGCAAGATCCGTATAGTAGACGCTTGTCTACTAACGTGGCGTATGGCCGCAACCAAACGCAGAACGGACTCGCCTGCTGGTCCCAACCGCGCGGATCGGCAGGATTTCGCGTTCTGCGAGATGTGCGCGTCGCACAGGCTCGGACACGCAACGAGGGCGAGTGGGGAGTTGGACGCATCGGTTGGGTAAGCCGCGCCGGGCGGACGGATCAGGCGTGCTGGACGGGTCGCTTCAGGCAAAACCAGTGAGGGAAGCGGCATGGATGTCGAGGCATTTCTGCGGGCGATTACGAACCACCCGCACTATGCGGGGCAGGTCGTGCACGTGGAGCGGATTTCGGAGCGGACGGGACGGTATGCCGATCCCGAGCGGCCGTTGCCCGAGGAATTGGCACGGCTGTTGTCGTCGTCGGGCATTGACCGGCTGTACGAGCATCAGGCGCAGTCGCTGGACTGGGCGCGTGCGGGTCGGGACCTGGTTGTGGTGACGGGCACGGCCAGCGGCAAGACGCTCTGCTACAACCTTCCCGTGCTGGAGGC
>Ga0194113_10004536_pt1 | contig 18180 bp, 14 predicted proteins | sample TA2MahC200mmetaG_FD_146193 | JGI IMG/M metagenome (GOLD analysis project Ga0194113, IMG submission 146193) | Freshwater microbial communities from Lake Tanganyika, Tanzania - TA2015017 Mahale Deep Cast 200m | ecosystem: Environmental > Aquatic > Freshwater > Lake | place: Tanzania: Lake... | reverse complement strand
GGATCGCAGGCGTGAGATAGCAGCCTGCGAGAGGTGGAACGCGCCCGCGCGCAGTCTGCGAACTCACCGCGCTTGCGCCATATTCGGCATTGTAAAAAAGGGGGTTGACATTTACCCCACCCCCCCCCGCATAATGCATTCCGAACAATGCGTTCGGCTCTTTCATCTTCACGCTCCACGGATGTGGAGGCGGGGGCGGGGAGCGGACGCAGGGAGCGCCCGAGAAGTTGGCACTCTCAAGCACGAAGCACTGGGGCACGCACAGCCCAGAGGAGAGCGAGCATGTCGACGCAGAAGCAGTGGAAGCCGGTGATACCGGGGTTTGATCATCTATTGCACGGGGGCGACTACAACCCCGACCAGTGGCTGCACGAGCCGCAGGTGATCGCTGAGGATTTCCGGATGATGCCCCTGGCCGGATACAACATCGTATCCATCGGAATTTTCGCGTGGGTGAGCTTGGAACCGGAGGAGGGAAAATACACGTTCGGTTGGTTGGACGACATCATGGACCGCGTGGCCAAGGCCGGCATGAAGGCGGCGCTGGCCACGCCCTCAGGAGCGAAGCCGACGTGGATGTCCGAAAAGTATCCCGAGATCCGCCGCATCGACGTCAACGGTGTACGGGAACTTTCCGGTTTTCGCCACAACCATTGTTATACCTCTCCCGTGTACCGCGAGAAGGTGGCGGCGATCAACGGGCAGTTGGCGAAGCGCTATGCCAAACATCCCGCGCTCGGCATCTGGCACCTGTCCAACGAGTACAACGGGGAATGTCATTGTCCATACTGCTACGAAGCTTTCCGCGTCTGGCTCAAACGCAAGTACGGGACACTCGACGCGTTGAACGCGGCGTGGTGGACGGCGTTCTGGAGCCACACGATCACCGATTGGAGCCAGATCCGCGCCTATGACTGGTCGCTCGACGGACTCATGCTCGACTGGCGGCGGTTCGTGACGCACCAGACTACGGATTTCATGCGGCACGAGATCGCCGCTGTGCGGAAGTTCACGCCGCATGTTCCCGTGACCACGAACATGATGGGCACCTACCACCGCCTGGATTACTCGGTGCTGGCCGACCATGTGGACGTGATCGCCAACGACTCCTATCCCAACTACGGAGACTCAGAAGACCTGTGGCACCAAGCGGGATGGATATCGTTCAACCATGATGTGCAAAGAGGGTTGCGCCATGGCCAGCCTTTTATCCAGATGGAGTGCTCGCCCTCCAGCACCAACTGGTCGACGTTTGCCCAGCTCAAGCGGCCGGGCGTACACCGCCTGGAGGCGTTGGCGGCGGTGGCGCATGGCGCCGATGGCGTTATGTACTTCCAGTGGCGGAAGGGACTCGGCGGCTTCGAGAAGAACCACGGTGCGGTGGTTGACCATGTGGGCACCGCTGAGACACGGGTCTTTCACGATGTCGCCGAGGTGGGTGCCATTCTCAATAAGCTGCAGTCGGTTCGCGGCTCGATTGTGAAATCCGATGTGGCGATCATCCACGACTGGAACGCGCGCTGGGCGTTGGAATACACGGCTGGGCCGGGACCAACTGGCGATCGCGATTGCTGCGGCGTGATCTGCTCGCACTACCGCTCCTTCTGGAAAATGGGCATCAACGTGGACCTCATCCGGCCGGATGAGGACGTGAGCCGTTACCGGTTGGTCGTCGTGCCGATGCTGTATCTGGTGAGCGAAGGCCTAGCCGCGCGTTTGCGGACGTTTGTCGAGAATGGCGGGACGCTGGTCATGACGTATCTGTCGGCGGTGGTGGACGACACCAATCGCTGCCACCGGGATGGCTGGCCCGGACTGGGACTTCGCGAGTTGTTCGGAATTTGGGCCGAGGAGATTGACCATCTAACCGAGAAGGACGCGCAGACGCTCAAGGCGCGCGTCGGCAACAGCCTCGGCTTAAAGGGCGCGTTCAAGGCGCACACGTTCTGCGATCTCATTCACGCCGAAGGCGCCGAAGTCATGGCCTCCTATGGCGGCCAGTTCTACAAAAATACCCCGGCGGTGACGATGCACCGGCAGGGCAAGGGCAAGGCCATCTACATCGGGGCCAAGACCGATGAAGACTTCCTGGACGCGCTCTACGGCGCCGTCACCACGACGCTCGGCATCCGGTCTGCGGTGCCCGGCCGGATCCCGGAGGGGGTCCTGGTCCGGACCCGGACGGACGGCGAGACCACCTGGACATTCGTGCTGAACTTCCGGAGGACGCCCCAGACCGTGGAGATGGGCCAAGGCCGCCACCGCGACCTGATCACCGGCAAGGCCGTGGGCGAAAGCCTGCGGCTGCCGGGTTACGGGAGCGTGGTCCTGACGAGCCGGGAGCGATGACGCCGGTTGGCTACTGACGAAAGGAACAGCGACACCGATGAACAACAGGGAACGAACAGCAGCCATTTTGCATGATCAATCGTATGATCGGATGCCGGTCGTGCATTTCGGCTATTGGCCCGAGACGCTGGAGAAGTGGGTGTGCGAAGGACACCTGCGCGAGGAGGAGATACGCGGTTGGGGCGACGGCAATTCTGTGGACATCGCCCTGAACGCCAGGCTGGGGTTCGACTTCGGTTGGCAGTGCATGTCGTACATGAATTGCGGCCTCACCCCGGAGTTTGAGAGCAAGGTGGTGGCGGAGTTTCCGGACGGCACGAAGCATGTCCGGGGTGGGGATGGCGTGACGTACTTGAGCAAGCCCGGTGCGGGGTCTATCCCGGCGCATGTGGATTACCTACTGAAGGATCGGGCGGCCTGGGAGGAGCACTACAAGCATCGCTACCAGTGGAGTGAGCAGCGTGTGGACCTGGCGGTGCTGGCGAAACAGCGCGCCGCTGCGTCGCGCGAAAACCCCTATGGGTTGCATTGCGGCAGCTTGTACGGGAGTATTCGGAATGTTCTGACCGTGGAAGGCTCCTGCTATCTGCTGGCGGATGACGAAGCGCTCTTTACCGAGATCATCGATGCCAACGCCGATCTCTGCTATCGGAACGTGCAGGTTGCTTTGAAGTCCGGCGTCGCCTTCGATTTCATCCACTTCTGGGAGGATATCTGTTTCAAGAACGGGCCGCTGATCACGCCGTCGGTGTTCGAGGAGAAGGTAGGCCCCCACTACAAGCGCATCACGGATCTGGCGCGCGCACACGGGATCGATATCTGTTCGGTCGACTGTGATGGCATGATCGACGCCCTGATTCCGACCTGGATCAAGAACGGCGTCAACACGATGTTTCCCATCGAGGTGGGCACCTGGGGCGCGAGCATTCGTCCGTGGCGTGAAAAATATGGAAAGGAATTGCGCGGCGTCGGAGGGATGAACAAGACGGTGTTTGCGCATGACCGGGCCGCTGTGGACGCCGAGATCGAGCGGCTCAAGCCGTTGGTCGCGCTTGGCGGGTACATCCCATGCCCCGACCATCGCATTGCCCCGGATGCCCAATGGGATAACGTCCGGTATTACTGCGACCGGATGCGGTACGCATTTGGATGAGTGACTTCGTTTAGTGTACCCAGTGTCAGGGTGTGGGTGAATGAGCGCGGCCCGCGCCAAATAAACGACGAGACAGCGTGCCGATATCAAGGGAGTCTGGAGTATGAAGACCTGCGCGGGAATGAAGGTGTTTCCGACTGACCGACTTGGCATGCGCTCACACACGCTCTGCTGACGGATGGAGGCGGCGTGTGCGGCTATTCAAACACGAGGTTTCTCATGGTTCTCTACAGTGACACGCGATTTTCCACGATCGCATTCGGTATGCAGCAACTCTGCGCAGCCCTTGAGCGGCGGGGCTGCTTTCATGTTGTCCGTCCGCTTGATGCGTATGCGGGCGAGACCCTCGAGCGTGCGATTGTGGTGTCCTGCGAAAAGGCCATACGCCGACCGCTCCCTGAGGACTGCTCCGCAGAGGGATTCGAGATAACCACCGAGGCGCGAACGACGTTCCTGACAGGACGTGATGCGGTCGGCGCCATGTACGCGCTGTTCGACTGCGCCGAAACGATCGAGCTGTTCGGCCTCGACGCGCTAGCGCCCAAATCGGGCCGTCCGTTTCATCCCATGCGCGGCGTCAAGTTTAACCTCCCCTTTGAGCCCTATGACACCGGCGATCCGTTCGAAAAGAATGTCGAGACCTGCATGTCCATCGCGTTCTGGCGCGACTACATAGACCGGTTGGCGCTCAACCGGTACAACTGCCTGAGCCTGTGGTCTGAACATCCGTTCCACATGATGTTCCGGCTGGTGAAATATCCGGAGACCTGCCCGTATGGCGACACCGAGCTGCAGCGGTACATGGATGTGTATGCGTTCATTTTTCGTCATGCGCGCGACCGTGGTATCCAGACCTACCTGATCACCTGGAACATTCGCATCATGCCTGGTGTGGCCCGTGGCCTCGGACTGCCTGAACAGCTGGGCGACATGAACGATCAGTACGACATCGTACACGACGACAGTAACCGTCTGCCCAATACCATCCGAACCGCCTACCAATCGATTCAGCATCAGAACATCATCAAGGATTATTTCATCGAGTGCCTTAAAACCCTGCTGTTGACTTACCGTGATCTGACGGGCATCGGAACAACGGCCAGCGAAGAGATGGTCGGCGACATCCACGTGCGCCACACGTGGGTTGCCGAAGTGTACGCCGAAGCGGTAAGACAATCGGGCCGCACTGTGCCCTTTATTCATCGGACCAATTGCGGCAATGCGGCAGTCACTAAACAGGTCTTTTTCGACATTTACCCTGGCACCGAGAAATACATTTCGTGGAAGTATTCCAACGCGCACATGTATTCCCACCCCTTGCCCCAGTTCGAAAAGCTGTGGAAAGCGTGGGACAACATTGCGATTGGCACAGACATCAAGGCCATCTATACGGTCCGCAACGACGATATTCACACCCTGCGCTGGGGTGATCCGTCTTATATTCGAGCCTACATGCACGGCATGCGAAAGCCCTACGTTCACGGCTACTATTGGGGAGCCGACGGCTACCTGTGGGGCCGGGACTTTCAGCACGCGCCGCACTCGCACGCAACGTGGACCTGGGACTTTGAAAAACACTGGTTTCAGTTCCAGCTTCTGGGCCGCCTCGGCTATGATCCCGAAACGCCGGATGCGGTATGGAAAGCCACCTTTGCTCGCAAGCTGGGCGCGCAGTGGGGGCCGCTGTTTTACGATGGGCAGGTGGCGGCATCCCGAATCATTCCGGCCGTCAACCGCCTGTTCTGGATCAACTACGACTTTGAATGGCATCCCGAAAGTCTTCTGTCCGCAACCGGCTTCAAGACGATTCTTGACTTTGTCAACGGCAAACCCATGCCCGCCATCGGCACGCTCGGTATCCGGGATTTTGCTCAAATGGAATGTGACGGCACCATGACGGAAGACGAGACGCCGCTGGACATTATCAGGATTCTCGACGAAAGCAGTGCGGCAGTAGCCTCTGCCGCCGTCGCGCTTCGCAACAGCATCCCAAGGGAATATCTGGGAGGCGAAATCGTCTGTACGCTGCTGGATCTCGAAGCCTGGCAGAATTTGGGACGCTACTATGTCAACAAGTTCCGCGCGGCGCTCGATTTGGCGCGCTTCGATCTGTCGGGCAAAGCAGAACATAAACGCGCGGCTATCGCTTCGCTGCAGGAGGGCGTGACGGCGTGGAAAGAACTCGCGCGCATCGGTGCGCTGCACTATCTGCCGTATACACTGGTGCGGTCGAAACGGATGTTCGGCTGGTCGTTGTGGACGGATGCCGTCGAGCAGGACATCGTGCTGGCGGAGCACTACCGAGACCCCCCCTCTTCCCGACCGCCAGAAGCGTGATCGCGCGTGGCCTCAGTCGGGCGCGCGGCGCACGCGCGGCGATCGAGGATACAGTCGGTATTCAATCAGTCATCAGCAAATAAGAATAGGAGACACAATGGCACTCACTCCGGACACCACCACCATCGGATTTGTCGGCATCGGCGTTATGGGAAAAAGCATGGCGGGGCACCTGCTCAAGGCAGGCTATCCGGTGCATGTTTATAATCGCACCCAGGCAAAAGCCGAAGACCTGATCGCCGCAGGCGCGCAGTGGCAGGATTCTCCGTCCGCACTCGCGCAACGCTGCAATTGCATCATCACCATTGTGGGGTTTCCCCGGGATGTTGAGGACATCTATCTGGGAGCTGCGGGGATCATCAACCAAGCCCATGCCGGATCGGTGTTGATCGACATGACGACATCGAAGCCCTCGCTTGCCCGCACGATCTTTACAGAAGCGAAAAAGAAGGGACTCGCGGCGCTTGATGCGCCGGTCTCGGGCGGGGATCTTGGCGCGCGCGAAGCGCGCTTGTCGATCATGGTTGGCGGGGAGCCGTCCGATTTTGAGGCCGCACTTCCGGTGTTCCAGGTCATGGGGAAGAACGTGGTGCTCCAGGGTCCGGCCGGCAGCGGGCAGCATACCAAGATGGCCAACCAGATCGCCATTGCGGCAAACATGATGGGCGTCTGCGAAGCCCTCGCATATGCAAAAAAAGCCGGACTGGATCAGGAAACGGTGCTTAAAAGCATCAGCGGTGGTGCAGCCGGAAGTTGGTCGCTGACCAACCTGGCGCCGCGCATCATTGCCGGCAACTATGATCCGGGATTCTATGTCAAACACTTCATCAAGGACATGGGCATTGCGCTTGAATCTGCCGCCGAGATGAAGTTGGAGACCCCGAGTCTGTCGCTGGCCAAATCGCTCTACGAAAGACTCGCTGCACAGGGCGGAAACGACTTGGGCACACAGGGTTTGTACAAGCTATTCAGCTAGCCGATCCGGGTACTCTATGGGGTCTATTGCCATGAGATCCTGGTACGTACTCTTGACGGGGCTGACGAGAGCGTGTACGCTGAACGCATGGGCACGATCAGCAAAAACACGCCTGATGAGGCGGCTCGCGGGGCCGCCTCCCCCCCGTCTCCGGTTCCTCCGGGCCCGGCTCCGACGCCGGATCGCTACATCCGCCAGATCGCCGTTCCGTGCTTTGGGGCGGCCGGGCAGGAGGCGCTTGCGGGGCTTACGGTCGCCATGGTCGGCTGCGGCGCGCTCGGTTCGATGCAGGCCGAGCTGCTCGTCCGCATGGGCGTCGGCACGCTGCGTTTGGCCGATGGCGACACCGTCGCGGCGATGAACCTGCACCGGCAGATCCAGTTCACCGAGGCCGATGCCGCCGCCGCGCGCAACAAGGCGGAGGCCGCCGCCGCGCGTCTTCGCACGCTCAACGGTGCCTGCCGCATCGAGGCCGTGCCCGCCTTTGTCACCCCCGCGACGATTGGGGCCTTCATCTGCGGCGCCGGGTTGATTCTGGACGCGACGGACAGCGTGCCGACCCGCTACCTGATCAACGACGCGGCCGTCGCCGCCGGGATTCCGTGGATCTACTGCGGCGTTTCGGGAACGGCCGGCCAGATCCTCGCCGTGGTTCCCGGGATCGGCCCCTGCCTCCGCTGCCTCTTTCCCGAACCGCCTGCACCGGAGAGTGTCCCTTCCGCTATTCGAGGCGGCATTCTGCCGGTTGCCGTCTCGGCGCTGGTCTCGCTCCAAATCAGCGCCGCGATCCGGTTGATCATCGGAACCCTGCCGGCAGGCCGGCTGATCCGGTTCGATGTCTGGGAACCGGCGTTGCGGATCGTCCGCGTCGAGCGTGATCCCGCCTGTCCCTGCTGCTCCGGCAGGAGAGCGAGCCGCTGATGTCTGCGACCTGGGCCGAACGGATCCCGCTGGCCGTCTTTGTCGCGGCGTACCTGTCGTTTGTGTTCAAGCCGAACCTGCGCGCCTGGGCTGCCTGTGCCGCCGCGATCGCGCTGCTGATCCTGGGTTGGGCGGGTGCCATTCCGTGGAGCCAGTCGCTGGGCGAGGTGATCCAATGGAACGTCCTCGCGCTGATGGCGGGGATGATGGTCATCGCGCACGTCTTCGAGCAGTCGCGCATTCCGGCCGTGCTGGCCGAAATGCTGGTTGACCGCTCCCCCGACGCGCGATGGGCGTTCATCTGGATCACCGCGCTCATCTCAGTCTTGTCGATGTTTCTCGACAACGTGAGCTGCGTGCTGCTCATCGCGCCGGTGGCGTTGAGCTTGGCGCGCAAGCTCGGTGCCAATCCGGTGCGGCCGGTCATCTGCCTCGCCGTCGCCGCGAACCTTCAGGGCGCCGCCACCCTGATCGGCGACCCCCCGTCCATGCTTCTGGCGGGCCACATGAAGCTGAGTTTCAACGACTTCTTTTTTTATCAGGGCAAGCCCTCCATGTTCTGGGTGATGCAGGCCGGGGCGCTCGCCTCGGGGGCCGTGGTGTTCTGGGTGTTGCGCGCGTTCCACAGGCCGAACGAGCTGGTGGCCTGCGAGAGGGCCCGTTCGTGGACGCCGCTGTGGCTGATCGTGTGCCTGGTGGCGGTGCTGGCTGCGGCCTCCTCGTTTGATCCCGGTTTCGTCTGGTTCGCGGGGAGCGCCTCGCTGGTCTTTGCGGCCGTCGCAGCGCTGTGGGCGGTGAAGCGCGCGCGGTGGTGCGGCGTGCGGGCGCTGCTGACGGCGGTGGATTTCACCACGCTGTTCTTCCTGATGGGGATGTTTGTGCTGGTGGAGGGGCTCGACGAGGCGCGGTGGATGGAGCGGATCGCGTCGGCGCTCCATGCGCTGGTGGGCGGCAGCCTGTTCGGCGCGTTTGCGGCGCTGGTGGTCTTCTCGGTCCTGGTCTCGGCGGTCGTCGACAACGTCCCCTTCCTCCTGGCCATGCTGCCGGTGGTCGGCACGCTGGCGCGTCAGTTCTCCCCGGCCGACGCCCCGGACGGGAAGCTGCCGCTGCTGATGTTTGCCCTGCTCGCCGGCGCCTGCCTGGGCGGCAACATCACCCCGATCGGCGCCTCGGCCAACGTCGTGGCCATGGGGATCCTGCGCAAGGCGGGGCATCCCGTTTCCTTCCCCGGCTTCATGCGCATCGGCGTCCCCTTCACGCTCGCGGCGCTGCTCGCTGGCGCGGGCCTGATCTGGCTGGTGTGGGCGTAGGCGGCGGTCAGGCGGGCGCGGGGGCCTTGACGGCGGCGGGCAGGGCGCCGCTGAGCAGCGTCGTCAGGATGTTGTCCTGGGTGACGATCCCTTTGACGGCGCCGGACGCGGGATCGCGCACGATGGCCAAGGTCTGGCGGTGCCGCCGCAGCAGCGGGAGCACGTCGTCGGCGTGGAGATCGGCGTTGACGAAGAACGGGGGAATCATGTGATCCCGGGCCACGCCGGAGGGGTTGGGCGAGCCGCCTGTGAGCACCTCGAAGGTGTCGAGGATGCCGAGGCAGGCGCGGGTTTCGGGGTCGATGACCGGCAGCCGGATGTGCCCCGCGCCACGCACCCGTTCGAGGCAGGCGGCGAGCGGGTCGTCGGGGGCGGCGGCGACCACGCGGCTGATCGGCGTCATGATCTGCTCCGTGGTCTTGAGCTGCAAGTCGAGGACCTGTTTGATCATCAGCCGTTCGAACGCGGTTATTTCGCCGCCATCCTCGCTGCCCTGCGCCAGCGTCTGGATATGCTCGCGGGTGACAAACGGGCCTTGCTCCTTCTTTTGAGGGATCATCAGGCGGGTCACCGAGACGGCGATGAAGGAGAGCGGGTAGAGCAGGGTTTCAACGACGCGTAGCAGGGGGGCGAAGCGGATGCAGCGCTGGATGGGCCGGCTGGTAAACCAGACTTTGGGGAAGTACTCGCAGAAGACCAGAATCACGAGAGCAAGCAGTACACTCGTGGCGGACTGTCCGATCGGACCCCACACGCGGGCGCTCAAACTGCCGCACAGCGTTGAGACAACCACGTTGCACAAATTATTGCCCACCAGGGTCGTCCCAAAAAGACGCTGGGTGTCAAGCAGGTACCCCTCGAGCAGCTTGGCGCGATGTGATCCGCTCCGCACGATATGGAGCAAGCGATGTCGATTCAGCGAGATGATGCCGGTTTCGATGCCGGAGAAGAACCAGCTTCCGAAAAGGACCAGCGGGATCAGCATGAATTCTATGGGCATGGGCACAATCATGCGTCGGGGTCCTCATCAAGATAAGACCGATCCGTTCCGTCCAAGTCTGCCGGGAGGGATGAGCGCAGCACGTCGAGCATGACCTGATCGATGCGTCGCTTACGCATGCGCAACACCCGGACGCGGCACCCCTGGGCCTGGACCGTCTCGCCCACGCGCAGCAGCGCGCCGGCATGGAAGGTGCACCAGCCGGAGATGCGATTGGCATCATCCGCGTCCAGATTCAGATCGAGTTCGTGATTGATCGCCTCGAGGCTGGTTTTGCCGTCAACGATCCAGCTCGATTCACCGGACGGGCGAATGGCCTGCACGTCGTCCGGGAGGCCGGACTCGTCGCCGCCGGTCATCAGTTCGAGGATGTCGCCGCGGGTGACCAGCCCGGCGGTCCCGCCGTACTCGTCGAGCACGCAGGCGATCGTTGCGTGGCTCCGCTGGAAGGTGATCAGAAGGTCGTCCAGCGCGATGTTGTCGGGCACGAAAAGGGCGGGTGTGACATGCCGGCGCAGTTGGTGTTCGGGGTCGATCAGGTAACGGGTGACATCGAGAAACCCCTCGATCGCGTCCAGCGTGCGGTTGTAGACGGGCAACTGGCGGAAATGCGCCGAGCGCGCGGTCTGCATGTGGGTTTCGGGGGGGTCGTGCAGGTCAATGCCGAGGGTGTCGACGCGGGGGGTCATCACGTCGCTCGCCTGCAACTCGGAGAGCCGGAGGATGCCGTCGACCATGACCTGCTCGTCCTTGTCGATGGCTCCTTGTTCGGCGCTCACCTCGACCAGGGTCATCAGCTCCTCGTCGTTCAGCGAATTGCGCTCGGGCGTCAGGGTTTTGTGAAACCGTCGGGTGATCGCGACGAGCAGCCGGTCGATCGGGGCGAAGAGGAACTGCAGGCGTTCGATCCAGATGCTGACGGATGGGGCGAGGCGTTCGGCCCAGAGGATGGCGATCCGTTTCGGGGTGATTTCGCCGAAGAGCAGCAGCAGGAGGGTCATGATCGGAATAGCGACCGCCTCGTCCCAGCCCGGTGCCACGAGTTGGCTGATGAGCGCATAGCCGAGGCTGGCGATGGCGACATTGACCAGGGTGTTGCCGATCAGGATGGTCGAGAGGGTGCGGGGGGGATTGGCGAGCAGCGTGGCGACACGGACGCCCGCCTTGCGGTCACGGTCACGGATCCGCTGCACCTGAATCGGGTTCAAGGAGAACAGGACGGTTTCACTCGCGGAGAAAAACGCCGAGAAACCGAGCAACACCGTCAAGGTGGCCAGTCCGATAATCAGGAGATACGTGCTCATGGGAGGATGAGGCGGTCCACGTACAGCCGTGTACGGTGCCCGCTGCCCATCATTTCAACCTCCATGTCACGGATCATCCAACGCTCGTTCATTTTCTTGACGCTCTGGACCCACATCTTGCGCACCGGCTCGCCCTGGGGGTCAAGCTGTTCGACCTGCATGAGGAAGCCGAGTTTGCGGTCGATCCACATCCTGACGGCGGCACAGCCGGGGATCGGCATCGGAGGCGTGGCGACGATGATGTCGCAGGTGCGGCCCTTGGCGTCTCCCTCGCCATCCAGGCGCACGTCGGGCCACCACAAAAAATCCATCGTCAGATCGAGCCACGTCAGATCGGTGCCCCCGACCCGCCCGGCGAGCGAGGGCGGTTCGGCCGGCGCCAGATCCGGGCCGCTGAAAAAAGCGAGGGAGGCGCTCCGTCCGTCCCGCGTCATGACCACGCGCTGGACGGCCGTGGTGGACCCGGGGGCGAACAGGGTCACCGCGGCGATGGCGGGAGTCGCGCCCCACTCCAGCTCCAGGCGGTAGGCGTTTTCGGACAGGATGAAGCCGCGCTGGCGGCGGACGGTGAGGGTGCCGGCAAGCTCCATCTTTTCACGCGGGAGGTTGGCGGTGCAGGCGCTGAGAATGGCAGACGCCTGACGGCGGGACGCCGCATCCGTATCCGGCGACCCGGTCGCGTCTGCTGCGCCCACCGATCCCACGCACACGGCCAGCAGCCCGAGCACGTATCTCCAGCACCCCTTCATGAAAACACCCTTTCGCTCGCACGTCCCACCCGATTCACTTTGCATCGACCGGACTGTTATACCACAGGCTGGCGGAAAAGACAACCCTGCGAAAATCGCGCGAAAGCGGTTGATTCTTTTGGCAGATTGTGTCATAGTTCGCACTGCATGGCAGCCCGCGCATGAAAGACCCCCTTATGAGACTGGCCCAGAAGACAAACGGAGGAGCCGCAAACGGCGACCGAAATCACCCCGCGCCTCAGGGTGTGAATGGCGGTCATTCCCTCGATTTGGCCGATCCCTGCCGCACCTGCGCCACGGGCAAGTCCGGTTACCGGCACGACCACAAGTCGCTCTACCGGCAGTTGCTGGCCGGACTTTATGATGCCGTTCTGATCACCGACCCCAACGGGTATGTGATCGACACAAACCCCCGGGTGGAGGAATTCTTCAGGTACAAGGCCTCGGAAACGTGGGACATCATGGTCGGCGAATTGATCGTGGGGGTGAACGGCCCCCTTCTGGAGCGGGTGCGCAAGGGGCTCGGCGAGGGGCGCTTCATTCTTCTGGATGCCAAGTGCGTGCGCAAGGACGGCACCACCTTTGCGGGCGAGGTGTCGATCAGCTCGATCGAACTGGTGAACGGGGGAGATCTGGTGTTCGCTGTGCGCAATGTGGACCGCCGCAAAAACGCCTGGCAGAAGCTCAAGAGCAGGCAGCATGCGTGGATGAATGCGCTGGCGGCCGGCGTGATCGGCGATCCGGATGGGCTGATCTGCGGCATCAACCGCGCAGCCCTCAAGCTCTGGGGCTATGCCGGTGAGGAGGATCTGATCGGCAAGCCGATCGAAAAGCTCTGGGTGGATGTCGAGACCGCCGCCCGTGCGGTGGCGGCGGCGCAGTCCGGCGCATCCTGGTCCGGGCCGATGCAGGCGGCCACGCGGGACGGGTGCGCGGTGCAGGTGCAAGCGTCGTTTGATTCCGAGGTCGGTGCGTGCGACGGTGTGGCGGGTATCGTGTGTTCGGCTTTGCCGCAGGTGTCCCCTTAGGAGTCGTATGTCCGAAGCCCTCTCACACGAACAGCGCGACTTGGTTGTATCCGCGCCGGACGCCGCGCTCACCCTTCAGGCGTTCATCAGCAAACGGATGTCGCTGTCCCGGCGCGCGGCCAAGGCGTTGATCGACACGCGGGCGGTCTGGGTGAACCGGAAGCGGGTCTGGATGGCACACCATGCGCTCCATTCCGGAGACCGGGTGCAGGTGCCGGTCTACGCCGACACCACGAACCGGGTGAAGGTCCAGAAACTGCGGGTTCTGGTGAGCGACGACGATTATCTGGTGATTGACAAGCCCTCCGGGGTGATGTCGGTCGGCGAGGACAGCGTCGAGGAACGGTTGCGCCAGCAGGAGGGCGCTCCGGCGTTGTGCGCCGTGCACCGGTTGGATCGCGATACCACGGGCTGCCTCGTGTTTGCGCGCCGCCCCGAGGCGCTGGCCGCCGCCGTCTCCGAGTTCAAGAAGCGTCACGTGCGAAAATCCTACAACGCCATCGTGTCTGGCCGGTACGCGCAGAGCCGCTCCACCGTTAGCGATGATGTGGACGAAGCGCGGGCGGTGACGCACATCCGGTTGCTGGCCGTGAACGAAGACGCCAGCTATCTCGCGTTACGCATCGAGACGGGACGGACGCACCAGATTCGCAAGCATCTGGCGGCGATCCGCCACCCGATCCTGGGCGACCGAGAATACGGCCCGAAATTCGCCCGGGACCCCCGGATCGTCGCGATTCCCCGCCAGATGCTTCATGCCACCGAGGTGGAAATGCCGCACCCCTTCAAAAAGGGCGAGACGTTTCGGGCGCACAGTCCGCTGCCAGCCGATTTCCGGCGCTGTCTGCGGACGTTCAAGCTCTAGGGCAAACGCCGGGGAAAGACGCCGCTTGCAAGAATCCAGAAATCAGGTATCTTTAACCGCGCATGTGAAAGGCCTGGCTTGGCGCGTGGCTGTCTGAGAAGGGCGATCCAGTATGCAGAAGATTGAATGGGATAAATTGGGTTTCAAATACATGGATACCCGGTGCCATGTTCGTTACGAGTGGCGCAAGGGGAAATGGAATGCGGGCGAGCTGGTCAACGACCCCCACATCTCGCTGCACATCGCGGCTTCGTGCATGCACTACGGGCAGGCGTCGTTCGAGGGATTGAAGGCGTTCCGATGCAAGGACGGCGCGATCCGGATGTTCCGGCCGCAGGCCAACGCGGCGCGGATGGCCGCCTCAGCTCGGCGGATCTGCATGGCTGCGCCCTCCGAGGAGCTCTTTCTGGAAGCCTGTGCGCGGGCCGTCCAGGCGAATGCCGACTATGTGCCGCCCTACGGCACGGGCGGCTCGCTGTATATCCGGCCGCTGCTGATCGGCTCCGGCTTGCAGATCGGCGTTGCGCCCGCCGATGCGTACACGTTCATCGTCATGGTGATTCCGGTGGGGGCTTACTATACGGGGGCGCTCAAGCCGGTGCGGGCGATCGTCTTTGATGATCACGACCGGGCTGCACCTCTGGGCGTGGGCGACGTGAAGGTGGCCGGCAACTATGCGGCCAGCCTTTTGGCGCACGAAAGGGCCAAGAGCCTGGGGTATCCGGTGGAGCTGTATCTGGATGCACGGGAGCACGCTTACGTCGAAGAGTTCGCTACATCGAACTTCATCGCCATTACGAAGGACGGCCGCTACGTGACGCCGAATTCTCATTCGGTCCTGCCGAGCGTGACCAACAACACGTTGCAGCAGCTCGCCCAGACGATGGGCATGCCGGTGGAGCGGCGCGTGATACGCTTCGATGAAATATCAGATTTTGCCGAGGTGGGCGCGTGCGGAACAGCGGTGGTGGTGACGCCGGTCTGGCAGATCGTCCGGGGAGACCAGACGATCACCATCGGGACCGAGACGGCCAGCGGACCGGTGTTGCAGAAGCTGTACAACCACGTGCAGGGGATTCAGTACGGCGATCTGCCCGATACGCACGGATGGTGCCTCCGCGTCGAGGAGTAGATCACTCCGGTTCCGCTGTCTCCTTGAGCGCATGCTTCTTGACCAGACGCTGGAGATAGGCGCGTTCGATGCCGGCTTCGCGCGCCGAGCGTGAGATGTTGTGGTTGTTGCGCGCGAGCAGCTCTTGGAGATAGCCCCTCTCAAAGTGATCGATGATGTCGTTCTTGGCGTCCTTAAACGGCTTGTCGGCGGCCATCGGCGCTTCGGCCGGGACGGGGCTGCGGTTGGTGCGGAGGTTGCCGAGGCTGAGGAAGGCCGAGAGTTCGACCGGGCGGTGTTCGCTGTAGAAGGCCACCTCGATCAGGTTGCGCAGCTCGCGCACGTTTCCCGGCCAGTCGTGGCGCTTGAGCACGTCCAGGCCCCGATCAAAGTTGGCCACGTCCTTCATCGCGTCGGGGCCGTGGAGGTCGGTGAGAAACTTCCGCACCAGAAGGGCGATGTCATCCTTGCGGCGGCGCAGAGGAGGGAGCTCCATCTGGACGACCGAGAGACGGTAGTAGAGATCCTCACGGAACCGCCCCTCGTTGACCTCGTGGGCGAGATTGCGGTTGGTCGCGCAGATGATCCGCACGTTGATCTTGTTCGTCTTGTTGCAGCCCACGCGGCGAATTTCGCGCTTCTCCAGGACGCGCAGAAGCTTGGGCTGAAGATCGGGCAAGAGGTCGCCAATCTCATCGAGAAAGATCGTGCCGCCGTCCGCCGCCTCAAAGGCGCCCATGCGATCCGCGTTCGCGCCGGTGAACGCGCCCTTCACATGGCCGAACAGCTCGCTTTCGATCAGATCCTTGGCCATGGCGGCGCAGTCGATCACGATGAAGGGCTTCTTGCAGCGGGGGCTGTGAAGGTGAATCTCTTCCGCGAGAACCTCCTTGCCCGTGCCGGTCTCGCCGGTGATCATGATGGTGGCGTCGGTCGGCGCATAGGTCTCGGCGAGATAAAAAACGCGGCGCATGGCGACTGAGCGGCCCAGCGCCTTGCCAAAGGATTCGTGTCTGCTGAGTGGAATGTCGGACGCCTCCTGCAACGGACAGAAGATCAGCCGGGTCTTGCCGATCTGGATCTCCGCGCCGGGCGCGAGACAGGCGGAGGTGACGGTGACCCCCTGAACGATCGTGCCGTTAGTCGAGCCGAGGTCGCGAATGTGGTAGCCGCCCTGATCCACGGAAATTTCGCAATGCCGCTTTGAAATGGTCGAGTCCTCTAACGCGAGATCGTTGTGCTCGCCCAAACCGATGGTGAAAACTTCCTTGTTCACCACGAATTCCTGGCCCTGAAGGGGGCCGCTGACGACCAGCAGCTTGGTCTTGCGCACACGCAAAGAGCCCGGATCCTGGTCGCGGCTCAGCACCAGTGTTTGCGACTGCGACTGCGACTGTGATTGATTGGTGCGGGTACTCGACATGGTGTATTCATCTTAACGCACGCATACGGGCGTGTACAGTTCAAAGTGGCCGATTTTTTGTTGTGACAAGCGGCGCGTAACATGCCATCATAACCGTTCAACCCGCAACCCACCCATGACTGTGATCACCGCCATCGGCCTGCTCTCGCCGCTCGGCCTCGATTCCGCCGAGACCGCCGCCGCGCTCCGCGAAGGCGTCCCGGCCGCGCTGCCGTCGGAAACCTTCCGGCGCCCCGACGGATCGCCCTGGCTGACCGCCGAAGTGCCGCCGTTCGCGGTGGCCGACTATCTCACCCCCAAGGCGTTTCTCGACCGCAACAGCGCGCTTTTTCTCGCCGCCTGCGCGAGCGCCCTGCGTGCGGGCGGGATGGACCCCCGGACGCTTCCGTATGGGCGCGCGGGGCTTGTCGCCGCGACGGTGTGGGGCGGACTCGACACGCTCGACCTGTTCTGGGCCGACTACCGCAACAAAGGACCCCGACTCGTCAGGCCGCTGCTCTTTCCGCATACCTATGCCAACACGGCCGTGAGTCTCGCCGCCATGGAATGGGCGCTGACCGGCGAGCACATCAACATCGTCAGCGATCGCACGGCTGCGGGCCAGGCCATGTGTGAAGCGGCGGCGCTGATCCGGGAGGGCCGGGCCGATGTCATGCTCGCCGGGGGCGTCGAGGCCCTCGGGCTGTCGTTGCTCCGCGCGCTCGCCGAGGTTGAACCGCTGGCCGCCGGCGCCAGCGCGCCACGCCTTTTCTCCCATGCAACCGGTGTCGTGCCCTCGGAGGCGGGGGTTGTTGTGCTTCTGGAGGATGATGCCGCCGCCCGTGCGCGCGGCGCGGCGCCCCTGGCACGGGTTTGCGCCGCCGCCTGCGCCGCCACGGCCGAAGAGGCTTTGGAGCGCGCCCTCGACCAGGCGTCCATCCCCGCTCAGACAGTCGGATTCGTCGTGGTTTCGGCGAATGGATCGGCCGCCGATGCGCGCGAGGCCGCGGCGGTGCGCAGCGTGTTTGGCCGACGCCCCCCTCCGGTTACGGCGCCGCTGGGGCTCTGCGGTGACCTGCAGGGCGCAACCGCCGCCTTTCTGGCCGCCTGTGCCGTCCTGATGGCCCGCGGCGGTTTTCTCGCGCCCATCCCCGAGCAACCGCCGTGCGACGGTCTCGACTGTGTGATTGGCGCTGCCCGCCCCTGCCCGCCCGGCCCCGCCGTGATCCTCACCACATCCGACTCCAACGCCGTCGCGCTCATTCTGGATGTCGCTACGCGATGCGCGTGAGGTGAACATCGCCCGACAGGATCGCCACGGTTCCCCCATCCGCTTGCTTCAGCAGCAGGGCGCCCTCCGGTCCAAGCCCCGTCACGCGACCCGAGACGACGCCGCCCGCCTGCTCCACCGTCACGTCGCGGCCATCCAGGGCGTGCCGCGTCAGAAACGCCGGGTGCAACGCGCCAAAACCCTCTCGCAGCCATGTCTCGTACAGCGGCTCGAAAACCCCGAATAATTCGGCCACGAAGCGCGCCCGCGCAATGACCGTGCCCGATTCCAGCGCGAGTGAGGTGGCGCGTGGCGCCAGTTCGGCGGGAAATGTCGTCTGGTTGAGGTTGACGCCGATCCCGCAAACGACCCGCCTGATCCGGCCAGCCTCGGCCTCCATCTCAC
>Ga0194113_10004534_pt1 | contig 18183 bp, 11 predicted proteins | sample TA2MahC200mmetaG_FD_146193 | JGI IMG/M metagenome (GOLD analysis project Ga0194113, IMG submission 146193) | Freshwater microbial communities from Lake Tanganyika, Tanzania - TA2015017 Mahale Deep Cast 200m | ecosystem: Environmental > Aquatic > Freshwater > Lake | place: Tanzania: Lake... | reverse complement strand
ATCGGCGCGAATTGACGCGAATATTTTTTCTTCGTGAATATTCGCGTGAATTAGCGGATAAAAAAGTGGAAGGTTTTATTTTCTGCAACAGCCTTAATCAACGTTTATTATCTTAGGTTGACACTTACGATTACATAACTTATGGAACTCTTTGAACAAAAATTTCAGCGAGATATTAAAAAAACAGGTCCGCTTGCTAATAGAATTCGGCCAAACAGCTTTGAAGAGCTCGTCGGACAGGAAGAAATCCTGGGAGAAGGAAAACCACTCAGACAAGCGATTGAACAGGACAAAATTTCTTCTTTTATTCTGTGGGGGCCGCCGGGTTCAGGTAAGACAAGCCTGGCGAATATTATCGCAAATTTGACCAAAGCGAACTTTGAGCGCTTCAATGCGACGACTTCCGGCGTTCCAGAACTGCGCAAGGTAATTCAAGAGGCTGATGAGCGGCGCAGACTGTACAATCGGAAAACTATCATCTTTATAGACGAAATTCATCACTTCAATAAACTGCAACAGGACGCATTGTTGTCATCCGTAGAAAATGGCGTCATCACATTGATAGGCGCTACTACGGAGAATCCGTCTTTTGAGTTAAATTCTCCGTTGCTTTCTCGCTTGCAGGTGTATCAATTGAAACCGTTGAATGATGATGCCATCAAAACTATCATCAACCGCGCGTTGAACGATAAGGAAAGAGGCTTAGGCGAATATCGCGTTCAATTGTCAAAAGATGCTATGGAGCAGTTAATCTTCATCGCCGATGGAGATGTGCGGCTTGCGCTCAACGCGCTGGAATTAGCGGTGCAAACATGCAAACCCGAGGAGAACAATATTCGTTTCATTACTGCGGAAAAAATTCAAGCAGCGGCGCAGAAGAAAATCCTCAAATATGACAAAACAGGTGAGGAACACTATAATCTGATTTCCGCCTATATCAAAAGCATCAGAGGTTCTAATCCGCATGCCAGCATCTACTGGCTGGCGCGAATGTTAGAATCCGGCGAAGACCCCAGGTTCATTGCGCGGCGATTGGTTATCCTTGCTTCCGAGGATATTGGCAATGCAGACCCACAAGCCCTGTTGGTCGCGGCAGCAACCGCTCAAGCGGTAGAATTCGTAGGTATGCCAGAAGCGCAAATTAACTTAGCGCAGGCGACGACTTATCTATCGTGTGCGACGAAGAGTAACGCTTCCTACATAGCGTTGTTAGCTGCTTTAGAGGATGTTCGGAATTTGCCTGCTTATCCTGTCCCACTGCATCTACGCAATGCCCCAACGCAGTTGATGAAGGAATTGGGATACGGCGCAGGATACAAATATGCTCACGATTACGAAGGCCATGTTGTCGAACAAGAATATCTACCCGAGGAACTCAAGGACAAAATTTACTACAAACCTTGAAAATGTTCTGAACCTTTTCAAGGTTCCGAAAAAGAGGTGAGTTTATGTTCTCATTAACCAGGCTTTCAATGCTATACTTTGGTTTATATTTCGCTGTGGTTACATCCACGGTGTTTGCCATTGAAGTTGACTTGCCTGAAGATACGATTATCGTCGAGGCAGAAGCTGGAGAAATGGACAAGGGAGTAACAGTTGTCAATCAAAAGGATGCCTCGGAGGAAAAAGCTATTGACAGTGCAGTGCAAGCTGTGACAAGACATGAAATTGACATTCCAAAAGCCGGCAAGTGGTATGTATGGATTCGCCTTTACTGTCCTGATGGGAACGCGGATTCGTATTGGATAGGAATCAAAGGTGCAACACCGAATCCTAACGACGCCAACGGAGGTCCCGAAGCAGTTAAGATATACTCAGAAGCAGGCGATTCCGTCAACACCAATGCCCAACCCTTCAACCTCTGGTACTGGGATGCTGGTGTGCAGAGCGAGCCGCCGGCAAATCGCTTCTTTGAAGTCAAAACTGCTGGCAAAAATCAGTTGTGGTCCAAGGGACGCGAGGCCAAGACTTTGCTCGACCAGATCTTACTGACAATGGATGAAGACTTCAACGCGGAAAAAGCCTCCAAAGGGGAAGCGATTGATATTCCGCAAGTGGTTTATCCTAAAGACAAACTCGCAGTCACCTGGGGGGAAATAAAGAACCCTTGAAATTTTGGCATGTTTCAAATTTTGGACAATTAAAAAATGAGGAGGAAAAATGAGACTAAAATTTGTTTTTAGCTTAATGCTTTTAACTTTTATAATTGCCTTAAATGGAAGTGCTATGCTTTCATTTGCGGCTGTACCAAAAGGTTTGGTGCTATATCTGACCTTTGATAAGGATACAATTTCGGGTAAAGAAGTTAAAGACGTATCACAAAATGGCAATGATGGCGCCATGATAGGCGGTCCCAAAGTGGTAGATGGCCACGGAGGGCAGGCGTTAGATTTTAACGGTTCTTCAGATTCGGTAGTGATAGAAACTTCTGACAGTCTCGCCAAAACCAGGAGTTCCATTACAATGGAGGCCTGGATTTTCCCTCGTACTTTTGGCGCTGACAAAGAAATCATCACCAAATGGGATAGCGTGATGAATGGCATCATCCACTTTGAATGTAATTCTACAGGGAATATGAGATTTTGCATGAGGAAAGACGATGATAGCACAGTTGTTAATTTCTACACAACCGCAACACTTCCTGTAAACACCTGGTCGCATGTTGCTGAGACATACGACGGAAAAACAGCTAAAATGTATTTTGGCGGTGCTGAAGTTTCCAGTCAAAATGGCACTGGCGATATGAGAGATAATCCGAATGTAAAATGGTGGATAGGCTCCATATATGCCCAGGACCGTTGGTTTAATGGCTTGATAGATGAAGTCCGTATTTGGGATAGAGCCTTGAGCGAAAAGGAAATTAAAGAAAGTATGAACAAAGGAAGAGTAGAACTTCTTGCCGTTGATAAGAAAGGCAAACTCGCTACCGCCTGGGGGCGGCTAAAGAGTGCGTTCTGACAAACGGCAATGCAATGTAGGTTCAATTCCTTTTACAATTGGAGCATTGGGGCATTGGAGAGTTGGGGCGGTTTGGGGTTGTTGATTGCCCCTGGATTGTCGATTGTCGATTGTTGATTGTCGATTGAAGGGCTGGCACGGAGGCACCGCCCCTACTTATACAATCAACAATCATCAATCATCAATCATCAATCCAGGGGTTGCTTTAGTCTGATTCACACCAGGCATTAAAGAGGAGGTTATAATGCTATCTATCAGTATACTCACAGGAATAACGGTTGTCTGGACGGCTGGTCCGACAGGCGTTAGTGTTGGGATGATGTCGGAACTTACACCCGAAGAAGCCCAACTGCCGCCAGGAGTCAAGGCAAATTGGGATTTGGCTAAAGCCCACCGGGAGTTTACTCCCACGCGTGAGTGTATCTGCCTCAACGGACTGTGGCGCTGGCAGCCGGCCAAGGAATTTACCGACCAGGTTCCGACCAGCGGATGGGGTTTTTTCAAGGTCCCCGGCCCCTGGCCGGGAATCACTTCGTATATCCAGAAGGATTGCCAGACTGTGTATGCCCATCCAAACTGGGAGAAAGAAAATCTTAGCAGCATCAGCGCGGCATGGTGCCAGCGCGAAATTATGATTCCGGATACGTGGGCCGGACGCCGGATTATGGTATGCGCGGAATATTTGAATTCGTATGCGGTAGTATACCTGGATGGCGTCAGAGTTGGCGAAATGCGTTTTCCGTCAGGAGAAGTAGAGATTACGCCCCCTCCTAACCCCCCCGTTGACAGGGGGGAATGGGGGGGCTGTCCAGGTAGTAATCACCAGTTGTCACTGTATACTGTCGCCATGCCGCTTAAAGGGGTGATGCTCTCTTACAATGACACTGACGCCGCCAGACAGGTCGAGGGCAGTGTTGCGCGGCGTGGGCTTTGCGGCGATGTTTTTCTGGTGAGCGTGCCGGCCGGCGCGCGTATTGCAGAGGTCAAGGTGGACACTTCGGTGCGCAAATGGGAGATTACCTTCGATGTTGCGCTACGAGGGCTCGAAGCAGGAAAAGAGTATAGCCTGCGCGCTCAAGTCACGGACAACGTTCACAAGGTGTTCGCTTCGCTCACCGACGACTTCGTCTTACAGAAGGAGTTCAAAAGCGGTCTGATAAAAACTGCTGATTTGAAGCAGGGCCGTTTCGCGTTCACCGGTCAGTGGAAGCCTGACAAGCTCTGGGATATCCATACGCCGCAGAACCAGTATGACCTTCAGCTCTCACTTCTCAACGGCGAAGGCGATATCCTTGATGTCTTCACACCTGTGCGTTTCGGGTTCCGGGAATTCTGGATTGACGGTCGCGATTTCCGCCTGAACGGCACGCGCATTTTCTGTTTCGCTGTACCGTTCGACAATGCCCTCCTGGGAGCGGCGTGGGCAAGCTACGATGGAACAATGGAAAGCCTGCAGCGTCTCAAAACCTTCGGCGTCAACCTGGTCTACACTCACAATTATGGCTGCGAGCCGGGGTCGCATCTGAGCTTTGCGGAGTTTTTCCGCGCCGCAGATGACGCCGGCATGCTCGTTTCCCTCTCCCAACCGCATTTCGGACACTATGATTGGACCGCGCCCAACGCCGACGATGCCAATGGCTACGCTAAACACGCGGAATTTTATGTGCGCATTGCCCAGAATCACCCGTCGGTGGTAATGTACTCAATGAACCACAACTCCCTGGGCTACGGCGAAGACCAGAACCCGCATCTCATTGACGGCATCCATGGGCCAACTGAACCCTGGGCGGCCAGGAACCGTGAGTTAGCCGGTCGGGCAGAATCGCTCGTAAAGCGCCTTGATGCGACCCGCGTCATCTACCATCACTCTTCCGGCAACTTCGGCGCTATGCACACGATTAACTGCTACTTGAATTTTGTGCCAATCCAGGAGCGTTCCGATTGGTTCGAACACTGGGCGGCAGAAGGCGTTAAGCCGTTGTTCCTCTGCGAATATGGCGACCCATGGGGCATCAACTGGACCACATATCGGGGCTGGTACAAGGATGAGAGGGCTTTCGGGAACGCCAGGGTGCCCTGGGAATTCTGCCTGGCGGAATGGAATTCGCAGTTTCTTGGAGACAAGTGCTACCAGTTGTCCGAAAAGGAAAAAGAAAACTTGCGCTTTGAAGCGGAACAGTGGCGGAATGGAAAAGTGTGGTATCGGTGGGATTATCCTTCCGACCCTGTGAGTTTCCGTTCTGATGATAGAGAAGCCGTTTGGGCGATGCACATTTCCGACAACTGGCGCGCCTTCCGGACATGGGGTCTGTCAGCGTTTAACGCGTGGAGCTACGGCAACTTCTGGAATTTGCGCGCTGGCGTAGACAAAAGCCGGCAGAATTTGACCGTGGATTGGGACAACCTGCAGAGACCCGGCTTCAGCCCGGACTATATAGAGGGTCGATATGAACGTTTCGACTTGTGTTTTGAGAGAACTGATTGGGTTCCCAGCAGTGCTGCACGGGCGCTGATTCGCAACGGCCAACCTTTATTAGCATACATCGGCGGCAAGCCTGCTAAGTTCACCAGCAAGGACCATAATTTCCACCCGGGTGAGACGGTCGAGAAACAGCTCATCATTATCAACAACTCACGCCAGATGACCACCTGCGACTGTTCGTGGAAGCTGGCGCTTTCGAAAGGACATGAAAGTTTACAGGCTGTGGAAGGGAGCAAGAAGCTCAGCGTCCAGATGGGTGAACAGGCGCGTATCCCACTACAGTTTAAGCTTCCCGACACGCTGGAGCCTGGTGAGTACCCATTGACCCTGACTGTGAGATTCGGCTCGGGCGAGACTCAGGAAGACTCGTTTGCACTCCATGTGTTGGAACGTCCACAGGTGCCCAAAACGAGGATGAAGACAACGCTTCAGCATTCGGAAGTAAGAAGAATTACTTCTTTTCCTTCCGCCTTTCGCCTTTCGCCTTCCGCCTTCCGGGTGGCGCTGTTCGACCCCAAAGGCGAGACCGGCGAGTTGTTGAGCGATATCGGCGTTCGGTGCGAGCCTGTGGATGCCAGGTCCGACCTGACGCCGTTCAATGTGCTCATCGTCGGAAAGGAAGCCCTGACAGTTGACGGGCCAGCGCCGGATATCGCTCGTGTGCAGGATGGTCTGAGAGTGCTCATGTTTCAGCAGAAATCCGATGTTCTGGAGAAGCGTTTCGGCTTCCGCGTTCAAGAGTACGGCTTACGGCAAGTGTTCAACCGCGTCATCGACCATCCGGTGTTGGCCGGCTTAGAGACCGAGAACCTACGGGACTGGCGCGGCGAAGCCACGATTGTCCCGCCGCGGTTGAACTACGAGTTACGGCCGAGGTACGGACCCACAGTGGAGTGGTGTGGAATCAAGGTGACGCGGCCCTGGCGTTGCGGTAATTACGGCAACGTTGCCACGGTGTTGATAGAAAAGCCAGCCTGTGGCGATTTCCTGCCCATTGTCGACGGTGGATTTAACCTGCAATACAGCCCACTCCTTGAGTACCGTGAAGGCAAGGGGATGGTGCTGCTATGTCAGATGGACGTCATCGGACGCACCGAAAGCGAGCCGGCAGCGATGCGCCTGGTAAGCAACATACTCAATTACGTCGCCACATGGTCGCCGTTGCCGCGTCGCCAGGTACTGTATGTGGGCGACCCCATAGGCCGAGCGCACTTAGAGCAGACGGGCATGTACGTGAATGAATACGAAGGTGGTCAACTCTCCACCGATAATCTCTTGGTCGTCGGCCCGGGCAGCAGACAGAAATGGGCACTACACGCTGACGCTATTCGGCCCTGGCTTAGGGCAGGTGGACACTTGCTGACCATCGGGCTTGATGAAAGTGAGACGCAAGCGTTCCTACCATTTAGCGTCACGATGAAAAAGGCTGAATATCTCTGCGCCTTTTTCGAATCTGCGGGTACGAACTCTCTGTTAGCCGGCATCGGGCCGGCGGAGGTGACCATACGCGAACCGCGGCAACTTCCGCTCATCGAAAGCGGCGTCAACCTCGTGGGCGACGGCGTGCTGGCAATGGCGAAGGACGCGAACCTGGTATTTTGCCAACTGGCCCCCTGGCAGTTCGATTACCGGAAATATTACAACCTCAAGCGGTCGTTCCGACACACCAGTTGCCTTGTGACACGAATCCTGGGCAATATGGGAGCGCGTGGTGCAACCCCGTTCATCTCCCGATTCTCAACTCCGGTCAGCAGCAATGATACCGACGCGGCCAGCCGGTGGTTGAAGGGATTCTACCTTGATACTCCAGAGGAGATGGATGACCCATACCGCTACTTCCGCTGGTAACGGTTGGGTAAAATATGTTTTGACTAACGAAATTTTTGGAGTGCATCAGTCTCTGCTGAGAAAAACGGGTATTGCGGTGAAAACGCGAAAACGTGAGAACGTGTAGTTATACTTTTCTGGGCTTGAAAGGAGTTCAACCAATGCAAACGGAAGAGGAAAGAAGTAGCAAAGGAGCTAACAGGAAATCAGAACCACTGCGTGGTTCAGCAAACTCGGGCGATGCCAAGGAACCCCTTGGTTCCTGGGTGAAGGTGACAGATAATTCCGCGTTCAGTCCAAGGGATACTGCGGAGGATATAGTTTTCGACGGTAAGATGTGGTTGAGTAACGGATACTACCATGGAAATATCCTCACAAGTGACCTCTGGTCGTCAACCGACGGTATCACCTGGACTCTGGTCAATCCGAATACGCCCTACGATGGGTACAGCGAGATGGTAGTTTATGACAACCGGATGTGGGCCATTAAAGGCAGCGTCTGGTATTCGACTGACGGTGTAAAGTGGATGTCAGCGCTAGAGCATACCCCTTTTGGCATTCGGGGCTACGGGGAAGTAGTTATCCATGATGGTCGGATGTGGCAATTGGGCAGTGGTAAGGATGTCTGGTATTCAACCGACGGGGTCAACTGGGCACTCGCAACGGACGATGCGCCCTACAAAAACCGCGCGGCCGCCGCGGTGGTTGTTTTTGCGGGCCAACTATGGCTTATGGGAGGCTACGTTGCCAAAGCCAATACGCCTCCTGAGAAGGGCTATCCGCAGTATACGACATACAACGATGTTTGGTGTTCAACGGATGGGACCAACTGGACGCGCGTTCTGGAACATGCGCCGTGGGTTGAAAGGATGTGGTTCATTGCTAAAATGTACCAGGGAAAAATGTGGCTCATTGGAGGGTATGACAATGTGAAGCACCAGAACCTCGGCGACGTCTGGTATTCTGGAGATGGCGTAAACTGGTATGAGTTTACCGCCGAAACAAGTTTTTCCCCGCGACATGAACCTACCTGTTATGTTTACGATAACAGCCTGTGGGTGGTGGCTGGCAATTCGTGGCCGGTTATGAATGATGTCTGGAGACTGACTTTGCCCTCGTCTTATTAGTTTCCTACCCTAATGCCCAAAAGAGATGGAGGGAACAGTCGAAAATGATGCTACCCGTATATCGCTATACGTTTGTTACTTTTTTACCTATCTATCTTATTAGTTTCGATTTCAACCATGAAGTTACATCAACGCTAAGATGTGGAGGCAAGAAAATGATACCTAAAGGACAAGGAACCAATGGTGGGAGTTTAGCAACGCTAAAAATTCTCCTGGTCATCGGCGACGCGGCCGAGGTGACTGATACTCTGTACCCGTGGATGCGACTGCAGGAGGCTGGCTATCAGGTAGTTGTGGCCGCCCCCGAGGTCCGGAACTACTCACTCGTACAGCACGAGCAGCCAGAGGGGTGGGATATCACCCGTGAGAGTCCCGGCTACCACCTGCATTCTGACATTGCTTTCCGAGACATCAATCCCGAGGAGTATGCGGGGCTATTGGTCAGTGGCGGCCGAGCTCCCGAATACATTCGCTACGACGAACACCTAATTCATGCCGTGCGGTGGCTGGTGGAAACAGGCCGACCGGTCGGCTCCATCTGCCACGGGATTGAGGTACTGGCGACGGCCGGGGTGATAAAGGGAAAGCAAATCACCACCATAGCGAAATGCCGGTTCGACGCTGAAGTCTGCGGGGCCATGTATGTAGACGCCCCGGTGATGGTGGATGGCAATATTATCACCGCGCGAGGTGCCCGCGATGGCTGGCAGTGGATGCGTGAATACCTGAAAGAATTAGATAAAACCAAAATAAGTAAAGGGTCAATTTTTTCATAGAGAACATACCTCAACAGGCTATATATTGTCAATGAAGCCCCATCCTCCAGCAGCATGATAGTTATTCGTTATTTCACTGGGACGCATCCAGATTACCTGATGACGCAGGTGTCGGTGGATGCGCTCCACCACTGTCGTGAAGGCACTCCATCCGACGCCATTGCCCGGATTCAGTCCCTGCCAGTGCGCGTACCAGATACAGTAAGGCGCTCCCTTCCGGAGGTGGTCGACGATGATGCCGGCTTTGCCGTCCCGCGTAATGTAGTAGTCAGGATTGACGCGGTTCGGATTGTTCTCCCAAATACCTAAGTTGTCCATGGCATTCGGCATCAGGTCGTAGACTCCATGCTCACTGTCGCGCGCCTTCAGATGGATGCTGTAGTCCGTCTCGCTGGAGCCGAAAAAGCACGGAACAGTCCGACCACGAAACTTTCCCTGCCTGGCCAGGTTGAGCAAGGCCTGCCAGACTTTTGGGTTCGGTGCCGCTACACCGTCCGCCCTAAGTTCAGCGTAACGCAACGTACAGACATCACAACCGCAGCCTGGCCAGGTGAGACCAGTGAACCGAATGCCGGCTTCCTCACCGCTATCGATGATGTTGGCGAAGTAGTCTTCGTACTCCTCGGCGGTGATTTGTGGCTCCTGTAGCCACAAGCCCTCATGGACAGCGTCCTGAGGAATGCAATGCGCTTCAAAGTCAAATAAGCCTTGATGCGTCATTATCTCCATGTGGGTATCAATGCCGCAGTCGAAAGCGCGCCTGACCTGCCTTATGTATGCCCGCTCCTCGTCAGTTGGGTTGCGCGACAGCGATTTGCCGTTAGCACCCAGAATGACACTCGACTCGCCGGCGATACCGTGTTCTGCGCAGTAGTTGAGGAAGCGTTCAAACGCCTCGGTGCCGGCTACGTATGGCCCGGTGTCGTCACAGTAGAAAGACAAGATTATTTTGCTCTTTCGCGCTTTCCCTGTGGCTTCGGCGAAGGTCGGCGATAGACCACTGCCGATTGTCTGTACGGCGGGTGTTGATGTGGCGCTGATGAATTGCCCACTCATAGTAAATCTCCTTGTTATGCTTGTAACCAAACCTTCCTATTCCAAAGTGGCAAGACGGCAAGGAGGCAAGAAACTATATTTAGCCATCTTGCCATCTTGCCATTTTGCCATCTTACCATACACAAGAATACTGGCGTAAATATTAAATTTAATAATCAAAATTACCTAAGGAACTTTGTAGCTGTAAAGGTGAGACCCGCTGCCGAAGTAGATGCGCCCGTCGTGGATGTCGCCTCCTGGGCCGATAGGGACAGGGGATTCGGCCAGCATGGTAATCTCAAAGGTGGCCGGGTTGACGCGGGCGATACCCTTGACAAAGAGCAGGTAGATTATGTTGTCCGGACTGAGGACAAATACCCGTGGTCCCTGCTGGGAGTTGGTCAGGCCGAACCTGGTCGTTGTCTTCTCCTTGTGGACTACCTCCCTCTTGACCGGGTCGAAGACGAAGAAGCATTCGCGGTCTGCGACTCCATAAACCAGCCCATTTGGCCCGAGACACATATCAGTGTAGGATTGCACGCCCAGGAGCACCACCTGGCGCCACTTGAGCTTCTTCGTGGCCAGGTCCAGGAGATACAACTCCGCTTCGGTCGCCTTTTTCTCGCCACCTGTACCAGGGGCGGTAGTAGTACCACCAAGGAGCTTACCGTCCGGAAGCGCCACCAGGCTCATGGTGGAGTGTTCAGGGATGATGTCTGTGTGCTCGATTAGCGTGTGGGTGCCGGTTTTCCGGTCCCAAAATAGCAAGCCGCCCCCAGTATAACCATAGCCGGGTGTGCCGGCGAGGACGAGGGTTTTCCCATCGGGGTGCGCTAACAGCTTATGTGGACGGTTAATTGTGGGCGCACACTCAGCTAAGAAGAGGGGGTTGGAGGACGCATCTCCCTTTTCAGTCGGTACCCACTCTTGCGCTGGGTCCCACTCCAGCAGGAAACCACCGCCATAACCACCGACGAAAAAGCGATTTCCCTGCCTGGCCACGGTATTCCACTGCCCATAACTGGCGCGGTTTATCCATTCATCTGTTTGAGGATTGTAACTGAAGAAACGCATAGGGAAAGCCGTACCGCCGCAGATGGCACCATCCGGCGCGGTTGCCAGGCCCATGATATGCGCGCCTTCGCTCGTGTAAGCAAAGTTCAGTTCTTTAGTCTCACCGGTATTCGGATTTTCCACGACGAGGACACGGTTGACCAGGTCGCAAGTTCTCAATATCTTGCCGTCGGGAAACTGGCTGTGGAACAAACCCTGACTACTGGTGATAATCGGCTTTTCCTTTATCTGCGTGTGTTTGCCAATTTTCTTGCCCTCGCCCTGGTAGAATTCGTACCAATCATCCTCCCGTCCGGTGGCGTGTCCATACACTTTTCCGTTCAGGTCGCGGTAGACGTACCCGCTTCCTTTGACACGTTCATTTTCCGGAATCATCGGTTTGGTCTGGCCCGTTTGGGAATTGAACGCGATAATTTGGCTTGCGGTGCTACCAATCCCAAAGTAGAGCCATCCGGCATCGTCGGCGGCGACGTAACGTTGGTACTGCGCCCAGTTCTGCTGGTAAACGTGTCCATAGTCCTTGAACTCCACAAGACCGCTTCGGTCGGTGGTGAACTCACAGTTATGGGGATTAAACGACACGACTCCGCTTTGCGGATACGTCACCGACCAAATGACGCCATTGTCATCCTCGGTCATCCCCATGGCCATCTGCGGGGTTGTTTTTTCGCAGAAGGTGAAAGCCCGTTTCTCAGGGTCAAACTCGACGAAGTGGCTGTTGAAATGGGTGTAGAACTTGTTGCCGCTCGATAGAATCGAAGCGTAGGGGCAATCACCGCCAGGAGGAAAAGGCATTGGATATTCCTCACTTTTTCCCGTCTCGGCGTCTATCATCAGGAGCGAATAACCACCGCGGTGGTCAAACAGCCAGACCAGCACGACATTTTTGCCCGCTCCGTCGACCGTCGCGACGGTTCCACGGTGGTTGCTAACCGGTGTTGCCACGCCGTGATGGCGGAAACCGTTTCCTAAGTCTTCGGTTACGCCAACGGCAACTTCAGCGAATGCGAACAGCATTACTTCTTGCAGAGCAGTCATCTTTGATGGTGTATAGTTCATGATGGTCCTCCTTTTTTAGTTCCAGGTTGTTCGTAGTAGCGATCCTTCACTTCGTTCAAGGACAGGCTTCAGTCGCTTTTTTCCGATAAATGACTGAAGTCGTTACTACAAACCCGCCAATTCAAATTCGCGTCCCGGCGGGCCTGTTCTACCAGTTGGTCAATCTGCGTCTGGAGTTGCTGGATGTTGACGTCGAACTGAACGAGAAACTGACGCAGGGCGTCGAACTCGGGACGATTAAGCAGGTCGGACAATCTCGGCAGCTCGTAGCGTCCGCCGGATCTGGCAGCGCGACGCATGAGGATTCCGAGGTTGCCCAGCGAGTTTGAGAGAGATGCGTGTTGTCCTGAAACGAGACGATATACAATGGCGGCAAGTAGGTGCCCTGCCGCATCCTCCGTCCGGCCAGCTTTGTAGAGATAGCTGGACAGGTTATTGTGGGATGCCGCCCGGTCTTCCGGGTCGGGCAGACGGTTACTGACCGACAGCGCCTGCCGCTGGAGGGCCATGGCCTGGTTCATGTCGCCGCGTTCACCCCAAACGTCAGCGAGGGCGCTAAGGGCTTTGGATTGATAGGCCATGTCGTCCACTTCGCGGAATACGTCCAGGCACCCTTCCAGCACTCGCAGGGCTTCGGACAGTCGCCCCAGCCGCGTCAGCGGACCGTATTGGTTGAAGCGGGTTCTGGCCAGTTCATGCTCGCTCTCCCCCATATCACGCTTCGCCTGCTCCTGCTCTTTCAGCAGTTCAAGGCAGGTCTCCCACCGCTCCAGTTGCAGGTTTGCATAATGGGCGATGTCCAGCACTCCAACCAGCACCTGCCCGAGAAAGACTGGTTCAGGGGCTTCTGGGACAGATTCACCTGCGCGGCCTCGCCTCCACCGACCTCGCACTTCTTCGAGCCGCTTGTTGATTTCGGGCAAAACACGCTCAACTTCTCCCTGCATCACGTCAATGCGCATCGCCTCAAGTTCGCTGCCGACCACTCTGATGTTGGGGCTTCCCGCCTTTCGCTCGGCGTCAGCGCTCCGCAGATGGGTCGCCTTCGCTTTCTCCAATTGGCCGACGCCTCTGAGCGCGTCCGCCCAGTTTCCGCATATCCAGCCTACGTCTGCCCAATCCTCCGCCTCTTCGGCTTCGGCAACCGCCTGCTCGTAGAACGTCAGGGACTGGTCCGACTGACCTAAGCCGTGCAAGGCGTCAGCCAGATACGTGCGCAGTCTCCAGCGAACCTTACCCGCAGGGACCTGGTCGGCCACTGTCTTGAGTTCGGCAATCACCCCGCGCAGCAGCGTTGCATCACTCGTGCCCGTCACCAGCGCGCCGGCAAAGGAGTCCAGCTTCTCGAAGGCGCGGGCGCGGATTATGTAAACCAGCGCGCGCCGGCCAGCCTCCGCCGCCGCTTCCCACGCTTTTGGCTTGCCGGACGTCCGGAGTCGTTGGAAGTCCGCAGCGTATCGCTCGCCATAAGCCACCCATATCTGCTCTTCGGCCCGGCCGCCCCGTTCGGATTCGTGCTTGTCCATCCAGGCGGAGATTCGCTCCCGAACAAGTTCGTGGAAACTGTAAGTGGTTTGGCCGCCCATCCGATTGATTAGCATTTGCAGCGCCTCCTGAACTTCAGCCGGCGCAGACGACAGGTCAACATCCAGCTTTCCTGTCTCCTCTTTCGCAAGCAGGCCGGCTCTGTGCAGTTCATCAAGGAGCGGACGGAGGGGTGGAGCTTCGGGGGCTTCGGTCAAACTTTCGAGCCGTTCTCGAAGTTCAGGCGGCATCTCCGACAAGATCTGGCGAAGCTCCTCGGGCAGGCGTTCGGACATTTGCAGCCGCGAGCGAAGCTGTCCCAATAGCTCATCCTCAACCGACCGTCCCGACCAGACGCCCTGGATGAGCTTCTCAGAAACCGGCTCGTTGGCGAGCGTTACTATCCACAGCAGACGCCGGGCGTCTGGGGTGAGGCGTTGCATCAGAAGGTCAACCGAGCCTATCGCCACGTCCTCGAGATACTTCTGCTCCCGTTCCCGGTCAGTCGCGGAGAGTGTAGGAGCAAACAGGTCCGGCAGCGTTTCCAAACCTTCCCTCTCCAACCGGTCGAGAGCCTGCGACAGCGCGGCGCGGTCGTGCGCAAGCGCCGCTAAACGCTCCATGATTAACGGGTGACCGCGGCTGATTTCCAACAAGCGCTTGACCAACCTTTGCCCCTCATCATCCGAGAAGAAAAGCTGGCGCAACTGGGGGTGGCTGCGGATATACAAAGCCGCTTCGCCTATTGGCAAAGGTCCAAGCGGAATCCAAAGACAGTAGCGTCGCCCCGTTCGGTCGGGGGTTAAACCCCCGAACATCGCGACAGTTGGCAATGCAACCATCCGGTGACGGCTGGTTATCAGGACGCGGGAGCGGGTGGAAGGGAGTTCCTGGGTTAGCATCCCCAGCAAGCTATCCCACTGCGGGTCGGCGCAAGCGTAGCCTTCCGGGCGAGGAAACTTCTCCAGATTCGTATCGAAATTGTCTAACGTCAGCAGAATCGCCTCGTCGCGCAGGGCTTCGAGCAGATTGTTCCGCATCTGCTCATACCGGGCATCGCCGGTCAATTGTTGGCCCGGCTCCAGGTAGACACTTTCAAAAGGCAACCTTTCGCATTTGTCGCGATAGACCTCGCTGCAGAGCCTCAACTTCGAATCCACCTGTCGGTAGAAATCGTCCAGCATCAGCGGCGTGGGTTTTGCCTGGAACGCCAACACGTAGTCAAAACGGCTATGCCAGAGATGAATCGCCTCGGCTGCCAGAGCCGTCTTGCCAAGGCCTGCCATCCCTTGCACCAACACCACAGCAGGCTCACCCTCAGACAGCCACTGGACGTTCAGCCTGGTCAGTTCCTCGCAGCGTCCCACGAAGTTGGCGAGGCGGTCCAGTTCGTGACTGCCACCGGGCAAAAGCGGTTGAGGGCGAGGGCGAATCCGGGTCAACTGCTCGCTGCGTCTATTCACCGGTTCCAGCAGACGGCTTTCCTGACCAAACATGAGCGGGGTGGCGTGGTTCACAGCGCCGAGTTGAGCTGCCTGCTCTCCACGAAGCAAGTCGCTTCGCGCCAGAGCCAGCGCCCCGTCAGTCGGATGGCGTCCCGGCTCGGCCAACAAATGCTTGTAAAAACCGAGCGCCAGTTCACGCGCGTAATCGTCGCCCACCTCGTATCGCATGGCAACCACCTGCGGCACTCCGCTGCGCAGCAAAGCCAGCGCCGTGCCTGTGTACCCCGGCGGATTCTCCAGAACCTGAGACAACTCACGACTATCGCTGCTCCTTTCACCCGGTCGTTCTCCGCGTATGGCCGCCCGCAGCGATTCCCAGTCGCGAACCCCCACAAAGGTCCCAGAGAGACACGCGGAGAGAAACACAATTTGCGGGATGAAACCACCAGCCTCTACGAACAGCTTCATCAGCTCCTCGCCGGTGATGAGCTTTCGCGAGCCGGACTCATCCCTCAACTCAAGCATATTGTGGTGTCCGTGACCGCTCCAGTGGACGATGTGATAGCCGCCAAACGTCGTAATCTGTTTCTTGAGGAGAGAGCGCGTGACGCCGTGACAGAGGAAATCGACCTTTACGTTGCGCTTCGGCAGGATGTCGTTGTAGAATAGATGAAGTAGTCGTTCCCGTTCAAGCCTCATGGCCAGCGGGCGCGACCCGGGAGCCTCTGCGAAAATTAGCAGAACCTTTAATGTCTCGCCAGCCTTCACCCTCTCGGCTTCGGCTATCACGGCATCATCATGTTTCATGTCTTCAGCGACTACTCGGACTACAAGAGCCTTTTCCATCAACGCCGGCTCGCCGGGGTTTAGCCGCGCAATCTCCCACGGCACTCGAGCGAACGCCGCGGCAAGCACGTCGTTCTCGGTTTCGGGCAACCGCACGAGGAGCGTCCTTTGTTGAACGGTCTTCGTCAGTTGCGCAAAAATCTCAGGTCCCAGCACCTCCTGTCCGAGAAACACTCCAAGCCGCTCCAAAAGCTGCTCTGCCGTAGCCGGTTCGGTCTGGCCTTCCCAGAGCAGAGAGCCCTTAAACCTATCGACATACTGGCGGGTATTAAAAAGTCCTTCCCAGTAAGCAGAACTGTGTTCGGGCAAAAGCAACTGATTCATGGCAAGCTGCCTGCGGTGCTCGTCCCGCAACCGCAGGACAACCTGTTTCCGTTCAGGGTCGGTTTCAACGACTAATTCGTAGAGCATGGTATCGTTCTCCTTTATGTACCATGGTTATTTGGGGTAGTATGAAGACACTATCAACCACAGTTGCATGTGGCTTTCTCCTTATAATCGAAAAGCAATTAGAACCCGCCGCTTTATTGCCGCTCCCCGAGACCCAAAGGGTTTTGGAAACCCTTTGGGTCTCGGAAAGTTACAAAGAGTGTATCCAAATATCAATTTGTATCAAATATCAGATCAAATCCTGTTGAACCAATCTCTAAAATATGCTAAAATAAAAAGGATTATTTTTTAAAATTATAGTATAACAAAACAACGAAGTCAAGAAGATATTTCAGTTTCTGAAGTCAATAATTCGGAGGTATTTTCTTTACTTTTTTCCTTAGTATTTCTTTTGATTAAACTTTTCTTTCTAAAAGAAAAGTTTGGTTACATGAGGTGATTCTAATTGGACGAAACAAGATTAAAAGTGATTTTAGATAGTTTTAAGGATAGAAAAATTTTGGTGGTCGGAGATTTTTATTTGGACGCATACTGGATTTTGGACAAAACGCTTTCTACGCTCTCTTTGGAAACCCCCTGGCATACAAACCCTGTCGTTGACCAGCGTTACAGCCCTGGCGCGGCGGGGACGGTTACAAATAATCTGCGAGCGCTCGAAGTCGGCACAGTCTATACATTAAGCGTCATTGGGCAAGATGGATTTGGGATGACTCTCATTGACAAATTGAACACAAACGGTTGTCGGACTGATTTTATGATTTCCTCGCGGACACGTGTCACGCCCACTTATCTAAAACCGATGCACAGAGGATATGAAGGCGTGGAAGTCGAAGGACCGAGATTTGACATTGAAAATCATTCCCCGATGAATGCAGAATTGGAAGAACAAGTTATCCATAATTTACGAGCATGCGTCCCGCTTGTTGAAGGCGTGATTATCGGCGACCAGATGCCGCGTGACAATTTCGGTGTTATCACAGATAAAGTGAGAGAAGAGATTATTCGGTTGGCGGGAGAATATCCAGATAAAATCTTTTTCGCAGATTCGCGAAAACGCATTGGCTTGTACCGCGATATCATTATCAAACCGAATAGATTTGAGGCGAAGGGGGCTGTCGAACCCCTCCCCTCCCTGGAGGGGCCGGGGGTGGGTGGCAAAGAGGTAACGATTGAAGAAGCCCAACGATGCGGCGAAGAACTATGCAAACGCATGGGCAAACCGGTCTATGTAACCATAGGCGCAAAAGGGATTTTAGTCATAACCAAGGAGGGATGTCACCACATCCCTGGCATTCCACTTACAGGCGAATTAGACCCGGTCGGCGCGGGAGATAGCGTTTCCGCAGGCATTGTCCCTACATTGTGCAGTGGAGGAAGCTATCGCGAAGCCGCAGAGGTCGGAAATCTCGTAGCCTCCATCACGGTTACGAAAATTGGAACAACGGGTACCGCTTCACACGATGAAATTATCCAGCGATTAAGGTTACTCAGCACTATCTAAATGTTATTCCACGTAACCAAATTTTTCTTTCCAAACTTTTCTTTAAGAAAGAAAAGTCGAAGCGAAGCGAAGTTGCGAGGAACGAAGCAATCAATCAAAAGAAATAATTGGAATAGAAAAGTTCCATCATAAGAAACAC
>Ga0194113_10004532_pt1 | contig 18184 bp, 16 predicted proteins | sample TA2MahC200mmetaG_FD_146193 | JGI IMG/M metagenome (GOLD analysis project Ga0194113, IMG submission 146193) | Freshwater microbial communities from Lake Tanganyika, Tanzania - TA2015017 Mahale Deep Cast 200m | ecosystem: Environmental > Aquatic > Freshwater > Lake | place: Tanzania: Lake... | reverse complement strand
GATCTGCTGCTGGTGGTGGGTTCGCGCAACAGCTCGAACTCGAAACGGCTGGTGGAGGTGGCGCGGCGTTCCGGCATGATGGCCTACCTGCTGGACGACGCCGGGGAGTTGGATGCAAGCTGGTTCGCGGGGGTGGAGACGGTGGCGGTTACGGCGGGAGCCTCGGCGCCGGAGAACCTGGTTCAGGACCTGGTGCGGGCGCTGTGCCGAAACGGTTACGAGCGGGTGGCGGAGAGCGATCTGGGGGAAGAGGATGTGCGCTTCGCCTTGCCGTCGGAACTGGAGCCGGACGAATCCCGGACGGAGTCTCCGGCGTGAGGAGAACAGGCGCGCGCGGGGAAGAAGCGCTGGCGGCGGGGGCGCGCCAGGCGCGGCAGCGAGCCGTCGATTTCCTGATGGGACTTCAACGCGCGGAGGGCTACTGGTGGGGAGAGCTGACGGCTGACACCACCCTGGAATCGGATTACATCCTTCTCCAGTTATGGCTGCACCCGCCGGAGGGCGGTGTGTGGAAGCCACCCACCCGGCCGCTGGTGGACAAGGCGGTGCGGTCGATTCTGGCACGGCAGTTGCCGGACGGGGGCTTCAACATCTACCCGGAAGGGCCCGCGGACGTCAGCGCCACGGTGAAGGCGTACTTCGCGCTCAAGCTGGCGGGCCTGGCGGTGGACGACCCGCGGCTACAGCGGGCGCGGGAGCGGATCCTGGAGTTGGGCGGGATCCAGGCGGCCAACAGCTACGTCAAGATCAACCTGAGCCTGTTCGATCTGTATCCGCGGGCGCATTGCCCGACGGTGCCGCCGGAGATGGTGCTGCGGCCGGGCAATTTCCTGTACCAGATGTCATCGTGGACGCGAGCCATCCTGGCGCCGCTGTCTATCGTGCACGCAGCCAACCCGCGGAGGCCGGCGCCGGCCGGGTTCACCTTAGAGGAGCTGTTCCGTCCCGGCGGGACGCTGGAATACCGGAGCGACGAGCGGTTTTTCACTTGGCGGAATCTCTTCTTGCGCGCCGACCGGCTGCTGAAGTGGTGGGAGCGGCATGGATCGACGCGGTTGCGGGAGCGGGCCATCAGCAAGGCGGAGCGCTGGATGCTGGAGCGCACCCGGCACTCGGACGGTCTGGGCGGCATCTATCCGCCCATGATGTACCTCATCATGGCGCTGGACGTGCTGGGTTACCCCCCGGAGCACCCCGAGCGGGTCGAGGCGCAGCGGCAATTCGACCGGCTGATGGTGGACGACGGGGAGCGCTTCTTCTTCCAGCCCTGTTTCTCGCCGGTCTGGGACACGGCCATTGCGGCGTTCGCGCTGGGTGAGTCGAAGGCGGCTCCCGAGGAGGCGCTGGAGAAGGCGGCGGACTGGCTGGTGACCAAGGAAGTGCGGCGCCGAGGGGACTGGTCGGTGAAGCGGCCGCGCACGGAGCCTTCGGGTTGGTATTTCGAGTTCGCCAACGAGTTCTACCCGGACATCGACGACACGGCCATGGTGCTGCTGGGGCTGATGCATGCACGGAGCGGCAACGAAGCCGCCCAGCAGGCCGCTGAGCGGCGCGCGGTGCGGTGGTTGCTGGACATGCAGTCGAGCGACGGGGGCTGGGCGGCCTTCGACGTGGATAACAACTGGGCGCCGCTGAGCTACATGCCGTTCGCCGACCACAACGCCATGCTGGACCCGACCTGCCCCGACATCACGGGAAGGGTGCTGGAAGCGTTGTGCGAAATGGGTGTGGACCGGGGCGGCGAGGCGCTGCGGCGTGCGGTCCGTTACCTGCGGCGGAACCAGGGGGCGGACGGAAGCTGGTACGGGCGCTGGGGTGTGGCTTACATCTACGGGACGTTCCTGGCGCTGCGCGGTCTCCGGGCCGCGGGTGAGGACCCTGGCGAGGCACATGTCCAGCGGGCGGCGGAATGGCTGCGGTCTATTCAGAACCCGGACGGGGGGTGGGGCGAGAGTTGCGCCAGCTACGATGAGGGGCGGTACGCGGGGGCGCAGAGCACGGCATCGCAGACCGCCTGGGCGTTGCTGGGATTGCTGGCGAGCGGCGATGCCGGCAGCCTGAGCGTGCAGAGCGGCATCGAGTACCTGCTGGAGCGGCAGACCGCGGCAGGCGGCTGGGAGGAAGGCCTGGCCACGGGCACGGGATTTCCCGGGGTGTTCTACCTGACCTACCACCTGTACCGGCATTCATTCCCGCTGCTGGCTCTGGCGTGCTACCTACAGGCCAAGGGGGACGGCGCGTGAGATTCCCGCTGCCGATGATGGCCGCGCTGGCGGGTTACATCCTGAGGAACAAGCTGCGGCCGCCGCGGGAGTGGCAGCGGGACCGGAGCGATTCCGGGGGGAATCCTTTTTGGAACCCGCGCGGCGAGAGCAACGGGCACGCGCCGCACCCGCTCATAGGGAAGCGCTTCCCGCTGGTGCTGATGCTGGAGCCTTTGCACGCCTGCAACCTGACCTGCGCGAGCTGCGGTCGCATCCGGGAATACCAGGGGACCATCACGGCGAAGCTGACGGGGGAGCAGTGCCTGCGGGCGGTGGAGGAGTGCGGCGCCCCGGTGGTGTCCATCTGCGGCGGCGAGCCGCTGCTGGATCCGGATCTGCCGCGGGTGGTGGAAGGAACCCTGGCGCGCGGGCGGTACATTTACCTGTGCACCAACGGGACGCTGCTGCGCAAGCACCTGGCCGACTACCGGCCGCACCGGCGGCTGTTCCTCAACGTCCACCTGGACGGGTTGGAGCAGACCCACGACCGGGAGGTGGGGCGCAGCGGCGTGTTTCGCGAAGCCCTGGAGGCCATGCGCGCGGCCAAGGCTGCGGGATTCCGGGTCAGCACCAACACCACGGTGTACCGGGAGACGGACATGCGGGAGGTGGAAGCGCTGTTCGAGTACCTGGAGCCGCTGCGGCTGGACGGGCACATGCTGTCGCCGGGCTACGGCTACTCCGCGGTCAACGAGCAGGAGTTGTTCCTTACGCGGGAGGACATCACCGAGAAGTTCCGGGAAGCCGAGCGGCTGGCGGCGCGCTTCAAGCTGAGCGCCACGCCGGCGTACCTGGAGTTTCTCAGGGGTGAGCGGGAGCTGCCGTGCACCGCCTGGGGCAACCCCACGTACAACGTGCGGGGATGGCGGTCGCCCTGCTACCTGATCGCGGAGGCGCACTACGCCAGCTTCGTGGAGCTGATGACGCGAACGCCTTGGACGAGTTACGGAGCAGGCCGCGACCCACGCTGTGAGCACTGCATGGTGCATTGCGGCTACGAGCCATCGGCGGCGCTGGGGGTCAGCGCCCGGCGCGGCGACGCCTGGAAGCTGCTGCGCTGGGCCATACGGTGACGGCGGTGAAACCCACGCTGGTGACTGGCGCGAGCGGCTTCGTGGGCTGGCACGTGGCCCGCAAGCTGCTCGAGCGTGGGGTGAGCGTGCGGGCCCTGGTGCGGCCTTCCAGCCGGGTGCGGGAACTGGACGTGGAAACGTTCGTGGGGGATCTGCGGGACGCCGAGTCGCTGCGACGGGCGGCGGCCGGCTGCGCGGTGATCTACCACGTGGCGGCGGACTATCGTTTGTGGGCCCGCGATCCGCGGGAGCTTTACCAGTCGAATGTGGACGGGACGCGCAATCTGCTGGAGGCGGCGCGCGCGGCGGGCGTCGAGCGGGTGGTCTACACCAGCACCGTGGGCTGCATCGGCATCCCCAAGGGCGGCGTGGGCGACGAGCAGACGCCGGTGGCGCTGGCGGGCATGGTGGGAGCCTACAAGCGGTCGAAGTTTCTGGCCGAGCAAGTGGCGCTGGAGTATGCGCGACGCGGGCTGCCGGTGGTGGTGGTCAATCCGACGGCCCCGGTGGGGGATCACGATTTCAAGCCCACGCCGACGGGGAGGATCATCCTGGACTTCGCGCGCGGAGCCATGCCGGCCTACATCGACACGGGGCTGAACTTGGTGGACGTGGCGGATGTGGCGGAGGGCCACAGGCTGGCCTGCGAGCGGGGCCGCGTGGGGGAGCGCTACATCCTGGGAGCGGAGAACCTGACGTTGCGGGAGGCCTTTGAGAAGCTGGAACGGGTGAGCGGGGTGAAGGCGCCCGGGCGGCGGATCCCGTACTGGGCGGCCCTGGCTGCCGGAGCGGTGACAACGGCCTGGGCGCGGCTGGCTGGCGGCGAGCCCAAGGCGCCGCTGGATGCGGTGCGCATGGCGCGCAAGAGAATGTTTGTGACCAGCGAGAAAGCGGAGCGTGAGCTGGGGTATGCGCCGCGGCCGGTGGAGGGGGCGCTGCGCCGGGCCGTGGGTTGGTTCCGGGAGCAGGGATACTGCTGAGGCGTCATGGTGCTGCTGGTGGCCGCGGAGGGACGTGAGCTGGCGGGCGTGCTGCGGCATTGTGTGTGCCGGGAGCGCTTGCGGTGGGGTCTGGCGGCGGCGTGGCGTGCTGTGCTGAACGGGCAGACGGTGCTGCTGGCGGCGGATGGGCCTGGAAGGATCCTGGCGGCCGGAGTCGTGAGAACGGCCTGTCAGCGGGAGCGTGTGCGGGGGGCAATCAGCATCGGTTGGTGCGGGGCGCTCGACGCCGAACTGGCGCCCGGGGAAATCCTGGTGGCGTGGCGCGTGGAAACGGAGGATGGCACAGAGTTCTACGCCGGGACGGCGCCGCGCACCGAACGGCCCTTCCGCGCCGGCGTGTTGGTGACGGTGGACCGGGTGGTGAGCACGGCGCAAGAGAAGGCCGGGCTGCGGGAGCGTGGCGCCGCGGCGGTGGACATGGAAGCGGCGGGAGTGGCGGCGGAGGCAGCGCGGCTGGGGCTGGGCTTCTCCTGCGTGCGGGTGGTGCTGGACGCGGCGGGTGAGAACCTGGGACTGGACTTGAACGCGGCGCGGGGGGAGAATGGGCGTTTCAGCCGGCGCAAGATCCTGGCCGGGGCGCTGAAGCGGCCCTGGCGGGGAGTGCCGGAACTGGCAAGGTGGGCCTGGCGGGTGCGGGTGACGGCCCGACTGCTGGGCGATTTCCTGGCGGAGTGTCAACTTGCTGATTGATGTTCCAGAGCGGATGCGCGCGGCGGTCTACGTCGGCGATGGCCGACTGTCGGTGGAGAACCTGCCTGTGCCGGCGATCGGGCCGGGCGAGCTGCTGGTGCGCGTCGAGGCGTGCGGGATCTGCCATACGGATCTGAAGAAGATTGAGCAGGATCTGCTGCCGCCGCCGCGGATCTACGGACACGAGACCGCGGGCGAGGTGGCGGCCGTGGGACCGGGCATCGAGGGATTCCGGCCGGGCGACCGAATCGCAGTGTTCCACCACGTGCCCTGCCAGGACTGCTTCTATTGCCGGCGGAAGCTGTACGCGCAGTGCGCGCTGTACAAGCGGGTGGGGGTGACCGCGGGCTACGAGCCGGCCGGCGGGGGCTTCGCCGAATACGTCCGGGTGATGGACTGGATCGTGCCGCGGGGCGTGGAGAGGATTCCGGAGGGTGTGAGCTTCGAGCGGGCCTGCCTGGTGGAACCCGTGAACACATGTCTGAAGGCGGTGAACGCGGTGGATCCGCAGCCCTGCCAGTTGGCGCTGATCCTGGGACAGGGACCCATCGGGCTGTTGTTCACCATGCTGGCGCGGCGCAGGGAGGTGCGGGTGGTAACCACGGACCCGATTGAGCGGCGGCGCAAGCTGTCCTTGCGCCTGGGCGCGGAGCGCTCCTGGGACCCGCGGGAGGGGGAGCTGCGTCCAAGGGTAGCGGCATTGAGCGCCGGGCGCGGGGCGGACGTGGTGATCGTGGCGGCGTCGTTCCCCGGGGCGGTCGTGGAGGCGGTGCGGTGCTCGCGGCCGGGGAGCCGGATCCTCTTGTTCTCCCAAACGTCCCAGCAGGAAAAGGTAGAATTGTCAGGAGCGGACATTTGCGTAGGGGAGCGTACGATACTGGGGTGCTACAGCGCCTCGATCGACCTCCAGAAGGAATCTGGTAGGCTGGTATTTGACGGATCGTTACCTGTGGAAGAGCTGGTTTCCCACCGCTTGCCGTTGGAGGAGATCGGGCAAGGCATCGATCTGGCGTTGCACCCGGACGATAGATCGCTGAAAATAGTGGTTCTACCCCAAAGGTGGTCACAGTGAAGACAGAGATGCTGGCCGCCGTGCTCTATGGGAAGGAGCAGTTGCGCATCGAGCCGGTGGCCGTGCCGGAGTTGGGCGCGCCGGATGTGCTGGTGCGAGTGAAGGCGGCGCTGACGTGCGGAACGGACGTCAAGGTGTTCCGCCGGGGCTACCATGCGCGCATGATCGTTCCGCCTGCGGTGTTCGGTCATGAGTGGGCTGGGGACATCGTGGCCGTGGGCGCCTGCGTGGAAGGGTTTCGCCCTGGGCAGCGGGTGATGGCGGCCAACTCAGCGCCCTGCTGGAAGTGCTACTACTGTCGGCGGGGCCAGGAGAACCTCTGCGAGGACCTGTTGTTTAACAACGGGGCGTACGCGGAGTATATCCGTATTCCGGGGCGGATCGTTGCGCGAAACATGTACGAGCTGCCGCCGCAGGTCGCCTACCAGGACGCGGCTCTGGCGGAGCCGCTGGCCTGCGTGCTGCGGGGCCTGGAAGAAACCGGGATGCAGCCGGGCGACGACGTGGCGGTGGTGGGATTGGGCCCCATCGGCCTGATGTTCGTGCGGCTGGCCAAGACCTGGGGCGGACGGGTGATCGCGCTGGGCCGGCGGCGGACCCAGTTGGAGCGGGCCGCGGCGCTGGGGGCGGACCAGTTGATCCTGACGCCCGAGGTGGCGGATCCGGTCGAGGCGGTGCGGGATCTGACCGCGGGACGCGGGGCGGACGTGGCCATCGAGGCGGTGGGTACGCCGCAGACCTGGGAGCTGTCGGCGCGCCTGGTGCGGCGCGGGGGCACGGTGAACTTTTTCGGCGGGTGCCCCAGCGACACGCGGGTGTCGCTGGAGACCTCCCTGTTGCACTATTCCGAGATCACCTGCCAGGCGAGTTTCCACCACACCCCAGCGCACATTCGCAAGGCGCTGGATCTGATCGCGGAAGGAGTGGTGACGGCGGAGGATTTCGTCAACCGCGAGGAGCCGCTGGCCAACCTGATGAGCGTGTTGCGGCATCTGATGAGCCACAACGGGCACCTCAAGACCGCCATCATTCCTTAGCCACCCACCCCCAGTGTTGCTGGAGCCCAAGGACTTCGTTCGGAGCGAGGAGGCCCTGGCGCGCCGCTACACCCGCGAAGAGGCCCAGTCCTACACCCGCGCGCTGACGCGCGCTCACTACGAGAACTTCCACGTGGCCACGCTGCTGCTGCCGCGGCGGCTGCGCCAGGAGTTCTACAACGTCTACGCCTTCTGCCGCTGGGCCGACGATCTGGGGGATGAAATCGGAGATCCGGCCGAGAGCCTGCGGCTGCTGGCCTGGTGGCGCGGGGAACTGGAGGCCATGTACGCGGGGACGGTGCGGCATCCGGTGTTCGTGGCCTTGCGCGGGACCGTCGAGCGCCACGAGCTGCCGGCGGAGCCGTTCGCCGACCTGATCCGGGCCTTCGAGCAGGACCAGCAGGTGACGCGCTACCGGGACTGGGAGGAGCTGTACGGCTACTGCCGCTATTCGGCCAACCCGGTGGGGCGGCTGGTGCTGTACCTGTGCCGCTACCGGGACGAGGAGCGGCAGCGACTGTCGGATGCGACCTGCACGGCGCTGCAACTGGCCAACTTCTGGCAAGACGTGGTAGCGGACCTGGACAAAGGGCGCATCTACCTGCCGCTGGAGCTGCTGGAGCGGCACGGCTGCGCACTCGAGGACGTGCTGGCGCGGCGGGCCACGCCGGCGTTTCGCGCCGCCGTGCGGGAGGCCGTGGAGGTGGCGCGGCAGTGGTTCGAGCGGGGGCTGCCGCTGGCGCGGATGGTGGACCGGCGGCTGGCGGTGGATATCGAGTTGTTCAGCCGCGGGGGCCTGCGCATCCTGGCTAAGATCGCGGAACAGGACTACGACGTGCTCAGCGGGCGTCCAATGATTGGGCGGCTTGAGCGGGCGCGGCTGTTGCTGGGGACGCTGCTGCGGGCGATGACGGCATGAGCACCAGCCTGGAGGAATCCTACGCACACTGCGTGCAGGTGGCGCGGCGGCGGGCGCGCAACTTCTACTACGCCTTCGTGCTGCTGGACCGGGCGCGGCGCCAGTCCATGTGCGCGCTGTACGCCTTCATGCGGCGGTGCGACGACCTGAGCGACGAGCCGGGCGCGGTCGCGTCCGCCATCGAGCGCTGGCGCGGCGAACTTGTGGAGGCTCTGGCGGGGCGCTACAGCGGGCACCCGGTGTGGCCGGCGTTTCACGACACGGTGCGACGCTATCAGATACCTCACGGATATTTCTTCGAGATGATCGAGGGCGTGGCCTCCGACCTGGAGCCGCGGCGGGTGAAGACCTTCGAGGAGCTGTACCGCTACTGCTACCAGGTGGCGTCGGTGGTGGGGCTGGCGGTGATTCACGTGCTGGGATTCCGCTCCGAGGAGGCGCTACCGCTGGCAGAGAAGTGCGGGGTGGCGTTCCAGTTGACCAACATCCTGCGGGACCTCAGAGAGGACGCCGAGCGGGGGCGGGTGTACGTGCCCGAGGAGGATCTACGGCGTTTCGGGGTGACGCCGTGGGAGCGGACGCCGGCGTTTCTGGGGCTGGTGAAGTTCGAGGCGACGCGGGCACGGGCCTACTACGCCGAGTCGCGGCCATTGCTTGACATGGTGGAACCCTCGGGGAGAGGCTCACTATGGGCGCTGATTGAAATCTACCGGAGGCTGCTGGAGCGGGTCGAGCGCGCAGGCTTTGAAGTGCTCGCCCGCCGCATCCGCCTGCCGCTGTGGGAGAAGTGCTGGGTGGTGGCGCGGGGGCGGATTGCCTGAGGGGAAAGGCAAGAGGCAACGGAAGCTTGCGCAAAGCGCGCAGAGAGCCCGCCAAGGACGCGGAGGGGAGAAGGCAAGAGGCAAAAGGGTGCGGCTGCACCAGCGGTGCGCCTATGCGGCGCAGCAGCGGGACGGCGCTGGCAAAAGGCAAGAGGAACCCTCAGGGGATCAAGGACGGGATAGGAGCAGGACGTGGGCGGAAGAGGCTGGCAGGGGGCGATGGGAGGTCAGGGAGGTGATCTGAAGCTCGGCCTGAAGGGAAGCGGGGAGAAGGAAGTCGCGGCGGGGGCTGGCGGCGATCAGGCCGGACAGCTCGGTGAGAGAGCGGACCACGATGACCGTGGCGACAGGTTCGTCGGAATTGAGGTTCCATTCGCGGAGGCGCCGGTGAAAAAGGGGACGCCAGCGGTCGAGATCAACGAATTGGGAAGCCGAAACGTTGATGCCAAGGTGGCGGAAGTCGAGGCCGTAAGCGGGAGTGCGGTCGGATGGGTCGATGAAGCAGTAGCGGACCCGCGGGAGGGGCAGCACCGCGGAGTAGAAGGCGTCGTCAGGCGAGACGACGACCAACTCGTTGGGGCGCTGCATGCGGGCGTAGGCATTAAGCGCCGTAGCGGAGGGCACCGTGATTCCGGTCTGGAAGTCAAGACCCCAGGATTGGTTGGGTAAGGCGGCTTTGGCCAAGAAAACCAGGCCGAGCGCGGCGGCGGCGAAAGGGGCGCGGCGGCCCGAGAACAGGGGGCTGTAGGCCACGGCCAGCAGGGCCAGGGCGGGGATGAGCAGCGATACATAGGAGGCGTTACGGTACTGGAATACCAGCAGGGCCACAGCGACCACCGCAATCCAGCAGAGAAGCAGGCGGGGCAGGGGCGATGCGGCCGAGCGCCAGGCGGCAATGGCGGCGGGCAGAGCGGCGAGTGCGAGCAGGCTGAGCAGCGGATCGGTCAGCATGAGGCGGCGCAGGTAGAAGCCGTGGTGGCTCTCCGGGGAACTCTGATAGGGTGAGTCCAGGCCGAAGATGAAAATCTCGCCGTGGATGTACTCTGCCCAGAACCAGCGGGGATGGACGGCCGACTGGTAGAGGTGCCAGGGCGCGGCGAGGGCGGCAGTGAGCAGCCCCGCCTGAGCGAGGCGGCGCAGTGAGGGGCGCTCGCGACCGCCAAGGAGGGTGAAAAGCAGCAGAACGAGCGACGGCAGCAGGCCCGCCACGCCTTTGGTCAGGATGGCGGCGGCGGAGGCGGCGGCGAAAACCCATAGGCTGGAGCGATGGGTCAGGCGGGGGTCGCGGTAAAGAACGTACACGGCAACCACGAGGCACAGGGCCAGCAGGGCATCGGTGAAACAGAGGCGCGAAATGCGGTGCCAGGTGGAGCTTGAAACCAGGAGCAAGGCGGCGGCCGCGGCCGCAGGCAGGGAGGTGAAGCTACGCAGCCAGGCGAATAGCAGCGCCGCCACCAGCGCTCCGGCAAGCAGGGAGGGCAGGCGGAGCGAAAGCGGAGAGACCCCGAGGAGGCGGACCGAAAGGCCGGTGAGCCAGAACAACATAGGCGGCTTGTAGAGGGCGTGGCGGCCCATGAAGCTGGGCGTCATCCAATCGCCGGTTTGGGCCATGCGAATGGCCGAGTGCGCGTAAACGGCCTCGTCCTGTGCGCGAATGCCGACGAAGGGGTCAACCAGGCGGCTGGCGATGCCGGCCTGATGGATCTGGTAGCCCAGAGCCAGCAGGGCGAGAGCGAAGACGACTGCGGTCCAGCGCATGGCGAAGGAGACAGGATACTACGAGCCGGGAGAAAGGCAAAAGGCAGAGGAGGGCTTCAGGGAAGCCGGCGCAGAGCATCCGGAGGCAACAGGCAAAGAGAGGCCGGCTGGGAAGCCGGCCGCGGGCCTGGAGGCCCGCCCTACCGGGTTACTGAAGAGGCTCGGCGTGGATGATTTCGGTGGTGCGGGGGAGAGGAAGGGGGATCAAGACGCCCTCGGACAGCAGTTGCGCGCCGGTCATGGTGAGGGTGGAGGGGAAACCCTCGAAGCGGACGAGGTAGTTGCCGCGGGCACGCAGCCCGCGAAGGCGGAGGGTATAGCTGTTGTCGTCGCTATCGTGGCGGGTAACAAAGGCGACGGCGGTGTCCGAGGCGGCGTCATAGCTTTGGATGGCCTCGATGCGGTCCTCGTCGGGCCAGGCGGAAAGATGGAAGACCTTGCCGTTGCGGATGCGAGAGCGCAAGCTCTGGTACAACTGGACCTCGGAAGCGGCCAGGGCCAGGTCGTCGGGTTGCATCTCGGTGAGGCGGTTCATGAAGAGCCAGGGGCCGCCGAACATGTAGCTGCGAGTGGTGTAAGTGTCCAGGCGTTGCTCGGGCATGTAGCGGTCGGTGTAACGGGGGGAGAAGGGGTAGGTGGCGCCAAAGACGCCGCGCCGCGCGCCGAGGGCGCCGGAGGCGTCGTTGGTGATGGAGGTGACGTAGAAGCGGACCATGTTGAAGGTCATCATGTTGCCGCCGTTTTCGCAGTTCTCCCAGTGAACCTGGGGACGGCGGCGCTGGATCTCGGCGATGACGGCGTTCAAGCCATGGACGGCGTTGGAGTAGTTGCTGTCGAGGGGATCGTGGGTGTGGGTGGTCTTGGTGCACTCCTTGACCATGTTTTCGCCGTCCTGGAGGATCCAGTCCACGCCGTAGTCGTCGATGATGCGGACGGCCTGCTCGATGACCCACTCCTTGACCGGCTGATGCGAGAGGCATAGGGAGACAGCGCCGTGGTAGAAGTACTGCTCGGAGGAAGTCCAGTCGGGGTTGTCCCGGAGAACGGGGGAATCGGGGACGGCCTCGGCGATGGTGAAGTGGAGGCCGAACTTCATGCCCAGGGAATGTACATAGTCGGAGAGGGCGCGGAGGCCGGAGGGGAACTTCTTGGGGTCGGCGTACCAGTCGCCCATGCTGCGCGCCCAGCCGAGATCCACGATGAAAAGCTCGATGCCGAGGCGGGCGGCCAGCTCGGCTTCACGGCGGAGGGTGTCCTCATGCAGGTTGGTCAGGTAGCCCCAGGAATCCCAGCCCACGTAGGGGAACCGGTCCGGGTCGGGGGCGGGCTTGGCCAGGACGGCTTCGACGAAGGACTGGGTGCGGTATCCGGCCTCGTCCCAGTCGCCACGGAACAGACCCAGGAAGGCTGGCGGAACCTGGAACTCCTGGCCAGGCTGCAAGGGATGGTTGAGGTTCTGGACCTGCGCGGAGAACCTCACGTAGTCCATGGGGCTGACCTGGCTGACCGAGGCGGCGGCCCGGCCGTCGAACTCCCAGCCGGCAAAGAGGCCGCGGCGGCTCTCGTCGCGGACGGCCAGCCATCCGCAGTGGCGGCCGCGGGCGCCCGAGAGCACCTGAAAGGCGGGGCCGTCGGGCTTGAGGGTGGTCTGCTGGGGCTGGAACTCGCCGGCGGAATACAGGATGTTCCACTGCGTAACACGGAAGGCCAGAAATGTTTCCCCTGCTCCGTCCAGGTTCAAGGGCAGCATGTCCGCCAGGCGGACCCGAGCGGGGCGGGACTGTAGGTTGCGGACCCGCAGGCTGGTGCGTAGGACGGGCTGATCGGCGTAGAGTTCCAGGTCCAGGCGGAACAGGGCGGTCGCGTGCGAGTCTTCGAGAAGGATGGTCTGGCGCTGCCCGCCGGGAATGGCGGCGACGGAGTGGTCCACCAGACGGAACAGAGTCTGGGCGCCATAGAAGCGGTCGTCGAGGCGCAGGCGAATGGGGGAGGTGGGGACTCCCATGGGAGCGAGCCAGGCGTCGCCGTTGCGAAGGTCACGCAGGCTCTGAAACTCGAAGGTGCTCAAGGGAGTGAGCTGGAAGACGGCCTGGATGCGGCCATTGGAGAGAGTCCAGCGGGACTGCTCGGGGTCGAAGTGGAACTGGGCCAGCAGCGGCGCGGTGCAAGCGACCGTGGCGAGCAGGAGCTTCATCTGAGTATAAAAACCCTCCACTCAACATATCGACGCTGTAGAAGTACAACAAGTTGCTGGAAATGCGGGATAATTCTGCCCGGCACAGAGACGGCGAGAGCGCCTACCTGGGGGAGAAACGCTTGACGAAATTGGTGTCGAAGCGGCCGGCCAGGAAGTCGGGGTCTGCGAGGATGCGCTGGTGGAGCGGAATGGAGGTGTGGATGCCCTCGACGACGAACATGTCCAGGGCGCGGCGCATGCGCGCGATGGCCTCCTGGCGGTCGTGGCCGTAGGTGATCAGCTTGGCGACCAGGGAGTCGTAGTAGGGAGGGATGACGCAGTCGGTGTAGGCGGCCGTATCAACGCGGACGCCAATGCCCCCGGGAAGGTTAAGAGCGGTGATGCGGCCGGGGCAGGGGGCGAAGGTGTGGGGGTTCTCGGCGTTGACGCGGCATTCCAGGGCGTGGCCGCGAACCTGGACGGCCGCCGGGAGGATTTCGGGGAGGGCATGGCCGGCGGCGATGAGGATCTGGCTCCTGACCAGGTCCACGCCGGTGATCATCTCGGTGACGGGGTGCTCGACCTGGATGCGTGCGTTGACCTCGATGAAGTACAGATCGCCGTTCTCGTCCATCAGGAACTCGACGGTTCCGGCATTGGTGTAGCCGACGCCGCGGATGGCCTCGCGGAGTACGGCCATGGTGCGCTCACGGGCGGCAGGTTCGAGGCAGGGCGAAGGGGCCTCCTCGACCAGTTTCTGGTGGCGGCGCTGGATGCTGCACTCACGCTCGCCCAGGACCTCGACGTTGCCGAAATGGTCGGCCAGCACCTGAAACTCGATGTGGCGCGGGGCGGGGATGAACTTCTCGAGGTAGAGATCGGGGCAGTCGAAAGCGGCAGCGGCCTCCTGCTGAGCCTGCGCGAACAGGGGAGGCAACTCCTCGGGGGAGTTGACGATGCGCATGCCGCGGCCACCGCCTCCGGCGGAGGCCTTGAGAATGACGGGGTAGCCGATGCGCGCGGCAGTGGCGATGGCCTCTTCGGGGTTTCTCAGAATGCCGTCGGAGCCGGGCAGGATGGGCACGCCGGCCGCCAGCATGGCGGCGCGGGCGCGCTGCTTGAGGCCCATGAGACGGGTGACCTGGTGAGGGGGGCCGATGAAGCGGATGCCGGAGAGCTCGCAGACCTCGGCGAAGTCGGCGTTCTCGCTGAGGAAGCCGTAGCCGGGATGGATGGCGTCAACATTGGTGATTTCGGCGGCGCTGATGACGGAGGGGACGTCGAGGTAGCTGAGGGTGCTCTTGGCGGGGCCGATACAAACGGCCTCGTCAGCGAAGCGGACGTGGAGGCTGTGACGGTCGGCTTCCGAGTAGACGGCCACGGTGCGGATGCCGAGGTCCTTACAGGCGCAAATGACGCGCAGGGCGATCTCGCCGCGGTTGGCGATCAGTACTTTTTCAAACATGACTGGGAGGGAGCCATCCGGGTTCAGAGGGGACGAACGGTGAAGAGGCCCTCCCCGTATTCGACCGGCTGGGCATTGGCCACCAGCTTGCCGACGACGACGCCGGCCATCTCGGCCTCGATCTCGTTCATGAGCTTCATGGACTCGATGATGCAGAGGACCTGGCCAGGGTGGACGGTGTCGCCGACGCGGACGAAGGGGTTGGCACCCGGGGCGGAGGCGTCGTAGAAGGTGCCGACGATGGGCGAGCGGACCACCACCACGGAAGGGTCGAGGGCGGCTTCGGCGGCCAGAGCGGCGGCCGCCGCCGGTCCAGCGGACGGGGCTGCCGGAGCGGGGGCTGGGTTGTGAGCCGGGGCCGGCGCGGGGGAATCGTGTACCCCGTGGGCCGGGATGATGTAGTCCTGGGCCCTGGCGGCCAGGGCGCGCAGGATGCGCACGCGGTTCTCGCCTCGCTGAACCTCCAGCTCGGCTACACCGGTCTCGGTGACAATCTTGATCAGTTCTCGGATCTCATCCACAGTCATGTCAACAACTCACCCTTGACGGCCTGGCCAGACGGCGGCCGTCACAGCAGCAGCAGCTCCTTGGGAGTGGGGGTCAGCACCTCGCAGCCGGTCTGGGTCACCAGGACGGTATCCTCGATGCGGACGCCGCCCAGGCCCTCCAGGTAGGCGCCCGGCTCGACCGTACAAACCATGCCGGCGGCCAAGCGGGTCTTCTCGCCCTTGCCCAGCCTAGGCGCCTCGTGGATCTCAAGACCCAGGCCGTGGCCGGTGGAGTGGTGAAAGGCCCTGTCGAGCCCATGGTCCCGTAGGACGCGGCGGGCCCGGCGGTCCACGGCGGCGGCGGAAACCCCGGGGCGGACGGCGGCCAGGGCCGCAAGCTGGGCTTCGAGGACGGCGCGGTGGAGGCGCTTCACCCGGGGGCCTGGCCGGCCGAAAAAGGCCATACGAGTCATGTCACTGGCGTAGCCGTTCTGGCTGGCGCCCATATCTACTAATAGTAGCCTATTGGCGGACAAGGGACAGGAAGAGGACCGGGCATGGGGGAGGGCGGTCCGAGGGCCGCTGGTGACCAGGGTCTCGAAAGCGGGCCGGTCGGCGCCGAGGAGGCGCATCTGGTATTCAAGCTCGGCGGCCAGATCGCGCTCAGGGATGCCCGGGCGGGCATGACGGATGGCGCGGCGGAAGGCCTCCGAGGTGGTGAGCACGGAGTGACGGATCAGAGCGATCTCGGCTGGGGACTTCACCCTGCGGAGGTCCTCGACGAGGCCGCAGACAGGCTCGAGGGAAGCACCGAGGGAGAGGTGTTCCTTAACGTTTTCAATAGCTTGCCAGTCGACTCGGGCGCTCTCGAAGCCGAGGCGGCGGATCTTCGAGCGGCGGCTGGCTTTCACCGCCGCCACCAGCAGAGGACCCTTCGCGACGCGGACCGCGCAGTCGGACTCCTGGGTGGCCTGGAGGCGGTAGCGGGGATCGGTGAACAGGATGGCGCGATCCGGGTGCAACAGCAACACGGCGTTCGAGCCGGTGAAGCCGGTCAGGTAGCGGACGTTGGGGAGGTGGAAGACGAGGAGGGCATCGAGCTTGCGGCCGGTAAGCTCGGCGAGCGAGCGCCGACGCCGATCCTGGCACTCGGTGGGAGATGGGGTGGTGGTCACGGGATCAGCAGGAGCTTTCCGGAGGTGAGGCGGCCTTCGAGGTCGCGGTGGGCCTGGGCGGCGTCGGCCAACGGGAAGGCCTGGTGGATGCGCACCTGGAGCTGGCCGGCGGCGATCCAGCCCAGGAGGTCACCAGCGCGCCAGAGGAGCTCTTCACGGTTGGCGCAGTAGTGGCCGAGACTGGGGCGGGTGAGAAAGAGGGAACCCTTGTGGTTGAGGATGAGGGGGTCGAAGGGGGGTACCGCACCGCTGGACTGGCCGTAGGACACCATCATGCCGCGGGGGCGAAGGCAGTTGAGACTCCGGTCGAAGGTGGCCACGCCGACCGAGTCGTACACCACATCCAGGCCTCGGCCGTCCGTGAGGCGCTTGACCTCCGGCTCGAAGTCCTGGCGGGAGTAGAGGATGACCTCGTCGGCGCCGGCCTGGCGGGCCAGGGCGGCCTTGGCCTCGGTCGAGACGGTGGCGAAGACGCGGGCGCCGCGCAGCTTAGCCATCTGAACGAGGAGCAGCCCGACGCCGCCAGCGGCGGCATGAACCAGGGCGGCCTGGCCCGGTGCGAGGGGGAAGGTGGAATGGGTCAGGTAGTGGGCGGTCATGCCCTGGAGCATGGCGGCGGCGACGGTGCGGGTATCGAGCGAACCGGGGATCTTGACCAGTTGCCAGGCGGGGACCACGGCGTAGTCGGCGTAGGAGCCGCGGCACATGGTGTAGGCCACGCGGTCGCCGGGTTCGGCCTCGGTGACGCCGGGGCCGACGACTTCGACGATGCCGGCGGCTTCCATGCCCAGGGCGATGGGCGGGTCGGCTTTGTAGAGGCCGGTGCGGAAGTAGATGTCGATGAAGTTGACGCCGCTGGCCTCGATCCTGACGAGAGCCTGGCCGGGGCCGGGGGCGGGAACGGGGACTTCGGCAAGCTCCAGTTTCTCGGGGCCGCCACAGGAGTTGACGAGAATGGCTTTCACGGGTGTGCCTTTCTGCGAAGATGCACGGCCGCTGCGTACAGCAGCAGGTAGAGGAGAGTGAATGGGAACACCAGCAGGCGGGTCAGCGTGCGGACGGCGCCGGCGCCGGCCAGGCCCGCGCGCACCAGGATGAAGTGGCGGATGAGGCGCCATTGGGAGCAGTCGAGCCAGAAGAAGTCGATGTTCTCGTTGACCACAAAAACCTTGGCGGGGAGGCGCAGGGCCAGCGCCCACTTCCACTTCGACATGATGGGCTCGCCGGAGCAGATGATGCCCATGACGGTGTAGCCCAGGGAGCGAAGCTCCTGGTAGAGGCGGCGGCGGCCGGCGCGGCCGCGGTAGTGGTGGATCAAGAAGATCCGGGTGTTCTCCGAGGAGGAGTGGCCCTCGGCAGGAAACCCAGCGGGGACGCCGGAGTAGCAGGTGACCATATCCACCATCAGGTTCGGGTTCCAGGTGCGGCGGAGCAGCGGCAGGAGATGCTCGGCGATGTGACGGGGGCCGCTCTCGACCAGGAGGACGCGGTCGAAGGCAGGAATCCGCTGGCGGAAGAAGTAGCGCATGAGGAAGGTAAAATAACGAGTTTACAGGAGGGCGGGGCCGGACTGAAGCCCGGTGTGGCTCAAGACCGGCTCACGGAATCGCGCGCCCCGGCGGCAGTTCCCCGGGGACGGGAATGCCGGCTTGGAAGCCGGCAGCAGGGCGGGGCTGGCCCCACGGAGTGCTACACGCCCCCGCAGTAGTCTTCGGTGGGGTGATGGCTGCACAGGAGAATCGCGCGTGCAGACGGCGGAGAGCCACGCGCTTCCGCGCGGGCTGGGCAGCCAAAGGCGCTACACGCCCCAGCAGTAGTCTTCGACGGCTTTTTCGACGGATTCGTCCTGCTCGGTGAGGCGCATCAGCTCGAGGCGGAGGGCGTCCACCATGGCGCGCCAGCTCGCTTCGATGACAAGCCCCGCAGTGGTGTTCGACGGGGTGATGGCTGCACAGGACTACCAGAGGGTAGCGAGGCCCGCGGATTGAAGGCGGCGGTCGCGCGTGACCAGCGGGAGACCGAGCGTCAAGGCGGTGGCAGCGATGATGCGGTCTGGGAGATCTGGAACCACATCTCGGGGTACCCTCTGCACCGCGACGGCCACGGCTTGGTCGAGCGGCGCTACCTGGAAGCAGGTGTCTGGATCGTCCAGAGCGGATGCCAGTCGCTTCCACGCCATCACAGGGACTTTGCCCTTCTCCACCAGGTAGATTGTCTCCACCAGGCAGATCGAGGGGAGGATCAT
>Ga0194113_10004529_pt1 | contig 18191 bp, 16 predicted proteins | sample TA2MahC200mmetaG_FD_146193 | JGI IMG/M metagenome (GOLD analysis project Ga0194113, IMG submission 146193) | Freshwater microbial communities from Lake Tanganyika, Tanzania - TA2015017 Mahale Deep Cast 200m | ecosystem: Environmental > Aquatic > Freshwater > Lake | place: Tanzania: Lake... | reverse complement strand
GGCATGCGGAGCCAGGGATAAACACCAATTGCCGACGCAACTCCCCTACCAACTGGCTGACTGAAGAGAAGGAATACCGGCCAACTAAGGAGAGACGCCCCTTGCGGGGCGTCTCTTTGTGCGAACCCTTCGGTCCGTCTGCCGGACTCCTTCTTCTTGGCGTTGCTTGGCGCCACCCGGACTCAAACGACCCCCCTGGAACCGGCCAGATCTAGTGCCGGGCAGAACAGATACGGCCGCGAGCCGCTCTGTCTCAGGCTCTCGTGAGTGCTAGCTCCCCGGCTAATCCGTCATCATCTTCTGCATCGTACTGCAGACGTACTAGCTCTTCGATCTTCAGTATCCACCGCTCCTGACCGGGCGAGTGGGAGGTCAGACTCCACTCCTCAGCCGGCATTCCCCCGTGGTCGCGGCCTCGAAACTCCATCATTCTCCTCCGTGCAGTTAACTCAGTTCATGCCATTCAATGCAAGTGCCGTGCCAGAAGCGGTGGCCGTCGCCAAGCTTGACAAACGCAGGAATCACAAGACGTTGCGCTGCCATACCCATCCCCTGCCTGATACTTGCACCCCTGATGATGTGCAGCAAAATCAGGCAGCAACTTGCGGCATTGTTCGACTGCGGTGCACGATCCCGCTCTGCGCGCAAAGTGACCTCTCGGTAGCTTCTGAGAGCTGCTGCAGGAAAACGACCTCGTTTGACAACACCCCCTGCGGTTCCTAGAATCAGACAATCCACTCTCGATCTAACCCGGCGCCGGCTCGCACGGCAGTCTACCACCGATGAGCTACACGTATGCGTGTGTCGTCTACGCGCTCTTGTTCCTGGTTGCGTGGGCCGTTGTCTTCGCCCTGGCACGCCGGGCACGCGCTGCCATGGTCTGGACCGGTGTCGTCTTTGCCCCGGCCGCGCTTATCTCTGAGCTATGGCACCTTCAAGACTACTGGCTACCCAAGTACGTCGTGCCCGTGAGGATCGGGACGTGGCACTTTGGCGGCGTCGAGGACCTCGTCTTCGGTTTCGCCCTCGCCGGGATTTCCGCCGGGGTCTTTGAGACCTTGGCGATGCGGCAGGGTCTTCCGGGTCTCCCCCGGATGACTTGGCACGCGTACCTGAGGATGACGGGGCTCGGCCTGGTCGGGCTGGTTCTCATCGCAGTGACCACCACGCTCGTCCAGCTGAGGTCCATGCATGCGGCCACCGTGTCGATAGCCTTGACGGCCGGCCTGGTGTTTGCGTTCCGGCCTGACCTCGCGCCCCGCGCGTTGCTGACCGCACTCGCCTTCGCCGGCTTCTTCTGGTTCTTCTACGCCGGCGTAATGCTCCCGCTCTACCCCGGCATGATTGACGCGTTCTGGATACCACACGGCAACGTCGGCATCCGGCTCGCAGGCGTTCCGCTGGAGGAGGTCGTCTGGGGGTTTTCCGCCGCGCTGTTCTCCGGCCCGGTGCTCCGGGCATGTGCGACGCCGATGGCGACAGGCCAGGGCGCCCCGGGCATGGCGAGTACGCCCACAGGCAGCCGAACAGCTCGTCTACGGTTGTCTGGTTTCGGGCGGCGGACGACGAGTGCGAACGAGCTTGACAGTTGAGCAGGTTCCTCGCACCATATGGGTATGTTGCGAACTAACGCCGAAATGAGACCGGGTCGATGATCTGGCACTACCGTTGTCCGCAGTGCGCAAACGCCCGCGAGGCCGCATGGGATGACATCACCCACGAGATGGTTTGTCCCGACTGCGGGTCCGCGCACTACCCACCGACGCCGGGGCAGGACCATGCCGCCTTCGTCGACGGAGAAAGCTGGCCATCGGAGATGGAGGATGAGGTCGTCGCGCAGCACGGAAGTGCGTGCGCGGTACCCGGGTGCTATCGTGAGCACACGACCCTCGTGCCGCGGCTGCCGTACGCAAAGGGCGGCAGGTCGTCGGTTGAGAACCTGATGCCGGCATGCGCCGAGCACGCATCTAGCCGGGGTCAGGGGGAGTACAACGAGTGGCTGGCCCGGTTTGCCAAGAAGGCTCCCGACATCGCCACATCGACCATCACGATCACCGCTACTGACCAGTGTGAGATGCCTGCTCAGATGTTCGGACAGATTGTCGGCGTCCACCCGGTCGCCGGGCAGATCTCCCTCCCCGGCCCGTTTCCGTCAGGAACGCGCCTGGTATTCGCCGCGCCGCTGGTTCCAGGTCCGGCCAACCGGTTGGTGTTCTACTACGAGTGGGGACTCGACCCGGGAGAGTCATGTCGCGTGATCCTCGGCTCCTGGCCCAGGACCGGCATGCCGGCTTTCACCGAGGGCTTCGGTAGCACGAAAGGCTACACGACCAACGACCACCGCGCCGGAGCGTGCCAGGAGAATTCGGCCCTGCTTGAGATGGTCCTGCCCGACTCCAAGGACGAACTGTGGGTCGCGGCTGTTTGGGTGCAGGCTCAGTCCGAAGGCGCAATCATCACCAACTACTACCTGGCTGCTGTCGTTGATCAGCCGGAAACCGACGCCTTCTAGAGACAGATCTCAATCCCGCTCCCGGAGTTGGAATTGCGGGTTGCCCCGTTGCAGTCGGGTTTCCGCTCTCTGAGTTGATTCCGTCCGGACATCTCTTTGTTCGCCTGCGCCAGTCCGTGTTTCATCAATTGCTGTCCGGAACACCTGACACTGAGCTGACGACGAGAAGCGGATTTCCACTATCATGAGAAACGACCGGGGCGGCCTGGAGGCCGCCCCGGGTCGGGCAGGGGTGGAGGCGTCACCCCGGTACGGAAATCCCTTTTCGCGGACGAGGTCAGAAGTCAGAAAACAGATACCAGAAGTCAGAAACATCCGCACTTCTGACTTCTGCATTCTGCCTTCCGGATTCTGACTTCGGCTGCATTCTATTCAGTCTATCTGCCGACGGATGAAGGTCGGGATATCCAGGTTGTTCCTATCAATCGACAGCCTGCAGTCCTTGCCAGCCGTCCGCTTCGCGGCCGGGAAGAGCTCCATTTCGGCCAGCAGGTCTGATACCTCGTCGACCTTGGGGAGCGGGTCGGAGAGGCCCGTCGCGATCATCGTCACCTTCATGTTGTCGTGCAGGTCCCGGTTACGGGCGGCACCCATGCGGACGTCGGCCTGACCATTGGTCGCATGGAAGATGGTAGTCGCGGCCTCGTCAACTTCCTTCAGAGTCATCGAGTCGTCTCCGGAAACGTTGAGCAGCACCTTGCGCGCGCTCTCGACCATCACGTCCTCTATCAGCGGGGACTGCAGAGCTCGATGGGCGGCTTCCGAAGCCCGACCCGCACCTGAGGCGATGCCTACCGACATTACCGCACCGCCGCGTTCCGACATCACCGCACGCACATCAGCAAAATCAATGTTGATGAGCTGTTTGGTGATAACGACCTCGGAGATGCCGCGAACTGCGTTCAGCAGCACGTCGTCGGCCAGGCGGAAAGCCTCGAAGCACGGCTTCTCGCCATACTCCGAGAGGACGCGCTCGTTCGGAAGTACGATGAGAGTATCCACGTGCGGTCGCAGGGCCTCGACCCCGTTTCCGGCTCGCTGCTCGCGCTGCCTGCCTTCGAACTGGAACGGCCGGGTGACCACGGCCACAACCAGTGCGCCGTTCCGCTTCGCGACTTCGGCCACGACCGGAGCCGCGCCGGTGCCGGTGCCGCCGCCCTCGCCGGCCGCGACGAACACCATGTCGAAACCGGACAGGGCCTCGCGGAGCTGCTCGATCGACTCGTCGGCCGCCTGCTTGCCGATCTTCGGGTCACCTCCCGACCCCAGCCCGCCGGTAAGCTGGGCGCCGATCTGGATCTTGTTGGGCGACAGGGACATGCCCAGCGCCTGCAGGTCGGTGTTGACCGCATGCAGCTCGACGCCAGCCAAACCTGCTTCGATCATGTGGTTTATCGCGTTGCACCCTGCTCCACCGACACCGAATACGCCTATTCGGGTCAAGTTCTTCTCTTCCCTCACCGGTTCGATCATGCGTTGCCTCCGTTCGCAGCTTTGCGGTATGCGATATCCGTTTCTCGACTCCCGGCCATTTGCCTCAAGAGACCATTTCGGGCGGCCCGACGATCGTCGCTCGTCACGCGACGCTTCCTCCGCCCTTCTTGCTCCATACGAAACTCAAGAGAACCAGCTTCTGACTTCTTCACCAACACCGGACAGGAAGCCCGCCTCCGGAAACTGGCTTGCGGCCTTGCCTTCAACCCCGCAGCGGATCAGGCCGACAGCCGTGGCGTAACTCGGGTCACGGGTCACCTCAACCGGCCCGGTGACACGATCCGGACGGCCCAGTCGGACGGGCATGCCGAATACCTGCTCGGCGACCAGGTCGATCCCGCTCAGGCCCGAGCCCCCGCCGGTAAGTACTACCCCGGCAGAAAGTCCTTCGCCGAACCCGGACTTTCTCACCTCGGAATCAGCCAGGGTAAGTATCTCCTCGACGCGAGGCTGGATGACCGACGCCAGGAGCCGCCTCGAGACCTGTTTGGGTCCGCGGCCTGAAGCATCCTCTACCGAGATCGCCTCGTCCTTCTCGATCTGGGTAGCCATGGCTGCGCCATACTTACGCTTCAGTTCCTCGGCCTGCGGGAATGTGGTGCGCAAACCGATGACGATGTCCTTGGTGATGTTCACCGCCCCAACAGGCAGCAACTTGGTGAAACGGATCTCGCCGTCGCGGTAGATGGAGACATCGGTGACCCCGCCCAAGTCAATCAGTACGATTCCCAGTTCCTTGTCCTCTTCGTCGCAGACTCCGTAGAGACTCGCGATGGACTGGAGGACGAGCGAACGGTTCCTTGATTCCAGTCGCTCCATCACCCGATACAGATTTTCGACCGCCGTTACCGCGCCGATGATGAGCAGGGCCTCGACCTCAAGCCTCACCCCGAACAGGCCGATCGGGTTCCGTACGCCCTTCTGGCCGTCCACGACAAACTGGGTCGGGACCACGTGGAGAATCTGCTCATCGTTGGGCAACCTGATAGTCTGCGCCTGCTTGATGACGTCCTCGACGTCTCGCGCGCTGATGCCTCGCGCCGGCTTCCGCACCGGCACGGCCGCGGTTCCGGTCAGGTGTTTGATGTGCTCGCCGGAAATGCCGACAAAAGCCGGGTATGATTTGAACTTCCCGCCGGCCATCTGTTCGCACTGCCTCGCCGCCGCTTCGACCGACTGCGCCGCTTTGTCCAGGTTGATGACGACGCCTTGTTTGAAGCCCTCGGGCGCTGCCGCACCGAACCCGACGATGCTCGTCTTGCCCGCGTGGTCCGTCTCGGCAACGATGCAGGCAATCTTGGTGCTGCCGATGTCCACGGCCGCGGTACGCCTTGCTTTCGCCATGCTACCTCCTAGAGAAGGAATCAAGGGAACGAGGCATCAAGTGCTCGAGCGCCGGGCCCTCTGTCTCCGCACGCCTCTGTCCCTTCGTCCTCTGCTGCCCGCCGCTATCTGCCATTCGCCACCCCACTCCCCGACGTCTGCGTTCTGATCTCTGCATCCGGACTGCTGCCTCCATTCGGTCCCGGAAGGTACTGCACTTCCTCTTCGAGCAGGATCCCGGTACGCGCTTCGACGGTCGCCTTGATGACTTGGACCAGTTCGTACACGTCAGAGAACTTCGCCCGACCAGTGTTAACGATGAAGTTGGCGTGCTTCTCTGATACTTGGGCGCCGCCGATGGCTCTGCCTTTCAAACCACACTGCTCGATGAGCTTCCCGGCCGGGATCCGCTCCCCGTTCTTCTCGGGGTTCCGAAAGAACGAGCCTGCCGACGGTTCTGTCGGGTGCTTCGCCCAACGCCGCTCACGTATCGCGGCCGCGGGCTCGGGGTTGCCCGTCTCGAGCTCCATCATCACTTCCAGCACCAGCAAGCCAGTCTCAATCATCGGCCGACGGTACTCGCGATGGATTTGCGTACCGGAGACAATGCTCTCGCTGCCTTCCGCGTCGAGTGCAACAACACCGGAAACGACGTCGCCCAGGGACCGCTCGAAGGCGCCGGCGTTGGAGTGAAGCCCGCCGCCAACCGTACCGGGGATGCCGGCGAGAAACTCGACACCAACCAGACCCTCCTTCTCCGCCGTTGCCGCAACCGCATCGAGCGCTGCACCACCGCCGCACACGAGTTCTGTCCCCGGTCGCCCATCCTCCGACGTCCGTCGCCTGACCTCGGCCAACTCCCCGCCGAGAGAGAACACGACCCCGCGCAGGCCCTGGTCAGACACCAGTACGTTTGAGCCCCGCCCCAAGAGCCACGTCCGCACGCCCGTTGTCCGACAAACCGACAGCACGCGCTCCAGCGCCTTTCGGTCACGAACGAGCACCCAGGCGTCGGCGAGTCCACCGACACGGAAGGTCGTATGCTGAGCCAGTGGTTCAGCGAACCTGACTTCGGCCGAACAGCCGGCTACTGCTTCGCCAAGATCTCTTCGCCAATCGTGCATACGTTTCCCGCTCCGGAGATAAGCACCACATCGCCTTTGCGCAGCTTGCCGGCAAGCACTCCTGGCACGTCAGCCAGTTCCGGCACGTAACTGACCAAAGGCCTGCCTGCCGCTTCCACGGCCCCGGCAATAAGCCTTGCGTCGACTCCCGGGATTTCGGGCTCGGATGCCGCGTATATCTTCGTCAGTATGAGTTCGTCGGCTGCGGCAAAGCACGTCCCGAACTCCTCGGCCAGCGCCTTCGTCCTCGTGTAGCGGTGAGGCTGGAACACGACCAGGATGCGCCGGTCGGGAAAGGCATGGCGCAGGGCCTCGAGGGTAACCCTAACCTCGGTTGGGTGGTGTCCGTAGTCATCATACACCACGATGCCGTTCTTCTCTCCAAGCTTCTCGAGGCGACGGTGAACTCCGGAGAAGACGGCCATGGCCTGCGCCATTGCTTCAAAGCCAATGCCGAGTTCGCTGCCGGCCGCAAACGCGGCGAGGGCGTTCGCCACGTTGTGGGTACCGGGTAGCGGGAGATTGAATCGCCCCACTTCCTTACCGGCGTAGAGCAGCGTGAAAGCGCTCGAAAACCCGTACAGCTGCACGTCCTTGACCCGGAAGTCGGCTTCCCCAATCCCCGACCCCTGGCCCCCGACTCCGTATGTCACCACCCGGCGCTTGGCCCGGTTCCGGATCGACCGAACTGCGGGCGAGTCCATGCAAAGGACGACCGAACCGTAGAATGGAACCCGGTTGACGAACCTGACAAACTCGCGCTTGATGTCTGCAAGATCATGGTAGACATCAAGGTGCTCGCGCTCGATGTTGGTCACAACGGCGATCGTCGGATACAGGGCAAGAAACGAACGGTCGCTCTCATCTGCCTCGGCAACGAGGTACTGGGACTGGCCGAGCTTCGCCCCGGCTTCGGCCCCCAGCACCCGTCCGCCGATGACGCTCGTCGGGTCGAGCCCGGCCCGCTCCATCAGGTGAGTGACCATCGAGGTCACCGTCGTCTTGCCGTGGCTGCCTGAGATCGCGACAGAGAACTTCATTCGCATCAACTCGGCCAGCATCTCCGCCCGGCGGATCACCGGTATCCCCTTCGCCCGCGCGCTGGCGAGTTCCGGATTCTCCGAATGGACCGCCGATGAATAGACGACGACCTGCGCATCAGCGCAGTTCGCTGCGTTGTGACCCGCGGCGACGCGGATTCCCGCTTCCGCCAGCTTCCGCGTGGTGTCGCTCTCTTTCGTGTCCGAGCCGGTCACCTCGAATCCCATGTTCTTGAGTACGAGCGCGATCCCTGACATCCCCACGCCCCCGACCCCGACGAAGTGAACCCGCTTCAAGCGGCCAAACATTCCTGAATCCTCCGGGCGATAGTAGAGGCGGCATCGGGTTTGGCGATCGACCGCGCCGCCGCTTCCATCTGCCGGCGGCGCGAATCGTCGTCCATCAAGGTACGGACGAGGCTGGTGAGTCCGGACAGGCGGCTTTGGTCCAGGACTTCGGCAGCGCCAACCGACGCCAGGTACTCCGCGTTGGCGTCCTGGTGCCGATCGGTGGCGTATGGAAAAGGGATGAGTATGGCAGGAACGCCAAACGCTACCAATTCGGAAAGGACCACGCCGCCTGCCCGGGACACGGCAATCGTCGCCTTCCGGTAGAGCTCCTCCGGATGGCTGGTGAACTCGACCAGCTCGCAATTGCTCGAACGGACGCGAGATCGAACGAAGTCATAGTCTCTCCGGCCGGTCAGGATCACGAAACTCAGATTCGACAGCGCCGCGGCCGCATCGAGAGCGGCGAGGTTTAGAGCCCGGGCGCCGAGGCTGCCGCCGATGAAGAGCACCGTCTTGCCGTCATCACTCCGTGCTCCCCGCGCTAGCTCGCGGCGGAGCGGGTTGCCGCTCACGCTGCTGATACCGGGGAGGGAATTGGCGCTGGGGAAGGCGAGGAACGTCTCGCGGGCCTTCGGTGCGAAGAAGCTCGTGACGCGGCCGGGTACGCAGTTCTGTTCCAGCAGGAAGTACGGCGTCCCGGCGAACTCGGTTGCGGCAAGCAGCGCGGCGGTCGCAAACCCGCCGGTTGCCGCAACTCCGGATGGCTTCACCCGGCGCAGAAGGCTGATCGCCTGCACCAGTCCGCGACACAGCAACCAAGCGGCCCGGGTCTTGCCGAAGATGTTCTTCCCATAGAACCCGGCCGATGCCAGCGCTTGGAAGGCAAAACCATTCTCCGCCGCGACCTGGCTCTCCAGCCTTGACTCCCTGCCGGCCCAGAGCACATCAATCCCCAGATCCCTCATCTCGATAGCGAGGGCAAGAGCCGGGAACACATGCCCGCCGGTTCCGCCCGCCCCCAGCACCACCTTCAAGACTCCGCCTGCATCATCACACTCTGCCACCAAATCTGCCGAGCACCAGCACCTTGTGCCGGGCCGGCGCCGAGGCGGGCCCGAACCGCAGCACGCTGCTGCGTGAAGGTGGCGGCAGGTCTACTGCCACTCTGTTCCGCCGGTAGCGAGAGATATTCAACAACAGGCCGATGGCGGACAGGTTCGAGAGCAGCGCGGACCCACCTGAAGAGATGAAGGGAAGCGGTTGACCGGTGGTAGGAATCAGACCCAGGGCAACGGCGATGTGGACAATCGCGTAGAGAAAGATGGTGATCGAGACACCCGCGGCGAGGTTCTGCCCAAACGGGGTCCGCGCCTCGCTGCTGATCCTCATCCCGTAGAGGAAAAGTATGAGGTAGAGCAGGCAGACTGCGACGCTGCCGATGAACCCGAACTCCTCGCCGATTTCGGCAAAGATGAAGTCGTTGTACATCTTCGGCAGGAACTGGAACTTCTGGCGACTCTCGCCCAGGCCGCGGCCAAAGGGCCCCCCCGAGCCGATGGCAATCAGCGACTGCTCCTGCTGGCGATGCCTTCCGGCCCGGAACCTGGCCAGCCGGTCACGAGCGTGCGGAATGCAGGTTACAGCGAGAATGAAGAGCGCGACTCCGACCGCCACCGTGATCAGAAGACGTGACCACTTCACGCCCATGACCACGAACAGCGCCAGACTCCCGAAGGCAATGATGAAACTCGTGCCCACGGCCGGCTGCAGCAGTGTCAGACCGACGACGCCCAAAACGACCGCCAGGGGCAGCAGGAACCCCCACAGAACGTGGTGCTCCTTGCCGAGTTCCTTCAACGAGTCAAAGTAGCCGGCCAGCCAGACGAGCAGCCCATACTTGGCAAACTCGGCCGGCTGGAAAGTGAACGGCCCGATCCGCATCCAGCGCTGGGCGTCCTTGAACATGAACCCAACCACGAGGGTAAGCACCAGCGCGGCGACGGAGACAGTAAGCACAACCCACTTGGCCTTGCCGTTCCACAGGGTGTAACGCAACTTCGCTCCCAGCAACAGTACCAGGAAGCCGGTGGCCGCCCTCAGTCCCTGTGATGTCAGGAAGGCGATGCCCTTGTGGCAGGTCGTCGCGTAGACCAGTGTCACCCCGATGAGGACGAGGGTCACGACCACAAAGAGCACGGTCGAGTCAATCGGAGCCGATGGCCTCTCCGGCCGGCGCGCTCCCTGCCACTGTCCGACCGAAACACCTGAAGCCAACCTGTAACTAGTCAAGCCTCTGCACTTCCTTCCGGAAGGCCTCACCGCGGGCCTCAAAGTCCCGGAACTGGTCGAAGCTCGCGAAACCAGGCGCGAAGAGCACTACGTCCCCGGCCTGCGCCTTCGCCCGGGCCGCAACCAGCGCTGCGGGGAGATCGGCAAGTACGTCGAAACGCCGAAACCCGAGAGCGCTGAGTTCTCGCGCGAGACGCATGCTGCTCTCACCGACCAGAAGAACCCATGTCGCGTGCCTCTTCATCGCCCGCACATACTCGGCTGTCGGCAAGGCCTTCTCTCTTCCCCCGGCGATCAGGATGACTCGCCTCGCTCTCTTGCCGCCGGAAGAAAGCCGCTCACGCTGGCCGGCGACCGCCTCCAGCGACTTGGCACCGGCAGCCGGATTGGTCGTCATGGAGCTGTTGAAATAGTCCACTCCGTGCAGCCGACGAACGTGCTCCATCCGATGCGGCAGACCGGCGAATGTCCTGAGCGTCCGGCGAATCGGGGGCAGACCGACTCCGAGCAGTCGTACTGCGGCGATGGCCGCAAGGGAGTTCTGGATGTTGTGTGCCCCCGGAAGCTTCACTTCCCGAGCCGGCTGCACCTTGTGGCCGTCTGCCCAAATGCTCCCATCTGCCAGGTACGCATCCACGTCGCGGTGCCGCATGGAGAAGAAGTGTTTCTCTGCTCCACCGCGAACCCTGGCCGCATAGACCAATGGGTCATCGTGATTGAGGACTGCGTAGTCCTCCTGGTCCTGGCGGTCGAGGACCGTGAGCTTGCAGTTGGCATACCGACGTACCGTGCCATGGCGATTGAGATGGTCGGCAGTGATGTTGAGAATCACCGCGACCTTCGGCTTCAACCAGCGCGCCCTTTCGAGCTGGAAGCTCGAGACCTCGACGACATAGTAGTCCTTCGGTCGCGCCAGCAGCGCTGCCGAAAGCGGCTGGCCCGGCGCCAGATTGCCGCCGCAGAAAACGCTCTTGCCGAAACCCTCAAGCATCCGCGCAATCAGAGCAGTGGTAGTCGACTTGCCATTCGTGCCGGTGATGGCGATAATCGGGCCACGCACGAATCTGCTTGCCAGGTCGAGTTCATCGACAACGGGGATCGAACGCCGACGCAGGGCCTGAACCAAAGCATGCTTGTCGCTGATTCCCGGACTGACGACCGCCCACTCGACCGTGGCCGCTTGCGGCTGCCGCGTGACCTTCATGCCCGCCCGCTTGAGGGAGGACGCCGCCGGTGACGCGAGGGCCTCAGGGTTCTCGTCGAATCCGACAACTCTCGCTCTTGACCGCAGCAGGAACCGGGCAACTGCTCTCCCCGAACGCCCGAGGCCTATGACAAGCACCCTTGTGCCTCGCAGGGACAAGGGATTCGGGGGCTCAGGGAGTCTGGGAAGCTGGGCTGTAGCCCTGACCCTGCAATGCCCGACCCCCTGAACCTGTCCCTTTCTCTTCATCGGATCTTCAATGTCCCCAGAGCTGCCAGCCCGAAGAGTACGGCGAGAATCATGAACCGGGTCACGACCTGCGGCTCCGACCAGCCTGCGAGCTCAAAGTGATGATGCAGAGGGGCCATGCGAAACAGCCTCTTGCCTCCTGTGGCATGGAACCAGGCAATCTGCAGGAGCGTCGACCCGGTTTCCATCACGAGCACGCCGCCGACTATCGGCAGCAGTATCTCGTGCTTACAGAGGATGGCAGCAAGACCCAGGATGCCTCCCAGGGGCAGTGACCCGGTGTCGCCCATGAAGACCTGCGCCGGCCAGGCGTTGAACCAGAGAAAACCCATACAGGCCCCGACGATGGCCAGACAGAAGATGGTCATCTCGCCGCCGGTCGGCACGAACATGACATTCAGGTACTGCGCGAGTTTGTAGTGGCCGGACACGTAGGTGAGCACGCCGTAGCTGCCCAGCGCGACGATGACCAGGCCGGCCGCCAGACCATCGATGCCGTCCGCCAGGTTCACCGCATTCGAGGCCGACACCATCACCAGCATAACGAAGGGAATGTAGAACCAGCCGAACTGGACGATCACATTCTTGAACAGCAGCACGTTGGTGGTTGAGCGGTTCGCCGGGTCCACCGGGATGAAGTAGAGCACCGCCCCGACGAAGAAGGAGAGTGCGAACTGGCTCACAAGCTTCACAGTCTTGCTCAGCCCGCGCGGTCTTCTGAGTCTTACTTTGACGTAGTCATCGATGAACCCCAGCAGACCCAGCCAGGTCGCAACCAAGAGACCCAGTTGTATCTGGCGGTTCCTCAGATCGGCAAAGAGCAGGACGGCAATGATCCCGGCCGCAAGTATCAAGACGCCACCCATCGTCGGTGTGCCGGCCTTCCCCTTGTGGCTTTGCGGGACCTCGTCACGCACGTTCTGGCCGATGTTCAGCCGCCGCACCAGCCGGATGAGGGGCGGGCCAAGTAAAAGCACCAGCACTATGGCGAGACCGCCTGCAGCAGCGGCCCGGACGGTGATGTACCTTACGATGTTCAGCGGACCGAACGCATCCCGCAGCGACATCAGCCAGGCGTAGAGCACCTAGACCATCTCCTGCAGCAACTCGCGGGCGGTTTCGCGGTCGTCGAAATGCTTCCGCTCGGTGCCGACGATCTGGTAGTCTTCGTGGCCCTTGCCGGCAATCACGACCGCGTCGCCGGGCTTCGCTTCGATCAGTGCCCGGCGGATTGCTTCCTTTCGGTCCGACTCCACGGCCTTGGCGGCCGAACCCATGCCACGTAGAATCTCGTCGATAATCGCCTGCGGGCGTTCGCCGCGGGGATTGTCGGACGTGACTAATGCGGCGTCGGCAAGCTGGACCGCCGCCTCGCCCATCAGAGGTCTCTTGCCGCGGTCGCGGTCGCCGCCGCACCCGAACACGACGATAACGCGGCCGGCTGTGAATTCACGCACGGTTGAGAGCACCCGGCGCAGGGCATCCGGCGTGTGGGCGAAGTCCACGTAGACCCTGAACGGCTGCCCGGCATCCACCGGCTCCAGACGGCCGGGAACAGCCGCCAGCGTCTCTGCGCCCGCGGCCATCAACTCCGGAGTCCAGCCAAGCGCCTTGCCGGTGCCGACTGCCGCCAGCAGATTCGACAGATTGTGCCGACCGATGAGCTTGAGCCGTACCGGCCAGGTCCTTGCGTCGACATTCACTTCGCAGTCGAGACCGTCCGGCCGCACGCCGGTGACCTTGCCCCAGATACCGGGTGCAGGCTCCAGGTCGGGCCTCGTACCGTAGGTGATGACGCGGGACTTGGTCTGGTGCGGCACGTCCCTTCCCATGGCATCGTCGAGATTGGTGACGGCTGTCGCGCTCGGAATCAACGCGGTGAACAACCTCATCTTGGCCTCACGGTACGCGTCCAGCGTGCGATGGAAATCCAGGTGGTCCTGAGTCAGGTTGGTGAAAGTACCTACTTTGAAATCGAGGTCGAAGACGCGGTCGAGCGCGAGCGAGTGCGATGATACCTCGGCGATGCAAAGCGGGATCTGTTTTTCCGCCAGCCGGGCGAGCAGCTGCACGAAGTCAAGGCTCTCCGGCGTGGTCTGGCCGGCACGGACCGTATCGCCGCCGTCAAAGTACTCGATCGTCCCGACGAATCCCGGCTCGATGCCAGCCTGCCTCGCCATCGACCGCACGAGGTAGGCCGTGGTTGTCTTGCCGTTTGTTCCGGTAATGCCGACCAGGCTCAGCTTGCGGGCCGGGAAGTCGTAGAAGCGGTTCGCGACCTGTGCCAGGAAGCGGCGCGGGATCTTGGTCTGGACCACGGTCACCCAGCTCTTGTGTACGCTATTGACATCGGTCGTTGCCACTGCCAGCGCGCCGCGGTTAACAGCCTCGTCAATGTACTGCTGCCCGGAGACCCTGAATCCCTCGATCGCCACGAACAGGTAGCCGGGTTTGACTGCGGCCGAGTGATAGGCTATGCCCTTCACCTCCAGCGCCGAATTGCCCAGCACCGTGCAGGGGACACCCTTGGTCAGATCTCCGATTCTCTTCATGACCTGCCCCGGCCCACCTCTGCCCCGGCCAGCAGCCCCGGCTCTCTGCTCCGCATTCTGTCCAGCAGGATCAGGCTCTCGCCGATCTGCCTGAATACCGGGCAGGCAGCAGTCCCGGCGAAGCGGATGGTCTTCGGCTCGTCGATGAGCACGGCAATGACGTACCTGGGCTGCTCCTTGGGAAAGAAGCCGACGAATGTCATGCGGGACTTGGTCCTCGAGTAGACGCCGCCCGGCTCGACCTTCTGGGCGGTGCCGGTCTTCCCACAGACTGACACGCCCTCAATCTGCGCCAGCACCCCGGTCCCCTCGGTCACTACCCGCTCGAGGATGTCCTTCATCCGCCGCGCGTTCTCCGGCCTGATTGCCTGGCGCAGTCGACTCGGGCTGAATTGCCTCACCGGCGCCGCGGAGGCCGACAGGCGCAACAGCCTTCCCCAGGAGCCGAGGCTCGCGCTGTGGTAGCCCTGACCGGACAGCGCCGGCCGCGGGTGCCCGGGCCGACGTACCGCATCGATGAGATAAGGCCTGAGATAGGCGCCGTCGTTCGCCACGCACAGGTAGGCGGCGGCGAGCTGCAAGAGCGTAACGGTCAAGCCCTGGCCGAAAGCGACGTTGGCGAAACGCAGCCGGTTCAGCTTCTGAGGCGGATCGATCCACCCGCTCCCCTCATTCGGCAGGCCGATACCGGTCGCGTTGCCGAATCCGAGAGCCCGCGCGAGTTCGTAGTACTTCTCCGGGCGGAGCTGCATGGACAGGAGCGCGCAGCCCGGGTTCGACGACTTGATGAACAGGCCGGCGAAGTCGAGCACCCCGTTCTTGTGCACGTCGCGGATCTTGTACTTGCCTATCTGGACAAACCCCGAAGAAACATCAAAGGTCTGCCTCATCAGCCACTCCGCATTCGGACTCTCCAACGCCGCGGCACACACGACCAGCTTGAACGACGACCCCGGCTCAAATTGGTCCGACAGGGCGGCGGACTTGTACGTTTCCTTGGGAAACGCCCCGAACCGCATCGGGTCGTATCCCGGGTAGTCGGCCAGCCCCAGGATCGAGCCCTTGGCGGCATCCAGGACTATCGCCGAACCGCGCAGCGCTCCGCATTCCTCAACCTGGCGCTGGAGAGCATCGTAGCATATCTCCTGCACGTCCAGGTCCATGGTCAGGTGAATATCGAGGCCAGCGACCGGTCGCTTGGTCGGGAAGCTCGGATACGGGAAGGCCCGGCCGATCGCGTCCTTCTGGAGTTTGACCCAGCCCCCGCGTCCGCTCAGCACGGAATCGTACTCGAACTCGAGCCCGGCTCGGCCGCGGTCGTCGCCCGTGAAACCGACGACGTTCGCGCACAACTCGCCGTGCGGGTAGACCCGCACATAATCGTCGTCAACGTAGGTGCAGTTGCTGAATTGCCGCTCAACCAGTACCCGGCGCAGCGAGTCGCCGACGCTGTAGTCCACGTCGCGCCTGAACCAGAACAGCCGGTTGCGGCGCTGCAGCTCCAGCGAGACTGTCTTGCGCTGGGCGAGTCCGAACTCGGCGAGTATTCCGGCCAGGGTATCCTTGTTCCGCGCCCACTGCGGCAGGATCCGAATCGAACAGCAGGACCGATTCAGAGTCAGGGGCCGACCTTTTGCGTCATAGACGCGGCCCCGCGTCGCGTGCAGGTCGAGGGTCTCGCCCTGCTGCCCCATCGCCTGTCGCTCGTAGTGCTTCCAGCGTCCCAGCTGTATGTATCCGAGAATGACGAGCAGGCCGGTCCAGACCGCGGCGAACGCCGCGACCAGTACTTTGGTCCGACTAATGGGCCGCCGCATCCGCCTCCGATTGTCTCGCCATCGCCACTACCTGCCCTGCATCGATCTCCTTCTGGTCTCCCTCGGCGGCCGGCCGTCCCTGCGCGACCCAGAGCGACTCCATTCTGGCGAACGCGGAGAGCCGGACAACCTCAGCGTCCGCTCCCTCCAGTTGCTCAGTCAGCAACTGCCGTTGCGTCTCCAGCCGGGAGATGTTGCGCGTCAACTTCACGCTGTAGCTGAGCTGGTACAGGTACGCAACCGCTAGAACGCAGAGCACGAAGACCAACACGATCCGTCTCAACATACTCACGACATCACCTCTGCGGCTCGAAGCCGGGCTGACCGCGAGCGGGGATTCCGTGCCACCTCCTCCGGGGTCGGTAGGATCGGCTTCGGCGTCAGTATCCGCAGCTTCCCGGCAATCCTGCCTGCTCGCAGAAACAGCTTCACTTCCTTGTCCTCGAGCGAGTGATAGGAAATGGCAACCATCCTGCCGGTCGGAGCGAGCACTTCCAGCGCCGCAGCCAGCCCCCGCCGGATGTTCTCAATCTCGTGGTTGGTGACGATTCTCAAAGCCTGGAACACCCGCGCCAACGCCCTGCGTGCGAACCGGGCCGGCATCGCATCCCTGACCGCACTGACCAGGTCGCCGGTCGTCTGCAGCTCCCTTCGCCTCTCGTGGATGACACGCGCTACTCTCCCGCTCATCGGCTCCTCGCCGTACGCCCGGAACCAGTCACGCAGCGTCTTCTCCGACGAACTGCGAATCAAGTCCAGTGCGGTCGGGGTTTCGGCGGTCTGGTCGAATCTCATATCGATGGGCCCGTCGGCGTCGATAGCGAATCCTCGGGAACCGGACGTGAGCTGGTACAGGCTTGCGCCGAAGTCGAACAGCACCCCGGTCACGGGTGCAAGACCCCGCTCGCGCACCAGCGCGGGCAAATCGGCGTAGTTTGCGTGAACGATCTCAACATTGTTGAAGTCACCCAGTTGTCTCTTCGCCGAGGCCAGCGCCTCGGTGTCGCAGTCGATGCCTAGTAGGCCAGAGGACCAGCCACCGCGGCTCTGACCGTCCTCTCGCTGCGCTGTCGGCCGCTCGCGTCCGTCGGACGCTCTTCCGTCGCGCTCTCTCTCGTTGCTCGCGGCGAGGGCCTCGAGGATCGACCGCGCGTGCCCGCCTCCGCCCAGGCAGGCATCGATAATGACCCCGCTGACCGGCTTAAGGTATTCGAGAACCTCACGGGGCATTACCGGCTGATGGTACATTGTGTTGGGACAGTCCGCCCGGCACGGCGGCTCTTTCTTCGGTCGCTCGTCTACCATCAAGCCTCTTAATAAGATCGTCGTAAAGCCGGCTGTTCTGGGCCACGTACTCGTCGAACCGTGCGGGGCTCCAGATTTCGAAGAACGGACCGAGACCGACAAATCGTGCCTCGGCGCCGATGCCTGCCATGTCGGTGAGCTTCTTCGGCAGGAGCACCCGGCCCTGCGCATCAAGCTCTATCTCGGCGGCACCCGGCAGCCACAACCTCCGCAGCACCAGATCTTGCTCATTGTAGAGGTCGAGATTCCTGAGCCGCGTCACGTGCACCCGCCACTCGGGCCGGACGTGCGCTTCGATGCACCCGCTGGCTCCGCGCAACAGCACCACCCTGTCCTCGGTGCCGGTTGGGAAACTTCGCCTGAAACTCGAAGGAATAGCCACGCGATTCTTGGTGTCCACAGCATGAGTGTGGTCACCAAGGAAGAGGAAATCGTAGCTATCTTCTACCACATTTCACCACTTAGCTTCAATCTGGCTTGATTCTATACCCACCTGTCTCCCACGTCAAGCAATATGTTGGCCACGTTCGATGCATTAAGTGGTTGAAAATGTTAATCTTATATCTATGGTGAATGGCCAATGTGCCTGAAGCCGCTCCAGGGTGCAGCCGAATGGCGGCAACCGGCCAACCTGTGACCGAGCCGTGACTTGACTGGTCTCAGCCTATGTGAGATGCCATCGGGCCCGGTGCGAAGCTTCACTGCACGCACAGCAGCGACTGCCGGCGTCAGGTCGTGACTGTCTCAGGTCCACGTGAACGCTCAGTCCAGGAGCATGTCCCTCGGTTAGTTGAAATTCCTAGCGGCTCCCACATCACTTTAGGCAACTCTCTCTGTTGCGTCAATTTCTTTCGGTGACGCGGACCGTTCCAGTGCACTCAGCAATGCGGGGATGTGCCGGTAGCCATCTACGCACCGGAAGTGCTGCTCGGCATGTAGCAGCCCAGCTACACACCAGCGCCAGCGCATCTCGCCAGGGCGCCAGCGCTTC
>Ga0194113_10004528_pt1 | contig 18192 bp, 13 predicted proteins | sample TA2MahC200mmetaG_FD_146193 | JGI IMG/M metagenome (GOLD analysis project Ga0194113, IMG submission 146193) | Freshwater microbial communities from Lake Tanganyika, Tanzania - TA2015017 Mahale Deep Cast 200m | ecosystem: Environmental > Aquatic > Freshwater > Lake | place: Tanzania: Lake... | reverse complement strand
GAACGATGGGTGCGCCAGGCATCAACTCTTCCCGCTGGTTGACCCGGTCCTCGCCGCCCGGCAGACATGCGGTTGGTGAGACGCTTACGATCGAGCGGCCTGCCGACCTTCCTCAGACTGGGACGCTCGTGTTTGACGGCGGAAGCGGTGTGTCGCTGTATGCCGACGGTCGTCTCTATGTCGTTGATCGGCACAGCAACGTTGCCGTATGCGAACTTGACGCCCGCATCAGCCGTAAGGCTAACAAGGGGGCACTCTGGGGCGGAGACAAGGCTCTGGTATTGGAATATGGATCCCAAGGAGTAATGGGCTTCGACATATTCACGGGGCGGCGGGTTGACACACAGAAGATCAACCAGTCGCTGGGGGATCGTTCCGTATATGATCTCTTTTCGACACCGGACGGTGACGTGTGGGTTATGGCGCATGACCGTGCACGTGCCAGTTACGTTCTTTACCGCATACGTCCCGATGGAACCACGGCACTCGTTCCCGATACCGCGGGCATTCCTTGGGACAATCACCAGTTCACCCACTCTCCGCGAAGTGTTCTGATGAGCAAGCCTGGTGCCGTATGGTTCGCTAGTCCTGACATCGGCGTCTTCTGCCTTACGGATGGGAACATCCGCCAGTTTGACCATCGCATCGATGGCAGCCCGGCTTCCTGTGGAGTGCTATTGGAGGGCCGGAATGGCGTTGTCTACGCCGGGAGCGAGAATGGCCTCTATGCGTACAACAATGGCAGGTCTCTGACTGGTGCAGCGCCGACAGAGCCCGCCCCAACGGTCACGCTGCCCGCCTCTGCATGGCGGCACGTCATTGCGTCATCGGATCGGCTTCGCGCGGCATGGTGTGTCAACGACCTGGTTGTATTCGTGTCGCGCCAGGGAAAGACCCTCACGGCGCTGAACGCCGCAGACGGTGGCGTGCGTTTCTCAATTCCCTTGTCGGATGACGATGTCGAGCAGACTTGGATCACTGCGGGTAGCAACAAGAGTGAGATTACGATCTGTCTGAGAGATCGCACCTGCGCTATCGATGCAGCAACAGGGGCCACTCTTCGCAACCTGGAGACCAAGCGGGATCGCCGGCTCGCACCGATCGCCGTGGGCAATGACTACATCCTCGTGAAGCAATACAGGGGAAGCACGGTCTCTCGAGTCAATGCGGCAGGCGAGGACGTCTGGACCCGCCCATTGTCCGGTTACGTCATGACACATCCTTCCGCGTTTGGGCCTGTGCTCCTCGTGCAGACTCGTCAAGGCAGTTACGGCGGTCAGGCGTCGCACGGGATCGACTCTAACAGCGGGGAACTGCTCTGGACCGATATCGTGAATGCCTATGGCGCGGGCACGGCATTCGCAGACGATGCCACGTACTGCGTGGAAAGCGACCGCTACCTGGCCCCCGACACCACGGAGGCATGGCTGATTGCCCGTGACCCGCGTACGGGAGTGCGACGGTGGCATTACCGCAAGCCTGGCACAACCGTTGACCAAGCACCTCTGGTAGACAGGTCCAAGGACCGTGTTTATGGCGCACTCTGTAACGGGACTATCGTGTGTTTGAATGGGGGGACCGGGGAACCTGTCTGGGAGACGTTGCTACCGGAACCGCCGGTATCCGCACCCGCTGCGAGCTATGAGTCATACGTGTCGTGCATGTCGTTGTTCTCAGCAACCGTCGCGATTCTGACCGCGGATCAGATGCTCTATCTCATCAATACCCAAGATGGTTCTTTACTTCACCGTATTGCCCTTACAGAAGACACCATCCAGCATGGAAAGCGGGTTGGTGTGCCGCCGGTAATCGCTGGCCCTTGGCTCGCGGGCAGGCTCCTCATCATTGCCACGGAGCGTGGCATCACGGCCCACAGCCTGGCCAGCCTTGATGCAACATAGGATCATCAGGATCAACCCCAAAAATAGATCAACAGCTTCATCTGCTCTTGCTAACGCCGTCGCTAACCCTCCGAGTTCCCCAGCTGCGGGGCGCAAGGTATCGGTTCAGGGTCCTTCAATCATCAGTTCCCAATATCCTACGTCGATCCACTGGTTGCATTTCCACCCGACTTCTTTGAAGTGAGCGACCTTTCCGAAGCCCATGCTCTCGTGTAGGGCAACGCTTGCCGGGTTGGGCAAAGCAATCCCTGCAACCATGCAGTGCACAGGGCGCGAGCGCAGTTCTGTGATGAGTGCCCTGTACAGCCGTGTGCCGAAACCCCGCCGTGCAAACCCCTCGGCCAGATAGATCGTGCTTTCGGCCGAGTAACGATAGGAACAACGACTTTTCCATCTGCCGGCATACGCATAGCCGATCAGTCGGCCGCCTTCTTCAAGAACCAGCCATGGATAGTCCCCCGTGATGTCACTGATGCGGCGTTGCATGTCGCCAACACTCACGGGTCTTTCCTCAAAGGTGACGATCGTGTTCTCGACGTGGTGATTGTAGATGTCGCAAATCGACTTGGCGTCATCCCTCGTGACCGGACGAATCATGTGTGTTCCCCTTCGCTAACATGTTATTGATCGTCACACAAAAGCGTACACATGTATTGCCATGCATATAAAGCATCTACAGACGCATACTCCCGCCGGGTTCCAAATCCGCCGGGCACCGTGTCTGCAACCATTCTGGCCGTCAGGCAACGCCAAGAGTGAACCACATCCCATCACCCTGCACAAGCACGAAAACGGCCCGCTCTCCAGCCTGCAACCTTCAGGCATCCCGATTCCTACCGCGCGGTGTATGGTGTGGATATCGGCATCCAAATCGAAATCGGGATCGACGATAAAGGCGGAAATTCGACCCCGATACCGATAGCGATTTCGACCGGCAGGATGCAATCAAAATTAGAATTGCTGGGCGGGGTTCGGCGATTTTTGATAGTTTCACCGGTTTCTGGCATACTCAACGCCGTGAACTTGCTTTTTTCAGTTTCGTCAGGTCGTTTGGCATCGATTTCGGGGGTCGCACGCCGACACCCGCCCACAAGCGGTTTCCTGTCAATGGGCTTGTATCACGTCAAAAGGAATACCCGTGTCGGCATCTAAAAAGAAATTATTTGTTCTCGATACCAACGTGGCGCTTCACGACAGCTCCTGCATTTATCAGTTCGAGGAGCACGACATAGCCATCCCCATCACGGTGCTGGAGGAACTCGATCACTTTAAAAAAGGCAATACGGAACTCAGCTTCCACGCCCGGGAGTTTGGTCGGGCTCTGGATGCCCTTGCAGGAGACAAGCTGTTTGACTCAGGGGTTAAAATTGGGGAGGCTCAGGGAACTATTGTCGTTAAACTTGAGCGTAGTTTTCATCCGGATCTAGCGTTTAATTTCTCTTCCGACAAGGCCGATCACCGCATTCTGAACACCGCTTACTTTTTGTCAAAAGAGAACCCCTCACGCCCAGTCATTCTGGTTTCGAAAGACGTCAACCTTCGAATGAAGGCCAAATCGGTCGGGCTGACGGCCCAGGACTACCGCAACGATCATGTCAAGGACATCGGGTCGCTCTATTGCGGATTTCATCGTGAGGAGCACCTGCCCGATACCGCTATCACACCCCTTTATGTTGACCCCTACGAGATTAACGCCGAGTCCATACCCTTTGAGCGCGCCCCTCAGCCCAACGAATACCTGATTCTGCGAAATTCCCAGCGCTCGGCGCTGGGGGTTTACCAGGCACAAACGGGTAAAGTCCGCCGCGTCGATAAAACCCCCTGCTATGGAATCGTTCCTCGAAACGCCGAGCAGACTTTTGCGCTGGATGCGCTGCTCAATCCCGATATTAAGCTGGTCAGCATCTCGGGCAAGGCCGGAACGGGCAAAACGCTTCTTGCCCTTGCCGCAGGCCTCGAAATCAAGAAAAATTACCGGCAAATTTTCATGGCCCGCCCCGTCGTGCCGCTGAGCAACAAGGACATCGGGTTCCTTCCCGGAGACATCCAGTCCAAGCTCGATCCGTATATGCAGCCGCTTTTTGACAACCTGGGCGTCATCCAAAACCAGTTTGCAGAATCGACAACCCGGCACAAAAAGATCAAAGAGTTGCTCGTTGATGAGAAACTGATGATTTCTCCCCTCGCCTATATTCGGGGCAGAAGCCTGGTGAGTGTCTATTTTATTGTGGATGAAGCGCAGAACCTGACCCCGCATGAAATCAAGACCATCATTACTCGGGCGGGGGAAGGGACTAAAATGGTCTTTACGGGGGATATCAATCAGATCGATCACCCCTACCTCGACATACACTCAAATGGGCTGAGCAATCTGATCGATAAGATGAAAGGGCAAAGCCTGTACGCGCATATTACGCTTGAAAAAGGTGAACGATCCGAACTCTCAGAGCTTGCCAGCAACTTGCTATGAAAAAACGCCGCTCCTTTGGCGCATTTAGTTTGTCAATCGACCGGTTGGTGAGACGCTTACGATTTAACAGAGGTGTGCTAGACACGTTCACTGAAACGTGCGATACTCGTGCTGTTCGTTTTGGTGTGGCATGTCGCTGCGCAGAAAATGAATGAAGAGCCTCATAAGGAGAGACGGTTATGAAAAAGTGGGCAGTTGTCGGTTGTGCGGCGGTCGCATTGTCCGTGTTGGGCACGGGTTGCGTCATGCCGATGCGCGGTACGGTCATGGCCCCGATCATGCTGGATCATGTGGCGTCAGATCCGGGTGTTGATAACGCAGTACGTCCCACCAAGCGTGGCGATTCGAAGGCGTCGGCCATCCTATTCTTTGGAACTGGCGATGCGTCCATCCAGACGGCTATGAAGGCCGGCGGCATCACCAAGGTGCATCACGTGGATTACAACGTGAAGAACGTACTGTTCATCTTCAGCGAAGTGATCACGACCGTCTACGGAGAGTAAGATCTCCGTTCGTGGAATAAAAAGAAGGGGAGGCCATGCCGCCCCTTCTTTTTGCTTTCAGCCCGTGAAGACGGCGTGTTCAATCACCTTCCAGGGCAGGCCATGGGTGTTGAGGGCGGCCATGAAGGGATCGGGGTCGAACTGCTCCATATTGAACACGCCCTTGCCCGACCACACGCCGGTGAGCATCATCTTGGCGCCGATCATCGCTGGCACGCCGGTAGTGTAGGAGATGGCTTGCGAGCAGACCTCCCGATAGCAGGCCTCGTGGTCACAGATGTTGTAGACGAAGACCGTCTTGGGCCGGCCGTCTTTCGTGCCGCGCACCTGGCAGCCGATGCAAGTCTTGCCGCGGGTCAGCGGGCCAAGCGACGCGGGGTCGGGCAGAAGCGCCTTCAGGAACTGGAGCGGCACGATCTGCTGCCCGTTGAAGGTCACCGGGTCGATGCGGGTCATGCCGACGTTTTTCAGAACCTCCAAGTGCTTGAGGTAATTCTCCGAGAAGCTCATCCAGAACCGCGCGCGCTTCAGGCCGGGGATGTGGCGCGCGAGCGACTCCAGTTCCTCGTGATACATGAGGTAGACGTTCAGCGACCCGAGAGCTTCGGGCATGGTGAAGGGCTGCTTCTGGGCGAGCGGATCGGTCTCGACCCATCGGCCGTCGTGATAATAGCGTCCCTTGGCCGAGACTTCGCGGATGTTGATCTCGGGGTTGAAATTGGTGGCAAAGGGCTGGCCGTGGCTGCCGGCGTTGCAGTCAATGATGTCGATCTCAGCGGCCGTGTCCAAGTGGTGCTTGAGGATGTGGGTACAGAAGACCGAGGTCACTCCGGGGTCGAAGCCCGAGCCGAGCAGGGCCATGAGGCCGGCCTTGGCAAACCGCTCCTGGTAATCCCATTGCCAGCGGTACTCGAACTTGGCGACATCCGGCGGCTCGTAATTGGCGGTGTCGAGGTAGTTGACGCCCGCTTCGAGGCAGGCGTCCATGATGTGAAGGTCCTGGTAGGGGAGGGCGACGTTGATGACGAGGTCGGGCTTGGCGTCACGCAACAGAGCGACGGTCTGCGGAACGTTATCGGCGTCCACCTGGGCCGTGCGGACCTTGACGGGAAGCTGGCGCGCGATGGCATCGCACTTGGATCTGGTTCGCGAGGCGAGCGTGATCTCGCCGAACACTTCCGGGACCTGCGTGCATTTGTGGGCGACGACCGCGCCGACTCCGCCGGCGCCGATGATCAAGACCTTGGGCATGGATTATCCTTTCGCTCTGCTTAAATGCGGGTTATCATACCAACTTTTCACCCATCCTGCATCCGAAACGATTTTAAAAAAATGAGGCCTATCATGAACACAGCGGCGTGGCAATGCGTGGAGAAGGAAATCACGGCGACGCGAAACCGCCATCTGCGTGATTTTTTTCAGGACGATCCCACCCGGGCCGACCGGTTTACGCTCAGCGCGGCGGGCTGGACGCTCGACTATTCCAAGAACCGGGTGACGCCAGCGCTGATGCACATGCTGTTCGCGCTGGCCGGGGAGTCGGGTTTGCGGGAGGCGATCGAGGCGATGTTCTCCGGCCGGGCGATCAACGAAACCGAGAACCGGGCGGTGTTGCACACGGCACTGCGCAACCGTTCGGGGGCCCCGGTTCGGGTCAACGGCTCGGACGTGATGCCGCAAGTGAACGCGGTGCTGGACCAGATGTCGGCCTTCTGCGACGCCGTGCGCAGCGGCAAATGGCGCGGGCACACGGGCAAGACGATCCGCAACATCGTCAACATCGGCATCGGCGGTTCGGACCTGGGCCCGGCCATGGCCTGCGAGGCGCTCAAGCCTTTCAGCAAGCGGACGTTGAAACTGTTTTTTGTCTCCAACGTGGACGGCACTCACCTGGCGGAGACGTTGCGCCAGGTCAAGGCGGACCAGACCCTCTTCATCGTGGCATCCAAGACCTTTACCACGCAGGAGACGATGACCAACGCCCTGTCCGCGCGGGAGTGGCTGGTGGAGCAAGTGGGGAGCTCGGCGGCCGTTGCCAGGCACTTTGTTGCGGTCTCGACCAACACCGCGAACGTCACGGCCTTCGGCATCGATCCTGCCAACATGTTCGGATTTTGGGATTGGGTCGGCGGGCGCTATTCGCTGACTTCGGCGATAGGCCTGCCCCTGATGCTGGCGATCGGCCCAAAGCTGTTCCTGAGGATGCTCCGCGGCTATCACGCGATGGACAAGCACTTCCACACGGCACCGCTCAATCGCAACCTGCCGGTGATCCTGGGGGTTTTGGGGGTGCTCTACAACAACGGCTATGGGGCGGAGACTCACGCGGTGCTTCCGTATGACCAGTATCTGGCGCGGCTGCCGGCGTATCTGCAGCAGCTCGACATGGAGAGCAATGGCAAGTCGGTTGATCGTCAGGGCCGCCGGGTGGCTTACAGCACCGGGCCGGTCATCTGGGGTGAGCCGGGAACCAACGGGCAGCATGCGTTTTACCAGCTCATCCATCAGGGAACCAAGCTGATTCCCGCCGATTTCATCGGCTTCTGCAAGTCGCACCATGCGCTCGGCGACCACCACGACAAGCTGATGGCCAATTTCTTCGCCCAGACCGAGGCGCTTGCGTTTGGCAAGACGGCCGAGGCTTGCCGAGCCGAGGGAGTGCCCGAAACGCTGATCCCGCACAAGACCTTTGAGGGCAACAAGCCGACCAACTCTCTGCTGGCGGACAAGCTGACCCCCGAAACCTTCGGCGCGCTGATCGCCCTGTATGAGCATAAGGTGTTTACGCAGGGAATTATCTGGAACATCTTCTCCTTCGACCAATGGGGCGTCGAGCTGGGCAAGGCGCTCGCCGGCCGCATCCTGCCCGAGCTGACCGCCGCCGATGACGCGGCGCTGGCCCATGACGCCTCGACCAACGCCCTCATCCGCCGCTATCGCGCGGCGCGCGGGTAGGTGGTGGGGAGGAAGGTCGTTTACGTGCGTTTTTCTTAATGGTGATGACGGTAGGTCCGTTGGATGTTGGGTTGGCATCAGTCGTATACGAAGGGAGCAGGTCAAATGGAAACGGTGACATATAACGGGTGGGCGTGTTTGCGTCTGGCGAATCGCGAGGTTGAGTTGTTGATCACACGTGATGTGGGGCCGCGGGTGATCCGCTTGGGATACCTCGGCGGCAAGAATCTCTTTCGCGAAATGCCGGGACAGCAGGGGATGTCCGGTGAGGCGGAGTGGCAGATCCGCGGCGGGCATCGGTTCTGGATCGCCCCCGAAGCCAAACCCTGGAGCTATGAGCTGGACAACGAGTCCTATGCGTCGGCCGAAAAGATCGCAGGCGGTGTGCGGGTACGTCAGGCGGCGGGGCCTATCACCGGGATTGTCAAGCAGATGGATATCACACTGGCATCGGACAGTAACACCGTGACCGTCGTTCACACGCTCATCAATGCGGGCAACGAGGCGGTCGAATGCGCGCCGTGGGCGCTCTCGGTGATGAACGTGAAGGGGCAAGCGGTCATTCCACTGCCGTCCAAGATTGCACATACCGCACGGCTTACCCACAATCAGACCTGGAGCCTCTGGGGCTACACGAATCTGGCTGATCCGCGCTGGACCATCGGCAACCGCTACCTGTTCTTCCGCCAAGATCCGGCTTGCGAAGCGAACAAGCTCGGCATCGCTCATCGCGAAAAGTGGGTCGCTTACCAGCTCGACGGCTTCCTGTTCGTCAAGTACTTCGAGCATAGCGACGGACAGAAGTACCCCGATGACGGCTGCAGCTTCGAGACTTTTTCCAATGAGGACATTCTCGAACTGGAGAGCCTCGGCCCGTTGGTTGTGCTCAAGCCGGGCGGTTCCACGCGGCATATCGAGACGTGGAAGCTCTTCAAAGACGTCCCGCTCTGCAAGACCGAGGCCGATGCCGACACGTTCATCCGGCCGCTGGTCTGATGAACCCCAATCCGGCAGATGCCCCTCCATTTCCAAGCCCGCCAGCCAGTAGCCGGTGTGCAGCGATCGGCTGGAGGGCCACTTTGCGCCTGTCCCCCGGGTGCTCGCCCCGTTTTCTCATGTCCATCATTTTCTCCAGTTCTCCTACGGACGGGTTATGTGGATTTATCTTGGACTGATCTCGGCGGTGCTGCTCGGGCTTTATGACGTCTGCAAAAAGCATGCGTTGAATCATAACGCCGTGCTGCCGGTGCTGTTCTTGTCTACCGTCGCGGGGTTTCTGCCGATGCCGTTCATGTTGGCCGCCTCGCGGCTGGCGCCGGACTGGATGCTGGGCATCAACTGCTATGTGCCGGTCGCCACGCGGTCTGAGCATCTGCACATTCTGATCAAGGCGGTGATCGTGTGCGTTTCGTGGGTGCTGGCTTACTTTGCTATGAAGCATCTGCCGATCTCGCTTTTTTCGCCGATTCGCGCTTCAGGCCCGGCCTGGACACTGCTCGGCGCGGTTTTGTTTTTCCAGGAACGTCCGCTACCGATGCAATGGGCCGGAATGGCGGTGGTTTTCTGCGCCTACTATGCCTTCTCGGTGATCGGACAGAAGGAGGGGGTGGTTTTCCATCGCAGCCGCTGGATACTCTACATCTTCCTGGCCACGCTGATCGGCAGCATCAGCACACTGTATGACAAATATCTCATCCAGCAACTCGGCTACACCCCGATGTTGGTTCAGTTCTGGTTCTCCTTTTACAATGTGGCGCTGCTCGGCGCGTTCACCGCCTGTGTCTGGTGGCCGAAGCGCGGGAAGTACACGCTCTTTCACTGGCGCTGGAGCATTCCGGCCATCGGGTTGCTGCTGCTAGCCGCCGATTTCGTCTACTTCAACGCTGTTAAAAACCCGGACGCGCTGATTGTTATTCTCTCCCTGCTGCGGCGCAGCAGCGTGGTGGTGTCTTTCGGTTTTGGGACCTTCCTTTTCGGCGATGTCAACCGGCAGGGAAAGACCTGGGCGCTGGCCGGAGTGCTGGCCGGGGTGATCCTGATTGTGCTGGCATGAGATCCGTATTTTATCCATCATGCGGCAAGAAATCGCTTGTTTGCAAACAGAAAGACAACACGTCCTCGTCAGCCCATTCCCAAACCGGTGGCGGCGAAGACAGAGGGGCCGGCGAGCATGGCGCGGGGTTCTGGGCGGAACATGCGGATGTTTCGCCTGCGCATGAGAAACCCGCGTTCGGCCAACCACGCGCTGAACGGTGCGTGGTCTGGGATGGCCAGTCCGACGGCTTTTGCGCCATCGAGACGCGCCCGGTCGGCGGCGAGCGCGGATACAATCAAGCCCGCGTGCCGGGCATCGCGAGCCACGACTGGGCCGATGGTGCCCGTCAGCCGTCCGGGACGGGAAAACCCGAACGCACAGGTTCTCCCCGCCTCCACAATCACTCGCGCCGAGGCGTCCGGTTCGCTGGCAAGCGCCCGGAGTTGTCGCTCGCGCGGCACCAAAACGCACGCTTCATCCAAGGCCAGCAGGCTTGCCCAATCGATCTCCTGCAGGGGTCGGGCGGCCTCATGCGGGTCTGCGACGCGGTCTGTCGGACCGGTCCAGAGTTCGATGCCCTGTCCGGTCATCTGAAATCCGTACTGGAGATAAATCGGCCGGCCGGCGTCCGATGAATCGAGACCGAGACAGGTGACCCCCTGTCTTTGGGCGGTTGCCAGCATCGCCTCGAACATCCGCTTGCCATAGCCCTTGCCGCGCAGGGACTGATCCACGAGAAACGTGCCAACCCATCCGATCGATCCGAACCGCGTGAGTGTGCAGGTTGCCTTCACGGTGCCGTCTTCAAAGCCGCCCAGACAGGCATCCGGATTGAGCGTCAGCGTGCGCGCCCAATCCGAAGCCAGATGATTCCAATTGACCTGTTCGCACAGATGCAGCGCCGCGGGAATATCCGCGTAGCCCAATGTCTTGATCTCCAACATGCGTGTCTCCGTTTCCCGGCACGTGCGCCCGCCACCGTGAACCGGACGGACGCAAGCGACCCACCACGGACGGATCTTAGCACAGGCGTCGTAAAAAGGGTGACTGAAAAATGAAAGATGAAAATAAATTGAGCGCGACGCGACCGCAACGTATTTGCTATCATCATAGCCATTCCCAGTTTCTTGTTGTGGCTTTATTCATTGCTGCGGGCATTTGCCTGATGGCAGGCAGAAAGGAACACCATCGTGCTCAAACTCTTGCACATCGCCGCTGGCGCGCCGCATGGCGAAATATGGACCGGCGTGTTCCGGGACGCTCTGGCGAACGTCGGCGATCTGACGATTATTGAGAACGGCGCCACGCTGGAAGAGGCGAAGCGGCTGGCCCTGATTCAGGGCGCGGAGGTCCTTCTGCTGGGCTGGGGATCGGCGCCGGTTCCGGCAGCCATTGTCCATGAGCCCGGCGCGTTGCGTTACATCTGCAACATCACGGGCGAGATGAAGCAATGGGTGACACCCGAAATCGTGGACTCGGGAGTACCCGTGACCAACTGGGGAGACGCACTCGCGCCGGCCGTGGCCGAGGGCGCCATGGCGCTGCTGCTGGCGGTGCTCAAGGATCTGCACCAGCAGGTCCAGTTGATTCGCAACGACGGATGGTACCTCAACACAACCTGCACGGGCGGATCGCTGGAGGGACTGAATGTGGGGGTCTATGGGTGCGGGGCCATCGGACGGTTTTTCATCGAGCTTATCCGCCCCTTCCGCCCGGTGTTGCGCGTCTTCGATCCTTATGCGACGGAGATCCCGGCCGGGTGTGAACGTGTGGCGAGCCTGGAGGCGCTATTCAGCGCATCAGAGGCGATTGTGATTCATGCGGGCTTGAACCCCGAGACGCGACATAGCGTTACAGCGGAGCTATTGAGCCGGTTGCCGGTCCACGGCGTGGTGATCAACACGGCCCGCGGCGCGATCATTGATCAGGAGGCACTCTTTGCGGAACTGGCCAGCGGCCGTCTCCGAGCCGGGCTGGACGTGCTCGAGCCCGACTCGCTGCCGGCGGGACATCCGGCCCGGAGCTGGCAGAACTGCATTCTGACGGCCCATCACGTCAACCGGAATTGGCCGACGGACGGCAAACCGCCGACGCGGCTGGACGCCATGCACCGCGTCTGCCTCGATAATCTGCGCCGTTATGTGGCGGGCGAGCCACTGCGGTTCGTCATCGACCCCATTGTGTTCCGGCGCCAGACATGACATGCTCGACACGGTCATAAAGCTGCTGAATGGCGAGTCTGGCGCGTCGATGGTCCGCGTTTCGCGCGTGGCGTTTTTTGTGCTGCTCGCGTTGTGTTGCGCGGCTTTCATGTTGGGATCGCAGCCGGCGGCCCGCAGTTGGCGAGCCTTCTTCGTGCTCAATATGATGATCGTGACAGCGCTGTTGGGGGTGCTGGGGTATCAAGCGGGCTGGCAGATCGCGGGGTTCCGCAAACCCGAGTTCGTCTTATTCATGCGGCGCTACAATCAGCGTCCCGATGCAGCAGGCAGGCAGGTGAAGCGGGGGACGATCTACGACTGCACCGGCGTCAAGCTGGCCGAGTCGGGCGTAGGCGATGCGTGGGGGAGGCGCTATCCACTGGGAGCCGCAGCCGCGCACGTGGTCGGCTACTACCATCCGCGTTACGGCATCGCCGGTCTCGAGCGTGCGGCTGATCCACAGCTCGCGGGTTACGGGATCGCAACCCGTCGCGAGCGCGAACGATTCGGCCGCAACCTGCTCGACCGCCAGCAGGCCGCTGGGGTTTATCTGGCGCTGACCCTCGACGCACGGCTGCAGCAAAAGGCGTTTGATCTATTGGCGGGGCGGCGCGGCGCGGTGGTGATCTTGCGGCCGTATGATGGCGCGCTTTTGGCGCTGGTCAGTTCGCCCGCATTCGATCCCCGGAATCCAGTCCCGGTGGCGCGGGATGCCGAGGCGGCGCCGATGCTCAACCGGGCGTTGCACGGACGCTACCCGCCCGGATCGACCTTCAAGGTGCTGGTTGCGGCGATGGCGGCGGCGCAGAAAATGGCGCCGGTGTTCAACTGCCCGGGCACCGGCTTCGCGGCCTCGCCGCGCGTCCAGCCGATTCGCGACAGCTCCTATTGGGCGTATGAACGGCAGGGGAGGGTCTGGCCGGGATATGGCCGGATTGGCCTGCGCGACGGGTTCGTCCGCTCGTCCAACGTCTATTTCGCCCAACTTGGCCTGGCGTGTGGCGCCGAGCGGTTTAACACCGTCGCCGAGGCGGCGCACATCAACGAACGGGTGACGGTGTTTGCGGGAGCGGATGGCGGCCTCCGGTCATTCGAGGGACATCTGCCGCCCGTGTCGCAGCAGGACCGGGCAGCGGTGGCTCAACTGGCGATCGGCCAGGGACCGCTGCTCGTGACGCCGCTGCACGTGGCGATGTTCACCAGCGCGATTGCGGCGGACGGTGTGTTGTGGCAGCCCCGGTTGGACGCCCTGGAAGTGCCGCGGCGGATGAATCGCATCACCACGCCGGCGGCTGCGGCGACGGTGGCGGCGTTGATGCGCGAGTCAGTGGTGTCGGGCACCGGTCGCGACGCCGACATTCCGGGTTTGGCGGTATGCGGCAAGACGGGAACTGCCGAGGCGACCGGCGGCGGCGACCATGCGTGGTTCACCTGCTTCGCGCCCCAGGCCCAGGCTAGGCTGGTGGTGACGGTGATCATCGAGCGGGGCGGTTTTGGCGCCGAAACGGCGCTGCCGGTGGCCCGTAGCCTGCTCCAGGAGGCGGTCCGCATCGGTTTGTTCAGCCCGGACGGCAGGCCCTGAAGTCGGCTGTCTCTGGATAACCTGTTTTGCAGGGAGAACCCTTGCACGCGGGCCCATGCCCCCATAAACAGGGACTTGCACAAACAGGCCTACGAGCGCGAGCCACGCCACCACGACCGTGCGTTTCCCCGCGACCCGGGAAAACGCACGTGCCTCAGATCAGCCGTAGACCGGGCCGAGGAACTGGCAGGCGCGGAAGTCGTCACCGCCGAAACGATCCCACAGGGTCGGGCGGAACACATCGGCTGGCCCGACGTTGTGCATATCGACCGGAATGCGGAGCATCGCGTTGAAGGTGAGGAAGTCGGCGCCGATCAGGCCGAAGGAGTTGGCGTCGTGGTTGGGGCCGATGCGGGTCATGTACTCGAACGAGGTCATGCCGCGCGGCGTCCAGTAAGTCTCGGGCCAGGTGGCGTCGGTGACCCGGGAGATGTGATCGGCGGCCTTCCGGGGCAGTTCGACCGTGTCTCCCTCGATAACCGAGCAGGTGAGCCGGTCGCCCACGACGTTGTAGCGGTAGGCGGTGAGCGGGATGCCGCCGGGCGAGCGATAGTGCGAGGAAAGGCCGTCGCCGGGGAAGTAGGTGAGGCTGGCGCCCATGTAGCGCGTCCCCTTGATGGCTGCGGCGATCAGCTTCTTCTGCGCCTGCGGGTCGTTGCGGATGGCGTCCAGCACCTGCTGCACCGTCAGCTTCGAGCCGCCCTTGACCAGCGTGAAGATGTCGAGCGCGTAGTCCAGCGCGCCCGCGCCGGAGTTGCGCTTGTCGATGATGCCGTTCGGGCAGATCTGCTTCACGTCCACGCCGGTCGCCTGTTTGATCGAGGCGGGTGTCCAGTTGGTGCGGATGTCGGCGAAGAGCTGCGCGGCGCCGCCCGAGAGGAGGTTGCCGATGAGCATCCCGATGCCGTTCTTGGAGTCGTTCTCGGTTGCGACGATCAGAGGCGCGCGGAAGCCGTTCCAGTCAAACGACGAGTTCAGGATCGACTCGGTCAGGTCGAAGTTCGGGTAGAAGTCGGTCCACTGCCGCTGGCCCTGCGTGCCCGAGGCGATGGCGTTGTAGCCCTGCGCGTACTCGACGTTGGCCGTGAATCCCTGCTTGCGGCCGACCGCGGGATCGGCGAGGCGGGGATTGCCGATCATCAGGTCGCGCACGATCAGGGCGATCCTGACATTCTCCATGAGCAACTCGTCGGGCGGCAGGGGGCGCTTCCCGGAACCGAAATCGAAGGCAAAGGATTTCTTGAAGAAGGCGAAGGCCTGCGCGGCCTCCTCGTGGTCGTAGAACCCCAGCGCGAGACGGCCGCGGATGCCGGCCATGTCGAAATTGCAGGTGCCCATGCCGAGGTAGTCGAGCATGGTGTTGCGGCGGGAGTCGGAGCCGATGATGCCCATCGAGACCGAGCCGATGTTGAGGTAGTTCTTGCCGCGGATCATGGCGGCGGCCGCGGCGCAGCGGGCGAAGCGGAGGATGCGCTCGCTGACGTAGGCGCTGCAGGGCTGGGTCTCGTCCTCGAGATCGGGGGAGTAGATGGCGAAGATCGGGCGCTTCTTTTCATCCATCGCCGCCGTGAAGGCCTTGAGCCACACGGCGCCGGGGCGGTCCGTCTGGTTGAGCCCGTAGGCGGCCTGCTGCCACTCCGATGAACCGATCCCCTGGCAGGCCGACATCAGTTCGTCGGAATACGCCCAGGAGCGGGAGACCCAGATGTTGGCGCTAACGCCCTGCGCGGTGTAATAGGCCTGGGCGCGGGCGCCGGAGCGCGGGCCGTAGACGATCTCGGGCGCCACGACGACCCGGACCGGCGTGCCGTCGGGCAGTTTCACGTTGCGGGTGATCAGGTCGTAGAGCTTCTCGGTCAGCTTCCAGGTGCGCGCTTGATTATCTTCGTACGCGCCCATGCGGCCGTCGGCGACGGGCGTCAGGGCGATCGTCGGAACCGGGCCGATCAGCGCGCAGCCGGCATCCTCAAACGTCCGGGGCTCGGACGCCAGCTTTTCAAAGTCAGGGCGGCAGGAACAGCAGCAATTCATGGTGCACTCCTCGGGATTGGGACACGCTCAGGCGCAAGAAAGATACAAAACACGTTGGCAATATTAACTGAGGCGGTGCCGACATGCAAGCGTGGAAACGGCGGATGCGGCTACGGCGGGCGCATCCCCGTTTCGTTGACTTTACGCGTTCTTGATGGGAGCGCGGGCGTCCCGCCCGCTTGGGGAAGCACGCGTAACGGCCAACGGTGCGGGCGAGACGCCCGCGCTCCCATGAAAGCACCGAAACGGGGATGCGCCCGGCTACGGCTCCGGTTTCGGTTTGCTGTTTGCGCGGGCGGCCCAGCCGGCCTGCCGGGCGACGCCCATGAGAATGTTCACGTCGTCGGTGGTGAGGGCGCCGCGGGAGAAGATGCGTTGAACGCCCTGCATCATGTGGTCGGCCTTCTCCGGGGTCATGAAGCCGATCAGCAGCAGCATCTCGCGCCAGAGTTCGAGGAGCCTCAGCCGGTGTGCGGCCGGGGCGGGCGGCGCCTTTTCGCACGGCGGCTCGTATGAGCCGCTGGCGAGAAACAGCTCGTAAGCGCAGAGGAGGGCTGCCTGCCCGAGGTTGATCGAGGTGTAGTCCGTTCCCGTCGGGATGCGGAGCAGATGGGTGCAGCGCGCAATCTCGTCGTTGAGCAGCCCCTTGTCTTCCCGTCCGAAGACCAGCGCGACCGGACCGCCGCCGGCCAGCGCGAGCAGTCCCGGCGCGGCCTCGCGCGGGGTGCGGACATGCTGGCGGTACAGGCCGAGCCGGGCGGTGGTGCCAACCACGGCCGCGCAATCGGCGACCGACTCGTCAAAGGTCGCCACGGTGCGGCGCCCCTCCAGGACCGAGGCCCCGTGGACGGCGAACTTGGACGCCTCGGCCCAACCGTCGGCGCAAACCGGGCTGACCAGCACCAGGTCCGTGAGACCAAAGTTAGCCATGGCGCGGCAGACCGAGCCAATGTTGCCGCTATAGAGCGTGCCGATCAGCACGATTCGGATGTTGGAGATCATAGGCAAAAGACTCGGTATCTTTCCAATCACGAAGCGTTGGGTAGAAGGCCTCAACCAGACTCTGACAGCCTCTACGAATGGGGCGCTATTTTAGCGGGGACGTTGTGAATGTCAACCCGCGCTCAGGCACATCCTCGCAACCGTCCTCAGCCGTCACAGGCTTTTTGCGGAGAAGTTGCGGATCCAGATCATACAATCGTGTCCTCCGCTCATTCCAACGCCGCCATGGTCCAGCGTCTTCCCGCCGATGCTGTCGCGCATCTTCTCGTCCCGCACGTCCACGATCATGTTGCTGTCAACCCAAATCTGGATGCGCGTTCCGGACACCTCGATCCGAATCCTGTTGCCGTTTTGCGGGTCCAGCGCCAGGCCCCGCCCTTCTGCCAGTTTGCGCTGCCCGTCATTTTGCAGATTCCCATAGCCGTTGGGCACGCGGCAATACTGATTGTAGGAGCATTCGAGACTCCAGGTGCCGTCGCTGGCGAAGCCAAGGCTGTACCCGCTCCAGCCGCATTCGTTCCAGCTTTCCTTCGCGTCGGCAACGTGGAACGCGATGCTGCCACCACGGTAGTCCAGCGGCAACCCGTGGGGATTCAGCGCGGGATCGACACCCCGCATGCAGAAGTCAAATTCCACGCTGTAATCTTTCCAGTCCGCAGTGCCGATGTTAGTCATGAATCCGGGACCACGTCCGTTGCTGCCGTGCCCATAGCTGAACCCCGGTCGAACCTTGGGCAGCGAGACGAGTCTGTCGCCCTGCACCTCGAACAGGGTTCGCCACGGCATCCAATTGACACCACCGAAAGCCAATGGGCCTTCACCCGCCGGCAGCACACCACCAGTGGACAGGATGTGAAGCTTCCGGACATGCTCGATGCCGACCGACACCCGGCCAAACACGGTATCGAGCTGCATCGGCCCGAGACCGATCACGCCCTTCAGCGCGTCGCCATTCTGAAAGGCAAAGGCGGCAGTTTCGTGGTCATCGCCCATCGTGATGGTCCGAATCTGCTTCAACGGGACGTTCATCTTGGCGTACGACGTTTGCACGGGCACCATTTCGATGCCGGGTGCGCCGATGACGCGGGAGCCATCCGCAAGCTCCAGAACGACCGTCAGTGTTGCATTGGACTGGGGATCGGATCCCCAAGCCCGATGAGTGATGGTCATAAAGACCGATGCGGCGAGAAGAAGTCGTGTGAGTTTCATTTTGTTCTCCTTTAGTTCGGCGATTTCGATAGTCCAGTGGCTTGCACACTCACTCTGGGCGTGTCGCGGGCTTGAGCCCGGCTTCAAGCTGCGCGGGCGTCAGGGGCCGGACACTGCCGTCGCAAAAGGCGGCGCAGGGAGGGGACTGCTGCGCGTCTGTGGCGGAGGGGCCGTAATAAGCCAGCACGGTTTCGTTGGGATTCTTGATCGAATCCAGCTTCTGCCCGACGATGGCCGGATTCAGCCGGATGGACGATCCGCTTCGGGGATCGCGCCAGGCGCTGTCGGGTGCTTTGAGATAGG
>Ga0194113_10004527_pt1 | contig 18195 bp, 14 predicted proteins | sample TA2MahC200mmetaG_FD_146193 | JGI IMG/M metagenome (GOLD analysis project Ga0194113, IMG submission 146193) | Freshwater microbial communities from Lake Tanganyika, Tanzania - TA2015017 Mahale Deep Cast 200m | ecosystem: Environmental > Aquatic > Freshwater > Lake | place: Tanzania: Lake... | reverse complement strand
CTCGGCCACCGGGCTGTCCCCGTCGCTGTGCAAGGAGTGGCTGTGCAAGTCGCCCCGGTACCAGGCCCCCTCCGGGAGACCGTGGGGCCCGGGCGCCGGGTCCCGGCCCGGCGCCCGGGAGTCGCCACACCCGACCGCGGTTCCGATCAGAAAAACAAGCCCAACCAGACAGGCTCGCGTCCCGATTCGTCTCATCTGTGCCCCTCCTTGTCTTGCATCGTCTCGTTCGCTGCCGCCCACCCGGTTCCCTGCACGCAGAGCGCCGGCTCCCGGCCGTGGCCTTCAGGCGTCGTGCACTCGTGAACGTGCCGGCCGAGGGCTCAACGAGGTCGTGGCGGGGCTTACCAGTTCACGTACGGCGTGTCGTAACAACGGACGGATCCATCGCTGATCTCCAGCGGCCCCACGGTCAGCGTACCGGTGTCCAACAGGACCGATCCCGGGCCGCCGTCGCGTCCGCACCCGACCAGCATCTCGTAGCCGTTGCTCAACTCCAGCCGGTAGTCGTAGCCGGGTTCGGAGGTTGCCGCCATGCCCTGCACATCGGCCCCGGCGTAGATTTCCCCTTGCAGGAACAAGGCGGTTCTGCCCTGAACCGCGCCGGTCCCGGTCGTGCTGGCCACGAAGGCGGCGCCCGCCTCCCGCCCGCTAACCGGGTCCCGGCCCTTCACGGCTCCGGTCACGTACTCGTCCAGATGCGGGGCCAGGGTTTCGGTCGCTTCGGCATCCGGGTCGCAGTCGGTGCATACCTGATAGGCTTGCAGCGGCAGGAGGCCCGAATCCGCGTACAGGGTGAGTGCGGCCTTGCCCGCGCCGAGCCGGAGCCAGGAGCGCCGGGCCGGCGCCGACGAGTCGTCCGCGTTCATCTGGTGCAGGGTGAGACGGAGGCGATGCCCCTTCTGGAAAACATTGGCCACGGAGGCCAGTGCGAGCGTGTAGGTCTGGTCTCCGGCCGGAGCGGGTTCGTAGGTGTCATAGCGGTTTCGCAGAGACACGCGGGTGAACCCGGAACTCAGGCGGTGACTGGAACCGTCCGGCCAGACATCCGAGAGCACGGCCATCCAGTCGTGATCGTAGAGTTCGGTCTGGGCGGTGAGCGTGAGGGTTGCCGGTCCCTGGACCACGGCGTCCGCGGCCAGGGGAGGGGAGGTGAAGGCCAGGGCGGCTTTGTCCGCCCGGCGCAGGTCCGGGAAGGTGTAGAAGTTCCACGGCGTGCTTCCGGAACTGTAGACCGGGTCCCAGTAGGGAGCGGGCTGGTAAGGGAAGGGCCCGAGCGACTGGGCGGGCAGAGGCGCCGCGGCGAGCAGGCTTCCGTCGTGCCGGGCGCTGACCGTGCCGGAGCGGTCGGGGGCCAGGTACAGGGACACGGGCTGCGTGCCTGCCGGAGGCCAGGAGTCGGCCTTCTTCCAGCCCCCGTAGCGGCGGTTCATCACGGCAGCCTGCGCCCCGCCTTTGAGCTGGAAATAATGGTAGTTGAACTGAGTCGTGTCCGGCGGGGCCCCGCCCTTGAGTGTGCTCAGGATGAACTGCCGCATTTCCTGGGTGTAGCCGCCGCCGCTGCCCGGGTAAGAGGTGTAGGGGATCTGGTTGCTCGGGTCCACGGAATGGTGGGGCCCGGCAAAGATGATCATGGCGCTGCCCGGGTGGAGCAGCTCCTGAACCACCTCCAGGTAAGGTCCGCCCGCGTGCCCCCCTCCCCAGGCCAGGTCATCCCACGAGGTCTCGAAGAGAACGGGGACATTCAGGCTCCGCAAGGCAACCGTGACGTCGCGCGCGTCGAAGAAGTCCGCGCTGCGCGTGTGCCGGTGGGTGGCGGTGAGCAGGTCCACCAGGACCGGAATGCGCGCCACCGGGTCGAGCAGCGCGGCCTCGCCGTAGGTCCCGAGGACCCAGAGCGGGGCAATCGGCCACCAGGCCCCTGACTTGGTCACCAGGCCGTCCCACATCTCGGTGTCGCCGCCCCCCAGCACCGCGCACCTCAGGCGGGCCGGGCCGCGGGCCCCGGAAAGCGTGCCCATGATCCCCGGCCCCGAGTGCCCGTAGAGACAGTAGTCCCCCGTGGCCCAGGTCTGTTCGGCCAGCCACTGCTCGATGAGCAGCAGGTCCTGCTGGGCGACCTCACCGAACAGGTCGGGAGTGCCGCAGGAGGAACCCTGGCCCCGGTTGGTGACCAGCACGACCGCCACCCCGGAGACGAGGTAGTTCGACATGGGAGGCCCGGGTTCGTCCACCGGGTAGGGCGTGTAGTGCACCAGGGCGGGAAACGGGCCGCCCTGGTCCGGCAACCACCAGTAAGTCTCCAGACAGCCTGCGATGTGCGTGCCGCTGCGCGCGGAAATGCCGGGGAGTTGACCGACCTGGACCATGGCTCCATCCTGCCTCACCATGCCCTTCTTGTCCCAAACGGCCCCCACGATACCGTAGGCGCCCGCTTCGGCGTAGGTGTGGACCGCGGGGGCGCAGTTGCCCCCCAGATCGGCAGTCACTTCCACGGGAGGGGTGTTGTCCCCGAAGTTGTAGCTGCACGCGGAGATGCCGCCGCCCGGTGACGGGTCCGTGCCCTTGGCCGACACGGTCACCTCGAGCCCGTTGACCGCGGCTTGACCCGTGATCGTCAGCGGCCCCTGGCGCCAGTTGAGCGCGTTGTCCGCATAGGTCGGCTCCGAGACGGGCGGCGGACACCCGGTCAGAAGCAACGCCGTCGCACTACAAAGGACTGCGGTCAGGATCGGCAGTGCCCGGAATCTCTTCATCGGCATCCTCCTTGTTGCACAGACAACCCTTGCTCTCCCGGCGCTCCAGGGGCGTCCTTCCGGCCTCCTCTCTATGCTACAACCCCGCGGGAAGGAAGGGAAGCCGCCCGACTTTCCGCGGTCGAGGGCCAACCTACATGGGATCCCCGCCACGGGGTCCGGCATCTGACCGGCGATCCTCGAACATCTGGTTTCTGACGAACACGCCGGGATGTTTCCGGCCATGAACCCGTCAGCGCGGCAGACGCCGCTACCCCGGGCGCCTCGAATCCTCTCAAACTACCTCGCAAACCCATATGCTAAAGTACTCTCAAGACATTGATCTTCTTTGTTGAACCCTTTAGGATGGCGCAGGTGCTACGGGCCGAGCCCTCTGCTGCGGCTTGATCCGATGGTCGTCGCGAAGACCAAGCTCGCCGTCTCGCTCCCAAGCCCCTTGCTCGGCCCATGCCTATGCACAGGCTGAAGAACCGGTTCAACCTCTCCGAACGGGTAAGTCTTTCGAACCCGTGTGTCATCGGGTACCCCAGACCCTCGGAATCCGGAACTCCACCTCATGGATCTATCGTTGGAACAATCCCAACTGACCTGGATCGCGAACTTCATCTGGGGAATCGCGGACGACGTGCTGCGTGACCTTTATGTCCGCGGCAAGTACCGCGACGTCATCCTGCCCATGACGGTGCTGCGGCGCCTGGACGCCGTGCTGGAACCAACCAAGCAGGCCGTGCTGGATATGAAGGCTTCGCTCGACGCGGCGGGCGTGGTCCACCAGGATCCCGCCCTGCGTCAGGCGGCGGCCCAGGCCTTCTACAATACCTCCAAGTTCACCCTGCGCGACCTCAGGGCCCGTGCCGGCCAGCAACATCTCCGGGCGGACTTCGAGGCATACCTTGACGGCTTCTCGCCCAACGTCCAGGAGATCCTCGAGAACTTCGAGTTCCGCAACCAGATCCCGCGTCTTTCGAAGGCAGACGCCCTGGGCACTCTGATCGAGAGGCTCCTGTCGCCGGACATCAACCTGAGCCCCAACCCTGTGCGGAACGGCGATGGGTCGGTCAAACACCCCGGCCTCGACAACCACGGCATGGGAACGATCTTCGAGGAACTGGTCCGCCGCTTCAACGAGGAGAACAACGAGGAGGCAGGGGAGCACTGGACTCCGCGCGACGCCGTGAAACTCATGGCCAAGCTCATCTTCCTGCCCATCGCCGACCGGATCGAATCCGGAACCTACCTGCTCTACGACGGGGCCTGCGGTACCGGCGGTATGCTCACCGTGGCGGAGGAGACCCTGCACGAGCTCGCGCAGGATTGCGGCAAACAGGTGGCGACGCACCTTTACGGGCAGGAGATCAACGCCGAAACCTACGCCATCTGCAAGGCGGACCTGCTGCTCAAGGGCGAAGGCGACGCGGCGGACAACATCGTCGGCGGCCCGGAGCATTCGACGCTCTCGAACGACGCCTTCCCGTCGCGCCAGTTCGACTTCATGCTCAGCAATCCGCCTTACGGCAAGAGCTGGAAGAGCGACCTCGAGCGCCTGGGGGGCAAGGGCGGCATCAAGGACCCGCGCTTCCTCATCGAGCACGCGGGCGACCCCGAGTACTCCCTCATCACTCGATCGAGCGACGGCCAGATGCTCTTTCTGGCCAACATGCTCTCGAAGATGAAGAATGGCACCCGGCTCGGCAGCCGCATCGCCGAGGTGCACAACGGGTCATCCCTGTTCACCGGCGATGCCGGACAGGGCGAGAGCAACATCCGCCGCTGGATCATCGAGAACGACTGGCTGGAAGCGATCGTCGCTCTGCCGCTCAACATGTTCTACAACACCGGCATCGCGACCTACATCTGGGTGCTCACGAACCGCAAGCCCGCGCACCGCGCCGGCCTCGTCCAGCTCATCGACGCCACCCAGTGGTTCAAGCCATTGCGGAAGAACCTGGGCAAGAAGAACTGCGAGCTCTCCGTCGAAGACATTGGGAGGATCTGCGATACATTCCTCAAGTTCGAGGAGACCGAGCAGTCCAAGATCTTCCCGAACGCCGCCTTTGGCTACTGGAAGGTGACCGTCGAGCGGCCGCTGCGGCTCAAGGGGATCGACCCCGGCTGCGCCTACGCGGCCAAGGAGATCAAGGCGCTCAAGGAGACCACCGAGCGCGCGGAGGACGCGCCGCCGGTGATCAAGAAGATCCACAAGCGGGGCACCGCCCCTGACCCGCTGCGCGGCCTGTTCGCGGCGCGCATCGGCGGCAAGTCCGCCGTGGTCGAGTACGAGCCCGACTCCGACCTCCGCGACACGGAACAGGTGCCGCTCCTGGAACAGGGCGGCATCGAGGCTTTTCTGCGCCGGGAGGTGCTGCCCCACGCTCCTGATGCCTGGTACGCCCCGGAGAGCGTGAAGGCCGGGTACGAGATCAGCTTCACCCGCTACTTTTACAAGCCGCAACCACTGCGCACCCTGGAAGAGATCCGGGCCGATATCCTGGCGCTGGAAAAGGAAACCGAGGGGCTGCTCGGGGAGATCATTGGGGAGGGAACGCCTCGATGAACAGCCAGATAAGGCTGCCTTAACTATGGAGTCGGAACCGGAGCCATAGTAAAGGTAGGGTTTAATATGGACCGATGGGAAGGGCTGCAAACCGGCACTCATCCGCTCAGGGGGTTGGTTGTCGCCTGGGCGTGTGATGTTCGAAATCTCTGGTTCTGAAAGGATCGGCGACGGGAGAGGAATTCGCCCTCTTACCCGAGTGGGGCTCGCCTGGTCCGACAAGATGCCATTCCATCCGGAAGAGAGGTCGGAAGCATGCTGACTCGAATTGGTATTCGCGGGTACAAGTCCCTCAAAGACGTCGAAGTCAACCTGCCCGAGCTTTCCGTGCTCCTCGGACCTAACGCAGCCGGGAAGAGCAACTTCCTGGACGCACTGCAACTGTTTTCCAAGCTCGCAACGAGCAAGACCCTGAAAGACGCCTTTGACCCCCCCTACCGAGGGAATGCCCTGGAATCATTCACGTTTGGGGAAAAGGGCATAAAGGGGCTCCTGGAAAAGGAGCGCCTCAGTTTCTCCATGGAGGCTGACGTCAGACTGGCTCCGGCAGTGATGGATAGCGTGAACCGGCAAATCCGCGAGATGAAACGGTCCGGATCGCGAGAAGCCGAGGCCGATGAAGCCACGGGAAAGATTGCCATGGTCAGGGAACGCGATCTGCGCTATCGAATCGAAGTGGAGGTCCTGCCCAAGTCGGGCATCCTTCGGGTTGTTGACGAGTACCTGGCCGCTCTGAACGAGAAAGGAGCGCCTACGGGCAAGCGCAAGCCGTTCTTATCCAGAGAGGGAAAACGGCTGCACCTACGACTCGAGGGACAGGCACACCCCGCATACTACGATCTCTTGCTGGATCGCAGCATCCTCTCGATACCACACTATCTCCCGCACTATCCCCACCTGGCGGCCATGCGCAAGGAGTTGGAAAGCTGGTTGTTTTTCTATTTCGAGCCTAGAGAGCGCATGCGGACGGCCAATCCAGTCAAGGAGGTCCGGCACATCGGCACGATGGGAGAGGAACTTGCGGCATTTTTGAACACCTTGAATGCCTTGGATAAACCTCAATTCCATGCCGTGGAAAAAGCACTGCGCACGATTATGCCCCAGATCGAGGGAATCGACGTTGAGGTGAGCGAGATTGGTGAGGTCGAGTTCAAGTTGAAGGAAGCAGGCATACCAATTCCCGCCCGCGTCCTCTCAGAGGGTACCTTGAGACTGTTGGGGTTGCTCGCGTTGACCGGTGCGAAGGAACCACCCGCTCTAATCGGCTTTGAGGAACCCGAAAACGGAATCCATCCCCGCCGCATTGGACTCATCGCCGAACTTCTCAAGACGAGAGCCTGTCTGGGGGGGACTCAGTACATTGTCACCACCCATTCACCGCTGCTTGCCGATTTGATGCCGAACGAAGCCTTGCTGGTCTGCAAGAAGACGGGGGGCCAGACCCGCATCGAACCCTTCTCGACCTGGGGTCCGCTGTACAAAAGGACGGACTCCAAACGAGCATTCGAGGAGGAAGGGGAACTCACGGTTTCTGAGATGATGCAGCGGGGTGACTTCGATGCGTGAGATTGCCCTGTTCGTGGAGGATCACGCGCACCAGGAAGTCCTCTCGGCCCTCGTTCGCAGGTTGGCCCGCGAGCACGGTGTCGCAATCAAACTTGATCCGCGGAACGTTCGCCGCGGCCACGGCGCCGTGATCCGCGAACTCAAGCAGTTCCTGCGTGACCTCTACCGCGGCCGCGGAGAATACCCGGATCTCATAATCGTGGCCAGCGATGCCAACTGCGCGGGCATGAAGGGCCGCCTGCGGGAAATCACTGAAGTCACGCAGAAGGTCCCGGCGCGGGTTGTCTGCGCGGTGCCTGACCCCCACATCGAGCGTTGGCTGCTCGTGGACTCGTCGGCTTTCAAGAGGGTCTTCGACCGTGGTTGCGCCGCGCCCGACCAAAAATGTGAACGGGCCCGCTTCAAAAAGATGCTAATAGACGCGATTCGTTTAGCCGGGGTAATGCCCAGCCTGGGAGGCATCGAGTTTGCCACGGATATCATTGAGGAGATGGATATGGGGCACGCCGCCAGACAGGACCCTTCACTCGGTCGATTCCTGTCAGAATTGAAAGCGGCTTTCGAAGACTGGCAGCGGTAAAGGTGACGGCGGAACCGCTGCTTCAAGTACGCGGCCACCGGTGTGCGGCGTTTGCTTGGAGAAGAGCAGATATAAAGGGCAGAAGATGGGAAAATGGTTCGAGGCGCTCTGACTTGATAGCTGGCCTCCAACCCGATCGGGCCATGAAGGACTCCGTCCGGGAAATCCCCACCGGCCTCAACGGCCGGTGGCAGGTACCAGACGCTCGCAGACATTGACATGCCCCTTTTCTGGGAGGTGATACGATGCGGACAGTAGAGTTTCTGCGACCTCGGCTGTGCGGAACACGCTTCGAGGGGGCTGCAATTCCGTTGGAGGTTCTCAAGGATCTGGCAGTTCTCGAGGAGATGGTAATCGAGGTTGCCAAATGGCGGTTCCTCCAAGAGCACCCTGACCGCCGGCGTTCCCCTCGGGGATTCACTGACGGCATCGAGCTGAAGCTCACTGGCGTGGAGGAGGGCAGCACCGTCCCGGTGATCAGCTTGGTGGTCGATTCGCTCAACCTGCCGGGGATGTCCCCACCAAACCAAGTTTATTTTGAGCAGGCCCGGGAAGCCATCGTTTGCGCCATTGCCGCGGCGGAACAGAACCAAACGGTGGTGAGCCACCTGCCGGAGGAGTGTTTAGGCTATTTCGACCGGATTGGGCGAAGCCTGCGGGATGGGGAGTCCATCGAGTTCACCACCCCTTCGCACACGACCCCGGCAAGACTGACCAAAGAGACACGGCGCAGCCTGGTTCTAGCGTCCTCGCGCGTAAGGGAACTCACCGAGGAGGCGACCCTTCGCGGCTCAATCCCCGAAGCGGACCAAGACGATATGACTTTTGAGTTGCAGTTGATCGACGGACACAAGGTAACCGGCCCGATGCCCGATCAGCACCTCGACACCATCATCGAGGCGTTCAACGGATATAGGCGCGGCACCCGGGTCCTCCTCCAAGGAATCGCCAGGTACAATCGACAGAACCGCTTGCTTGGCTTGGAATCCATCGAGCACATCAGTCTGCTTGATCCACTGGACGTTCCCGCGCGCCTGGATGAACTCCGGGGGTTGCGGGATGGCTGGCTCGAGGGGAAAGGGGTGGCCCCCTGTCATGAGGGACTGGACTGGTTGGCCGCCAGTTTCGACCGCTACTTTCCCGAGGATCTTCCCTTGCCGCACGTCTACCCGACAGCCGAAGGTGGTGTCCAGGCGGAATGGTCGCTGGCGTCGAACGAGGTCAGCATCGAAGTGGACCTTGCCACCCACCGGGGCGAATGGCACTGGCTCGACCTTACGAGCGACGCGAAGGACTTGCGCGCCCTCACCCTCGATGACGATGAGGCCTGGGCATGGGTCGTCACCGAGATCCGCCGTATGGCGGGAGGTGAAGCATGAACGCCGACACCTTGCTCCACCGGAAGGTCCACCCCTCATGGGTCCAGCAGGACCGCGTGACATCCCAGGTCTTCAGGCCGACGCCGAAGGACGAGAAGCGCCTGTCGGTCTACGACGGCGATCAGATCACGGCGGAGGCAGCCTGGAACCACTACACGAACGACTTGGGCCACGTGTCGGCCGGCGTCCTGGCTGTCACGGTGGCCGAGTGCGTCACCCAGCAGCTCCCCGTCGTTCCCGATCCTGCTCCCTTTCCTGAGCATGTTTTGATCGATTTCACCGGACTCGCGGAGAGCGAGATCAAACAGAAAGCCAAACACCTCAGAGGGGCTGCCCAGAGGCGCGGCTGGCAGTACCGAGTGGGGGATTCGCTTTGAGTTCGGTGGCCAAATCTCATGAGGCTCAGGCTCGGGGACACGCAGGTAAGGCATCGGGCGAGACCTGTGCTCAGAGGGGTCGCAAGGTTGTACTGCCTGGTCTCTGCCCCTACCCCGCTTACAAAGACTCTGGCGTACCCTGGCTGGGGGAGGTGCCGGAGCATTGGAAGGTGCTACCGAACCGTGCGCTCTTCGCCGAAGTTAAAGATCGCGATCATCCGGAAGAGGAAATGCTGTCAGTCACGATCACGAAGGGTGTCATTCGCCAGCAGGCATTCCTGGCAGGCAGCTCGAAGAAGGACAGTTCGAACCAGGACAAGTCGGCCTACAAGCTCGTTCAGCGTGGCGACATCGCTTACAACAAGATGCGAGCATGGCAGGGTGCAGTCGGCGTATCTGACTATCAGGGCATCATCAGTCCGGCCTACGTGGTGCAGCGCCCGCGTGAGGGCGTCCACTCCCGTTACGTCCACTACCTGTTGAGAACTTCCGCATTCGCCAAGGAGGCCGAGCGGTGGTCCTATGGGATTACGTCCGACATGTGGAGCCTGCGGCCCGAGCACTTCAGGATGATTTACGGGTGCCTCCCACCCCTCCCCGAACAAGCCGCCATCGTCCGCTTCCTCGACTACGTCGACCGGCGCATCCGGCGGTACATCCGTGCCAAGCAAAAGCTGATCAAGCTGCTGGAGGAGCAGAAGCAGGCGATCATCCACCGTGCCGTCACCCGCGGCCTCAACCCCAACGTCCGCCTCAAGCCCTCCGGCGTGGAGTGGCTGGGGGAGGTGCCGGAGCATTGGGAGGTGGCCGCCCTGCGGCATCGGTACTCGCAGTGTCTGGGCAAGATGCTCGACTCCAAGCGAATCACGGGCAGCCGCTTGCTCCCATATCTTCGCAATACCGACGTTCAGTGGGATCGGATCAATATCGAGGACCTTCCCACGATGGACATCTCGCCAGCCGAGTACGGTCGCTACACCGTCGAACAGGGCGACCTGCTCGTGTGCGAGGGTGGAGATGTGGGCCGATGCGCGCTTTGGTCGGTCGAACTGGCCGTGTGCGGATTTCAGAAGGCGCTGCACAGACTTCGGCCTCGGAACGCCGGAGAAGACGTGCCGCGCTTCATGTACTACGCCCTCCGCGCTGCGGCGAAAGGCAACGCATTCGACGATGGGCACCTGAGTACAATAGCGCACTTGACGGGCGACAAGCTGAGAGCACACCGTTTTCCATTCCCCCCCGTTACCGAGCAAGAGTCGTTGGTGAGCTTCCTAGATGGCGCGTTGGAACGGCTTGATCAAGCGGCCTCTACCGCACTTCACGAAATCGCCCTCCTTCGCGAATACCGCACCCGTCTGATCGCCGACGTGGTCACCGGCAGGCTCGACGTGCGCGAGGCGGCGGCGCGGCTGCCGGAGGAAGCCGATGGACCGGATCCGGTCTACGAGGCGGAAGCGCTGATTGAAGCCGACGAAGAAGCGGCCGAGGACAGCGCCGCCGTCGAGGCGGTGGGGGACTGAGGATTGTAGGCTTGGCAACCATTCCCAAATTGGGTACGATCGTTCCCGTTATGGGAATGACCAACGCAAAGGAGAAAGTTGCCGTGCCCTCGGGATTGGCCGACGCCCTGTTCACACCTGTGCAACAACGCGTCCTGGGGTTGATCTTCGGTCAGCCCGGACGGCGTTTCCAGAGCGCGGAGTTGATTCGCCTGGCGGGCTCAGGTACGGGCGCCACGCACCGGATGCTCGGGCGTCTGGCGGGGAGCGGGTTGGTCCGGGTGAGCACAGAGGGCCGACAGAAGTACTATCAGGCCAACGCCGAGTCCCCCGTGTTCGAGGAGTTGGTGGGGCTTGTCCGTAAGACGGTGGGGCTCGCCGGGCCGCTGCAGGAGGCGCTCGCGCCGCTCGGTGAGCGCATTCAAGCGGCTTTCGTCTATGGCTCGGTGGCCGGCGGCAAGGACCGGGCGGAGGGCGATATCGATCTGATGGTAATCGCCGAGGATCTGGACTACGCAAGGCTGTTCGAGGCCGTGCAGATCGTTGAGCGGCAGCTCGGGCGCCCCGTCAATCCCAGCCTGATGACACCGAAGGAATGGCGGCGCAAGCGCGTGCAGCCGGACAGTTTCGTCGCCCGGCTCCAGGACAGGCCGCGCCTGTTTATACTCGGACGCGAAGATGACCTCCGATAAGCTCGAGAATCTGGTCAGCATCGGCCGGCTCAAGAAGGAGCCGCCCCGCGCCGACGAGTTAGGGGGGCTGAAACGTTCGGGGGTGTCCCGCTTGGCCGATGCCGAACGTCACGATCTTTCCTTCGAGAGCCGCTTCGATCTGGCATACAACGCCGCCCATGCCCTGGCGCTGTATGCGCTCAGGCGAATGGGTTACCGGTCCGAGAATCGCTACCTGGTGTTTCAAACACTCCCCGAGACGGTGGGTATGCCGGCCGGTCACTGGCGGGTGCTGGCCAAGGCGCACGCAATACGCAATCTCGCCGAGTACGAAGGCTACCTGGAGCAGGACGAGCGCCTGCTGGCCGACGTGCTCGCCGCAACGCGGGCGCTACTCGATGTCCTGGCTGTGGACGATCAGCAATGAGTGCCCGGATACAGCGATATGTCGGAGAAGCGACGGGAACGTCTGATCGATACGGCGTGGACGGCTGCGGTGGATTTGGTTGACGGCCAATTGATGGAAACGGCCCATGAGTACTGACACCAGCGAACGCGGCCTGGAGCGGCTGATCTGTACGGCCCTGACGGGCCGCCCCTGCGACTTGCCCGCTTCTGGCGAGATCGGCGAGAGGCCGGCCTACGACGATTCTCTTGAGGAGCGCGGCAAGTTGATGGCACTGAAGATCAAGACCTAGTTCGAGGCGCTGTGATGATTGCGGACCTCAAACCCTATCCCGCATACAAGGACTCTGGCTTGCCCTGGTTAGGAGAAGTGCCGGAAAATTGGAGTCTGCTGCCCAATCGTGCGTTGATGAGGCGACGGAAGGTCCACGTTGGTGAGCGCCACACCGAGTACCGCCTCCTTTCGCTCACCAAACAGGGCGTCATCGTTCGTGACGTTGAAAGCGGCAAGGGAAAATTCTCAGCTGATATGGGCACTTGTCAGGAGGTGCGCGCTGGCGATCTGATCTTCTGTCTTTTCGACGTGCCAGAGACACCACGAACAGTCGGCTTGTCGCGTCATGACGGCATGATCACCGGGGCTTACACCGTATTTGAGTGTTCCAACCCGGTGCTTTCGGCGTTTCTGGATCTCTTTTATCGAGCCATGGACGACCGGAAGCTACTTAGTCCCCTCTACTCGGGACTCCGAAACACAATCCCCCCCACGCGCCTTCTGGGCACGAAGACTCCCGTGCCCCCTCCTGACGAACAGACCGCCATAGTCCGCTTCCTCGACTACGTGGACCGGCGGATCCGGCGGTACATCCGTGCCAAGCAGAAGCTGATCAAACTGCTGGAGGAGCAGAAGAAGGCCATCATCCACCACGCCGTCACCCGGGGCCTCGACCCCAACGTCCGCCTCAAGCCCACCGGCGTGGAGTGGTTGGGAGAGGTGCCGGAGCATTGGGAGGTACGCAGGGCAGAAGATCTGTTCCGAGAGGTGGATCGTCGGTCCGCGACAGGTGCGGAGGTCCTGCTGTCGCTGCGTATTACCAAGGGCTCGTACCTCACAACAACGTATCAACGATTCCGATCACAGCTCAACCGTTGGTTGGCTTCAAGAAAGTTATGCCCGGGCAGGTTGTCATGAACCGGTTGCGGGCCGCAATTGGTATGTTCGGGATCCCACATCAGCCGGGACTTGTCGAAAAAGTACCGTCCGCCTCGGTTGACTGGGCGTGGTGTTCGCAAACGTGTAGAGGCAGGGCTTCAACCACCTTCGTCTACCTTGAGTTGCGGATTCAGAAGAGAGTCGCGCTTGAAAGACTGGGTCATCGGCTGGGTGTTGGGGCAAAGGAGGAACTTAGTCGACACGGGCGGGTAAGCCGCGAGTTTGCTGAGCGCCTTCTTGAAGTATGGAATCGGTAGTGGGAAACGCCGAGACGAAAGACGGACACCGGAGAGAACGGCCCGGAGGCCCACGCGTCGGTCGCGCAGGAGAGAGCGACAAACGATGCCGACCCATCTCTCTCAGAAAAGGCAAGGCATGACCAAGAGCGGGCATATCGCGCTGATCGACCGCCTGCGTGCTATGTCGAAGGAGACGGAGTGGCTCGAGTTCAAGCGCAACCGCTACGAGCCCCAGCATATCGGTGAATATCTGTCTGCCCTCGCCAACGCCGCCTGTCTGGCGGGCCAACCGCGGGGATATCTCCTGTTCGGCATCGACGACGCGACGCACGAAGTTGTGGGCACGCGGTTCGATCCCTACGCCGTCAAGGCCAAGGGCAACCAGGATCTGCTGCCCTGGCTCGCGGCGGGTTTGCGCCCGAACACGGGCTTCGAGACCCACATCGTCGAAAACCCCGGTGGCCGCGTCGTCCTCTTCGCGGTCGGTCCGGCAAGGGATCAGCCGGTCAGCTTCTACGGCAAGGCATTTGTCCGCGTCGGCAGCAGCAAGACTGAGCTGAACAAGCACCCTGAGAAGGCGCGGGCACTTTGGACGCGGGGAAGCGACTGGACGGGTGAGGTGTGCGAAGCCGCTACGCTGGCCGACCTTGACCCGCAGGCCGTGGCGAAGGCGCGCGAGCAGTTCGTCGTTAAGCATCCGGGGCAGGCGAGCGACGTGTCTCGGTGGGATGACCCCTCCTTTCTCAACAAAGCCAGGCTCCTGAAGCAGGGAGCGGTGACGCACACCGCGCTCCTCCTGCTCGGGCGAGCCGAGTCGGCCACCCTGCTCTCGCCTGCGGTGGCCAAGATTTCATGGGTGCTCAAGGACGTTGCCAACCGCGAGCTTGACTACGAGCATTTCGGGCTGCCCTTTCTGCTCGCGGGCGACCGCCTGCAGAAGAGGATCCGAAACCTGATGGTACGCGCTTTGCCGAGCGGCACATTATTTCCCAAGGAGATTACGCAGTACGACCCTTGGGTGATCCGCGAGGCGCTGCACAACTGCATCGCGCACGAGGATTACGGCTTGCACGGGCGTATCGTCGTGGTCGAATTCCCCGACCGGGTGCTCCTCAGCAACGTAGGCGGTTTTCTGCCGGGCGATGTCGAGACGGTGATCCGGCAGGACGCACCGCAGGCCATCTACCGAAACCCCTTCCTCGCGGACGCCATGGTCGAGTTGAACCTGATCGATACCCAGGGTGGCGGGATCAAACGAATGTTTGAGATCCAGCGTCGCCGTTCGTTTCCGCTACCTGACTACGACCTGACCGAGTCGGGACGTGTCGCTGTGAGCATTAGCGGACGGATCCTCGACGAACGTTACACCCGGCTGCTTATGGAACGGTCCGATCTCGACTTGGAGCAGGTGATGCTGCTCGACCGAGTACAGAAAGGACAGCGCATCGGACAGGATGAGCACCGCCGCCTGAAGGCCGCTGGCCTGGTCGAGGGCCGCTATCCGAGCCTGATGGTGGCGGGCGCCGTCGCCAAAGCGACCGGCGAGACGGGTCGGCACATCCGCGAGCGCGGCTTCGACAAGCAATACTACGTGGATCTGATCCTGGCGCTGGTCCGTGAGCATGGGCCAGTGGGCCGCAAGGACGTCGATGACGTATTGCTGTCGAAGCTACCCGACCGACTGACGCCGGAGCAGAAGAGAACGAAAGTCCGTAACATGCTCCAGGAACTCGCGAGCAAGGGCATCATTCACAACCAGGGAACACGCTCCCGCCCGCAGTGGGTCTTACGGGAGGCTGCTGGTGATTAGACAAGAAAAACGGACGGGTAGTCTGAAAAAAAGTTTAATTGGTAAATGCAAGTCATTGATATTAAAGGGTAGTTTGGTTTACTAAAGCGCTGGAACCTGCGTCTCATTTAGTAAAGAATTTAGTAAAGGCGTGGAGTGAAGGGACCCCGTGATTTAGCAAAGCAATTCGTCCCGGAAACAAACGGGAACTGCGGGAAATCCGCCGTAACTCCTTGAAGGAAAAGGTTTTAGCCTTTGCTCCCCCAAGCGTGTTGCACTCGGGCTCGAAACCACACTGGTCGGGATACAAGGCATCAAGCAGCGCCGGCTTAGCGAGTTGCCCGTCAGATGCCATCCGGGCACGAAGGTGGGGGAGTACGTGCCCTTCTCCTTCTGCCCGCGTTCGGTCATGTTGTATATTCTGTTCGCGGGGAATCGTCCGGATCTGAGCTATGGGGGCGGACAGGGGCCGATCATCCACTTGCAGGCGGACCTGATGGCTACGGTTCAATGGGCCAACGGCTACGGTGTGCACTGGGCGTTCACTGACCGGAACGCCGGGACTCGGTACACTTCTTTCTATGCCGATCTGTCTCGTCTGGACAAGGTCAACTGGGAGGCTGTGCAGGCCACCGATTTCCGCGATTCCGTCATCAAAGACGGGAAACAGGCGGAGTTCCTGGTCCATGAATCCCTCCCTTGGGAACTCATTGAAAGGATCGGCGTCATTGACTCGGCGATGGTGGAAAGGGTCGAGCGGTTGGCAGGCAGCGCGAATCATCATCCCGTTGTCGCCGTCGAGCGCAAGTGGTACTTCTGAACTCGAGGGGTAAGGAGATGACTCAGAAGGTTGCCGGTGACATTCTCCAGGCGGATACCGAGGCCTTGGTCAACACGGTCAACTGTGTTGGGATCATGGGTCGGGGAATCGCGCTGCAATTTCGCAAGGCGTTTCCCCAGAACTACGAAGCGTATCGTGCCGTTTGTGAGCGCAAGCAACTCCAGCCTGGCATGATGCTGGTCCATGATCTCAACGGACTTGATAACCCGCGGTACATCATCAATTTCCCGACCAAGCGCCACTGGAAGAGCCGCAGCCGCCTCGAGGATATCGAGTCCGGTCTCAAGGCACTCGTGAAGGAGGTCGGGAGCCGGGGTATTCGGTCGATTGCCATTCCGCCTCTGGGATGCGGGTTGGGTGGATTGAGATGGAGTGACGTGCGGCCAAGAATCGAGGCAGCTTTTCAGGAACTTCCAGAGGTGAGGGTTCTTCTCTTCGAACCCAAGGGCGCTCCGGCCAGCGACGAGATGGTCAAGGAGAAACGGGTGCCGTCCATGACCGTGGGCCGGGCCTCCTTGCTCGGGCTGACGAGGCGCTATCTCGCCGCGCTGATGGATCCTTCCATTTCGTTGCTCGAGATCCATAAACTCATGTATTTCATGCAGGAAGCCGGAGAGCCTTTACGGCTAAGATACCAGAAGGCGCTGTATGGACCCTATGCGGAAAACCTGCGGCATGTGCTGACCCTCCTGGAGGGTCACTACATTTCAGGATACGGCGACGCCGAGGACAATCCGGACAAACAAATCCAACTGATCCCGACCGCAACGGAGCAAGCAGAACACTTCTTGAAGGACTACCGTCAGACGCGGGAGAGGTTTGAGCGTGTGGCGGACCTGATCGACGGCTTCGAAACGCCTTTCGGCATGGAACTTCTGGCAACGGTGCACTGGGTGGCCACGAGGGAAGGGGCGGAGACGGTGGGGGAGGCGGTGAGGAACACGTACGCTTGGAACGAGCGTAAGAGCATGTTTGAGGATCAACACATCCGCGTGGCTTGGGACGTCCTGATGACCAAAGGCTGGCTAAACCATGATCCTCAGGTAGAGGGAAATTGAGGTGAGCGCCAGCGACACCAGCGAACGCGGCCTGGAGCGGCTGATCTGTACGGCCCTGACGGGCCGCCCCTGCGACTTGCCCGCTCTGGGCGAGATCGGCGAGAGACCGGCGATCTACGGCGCCGGCTGGGTCTGCGGTTCGCCGGAGGATTACGAGCGCGAATACTGCGTGGACCTGATGCAGCTCTCGGCCTTCCTCCGAGAGACGCAGCCCCGGGTGGCCGAGGTTCTCGACCTCGCCGAGGACGGCCCGGTCCGACGCAGGTTCCTGGCCCGCCTGCAGGGCGAGATCGGCAAGCGCGGCACCATCGACGTGCTGCGCCACGGGGTAAGGCACGGGCCGCACCAACTCGATCTTTTCTACGGTACGCCGTCGCCGGGCAACGTGAAGGCCCGGGAACGATTCGCAGCCAATCGTTTCAGCGTCACGCGTCAGCTCCGCTACAGCCGGGACCGGACACAGCTCGCTCTTGACCTCGGCCTCCTGATCAACGGCCTGCCGGTTGCCACCTTCGAACTCAAGAACAGCCTCACCAAGCAGACCGTCGAGGACGCCATCCAGCAATACAAGCGCGACCGTGACCCGCGCGAAAGGCTTTTCGAGTTCGGCCGATGCGTGGTGCACTTCGCCGTGGACGACCACGAGGTGCGCTTCTGCACTCACCTCAAGGGCAAGGCCTCCTGGTTCCTGCCGTTCAACCTGGGTTGGAACGACGGCGCGGGGAACCCGCCCAACCCGAACGGCCTCAAGACCGACTACCTGTGGAGGCGCATCCTTACCCGTGACGGCCTTACCGACATCCTCGAGAACTACGCCCAGATCGTCGAAACCAGGGACGAACGGACCGGCCGCAAGAAGCGGTTTCAGGTCTGGCCGCGTTTCCACCAGCTCGACGTAGTGCGCAGGCTCCTGGCCGACGTCGCCCGACACGGCGCGGGGCGGCGCTACCTGATCCAGCACTCCGCTGGGAGCGGCAAGTCCAATTCGATTGCCTGGCTGGCCCATCAATTGATCGGCCTGGCCAAGGACAATGCGGTCATCTTCGACTCGATCATCGTGGTCACCGACCGGAAGATCCTCGATCGGCAGATCCGCGACACCATCAGGCAGTTCGCCCAGGTGGGGGCCACGGTCGGGCACGCCGAGCACTCGGGCGACCTCAGGAAGTTCATTGCCGCGGGCAAGAAGATCATCATCTCCACGGTGCAGAAGTTCCCGTTCATCCTCGAAGAGATCGGCAGCGAGCACCGCGGGCGCCGGTTCGCCATCA
>Ga0194113_10004520_pt1 | contig 18207 bp, 12 predicted proteins | sample TA2MahC200mmetaG_FD_146193 | JGI IMG/M metagenome (GOLD analysis project Ga0194113, IMG submission 146193) | Freshwater microbial communities from Lake Tanganyika, Tanzania - TA2015017 Mahale Deep Cast 200m | ecosystem: Environmental > Aquatic > Freshwater > Lake | place: Tanzania: Lake... | reverse complement strand
GCGACCCGAGCCTCTTTCAGATTCCCTTCTTCGTGTGCGCGTGCGACTACACGATCCTCGGCGAGGAGTACTACGCCGCGGGGGCCTACCTGAGCGCCGACCCGACGGCGCGCGCGACGCTCGTCGGCCAGGACCTCATCAAGGCAGCCATCGCGGGGCTGATCCTGCTCGGCACGCTCCTCGCGCACTTCCACTTCGGCGCGGCCAGGTGGCTTGTGAATCTCCTCACAGGCTACCGCTGACGGGGCTTCGAGATGCGGCGCCAGATCGTGTGGCTCATCACCTTCGCCGGCGGGCTGTTCTTCCTGCTTGAGTTCCTCCTCCCCGCCCGGATCGGGAGATTCAAGAACCCGCTAACGGAATGCCGCCGCGATGTGAGCGACTTCCTGATCATCGTGGGCACGATGGCCTTTCTCCTCGGCCCGATCAACCTCGTCCGCGCCCACGTCCAGACGCTCCGCCGCAAGGCCGCAGGCCGACTCGAAAGCGTGGTGTTCCTCCTCTTCCTCACGGTCGGCTTTCTGGCGATGGCCCTGGGCGACACCTCGGCTAAGCGCATCGCCGCGTGGGCGCAGAAGGCCCTCTTCGACGGCCTGCTGCCCGCCTTCTTCAACTCCAGCATGGGCCTCCTCGGCTTCTACCTCGTCTCGGCCGCGTATCGGGCCTTCCGCGTGAACAGCCTCGACTCGGGCCTCATGATGGGCTCGGCCCTTGTCATCCTGCTCGCACAGGTGCCCCTGGGCGACTGGATCACGTATGCCCTGCCCGACACGCTTCAGCTCCGCTCGCTCGCCCAGTGGGTGCTCCTCGTGCCGAACACGGCGGTGCAGCGTGCGGTGCTGATCGGCGCCTGCGGCGGCGCCTTCGCCGCCGGCATGCGGCAGTGGCTCGGCATCGGGAAGAGAGGAACTGGATGAATGGATGAGTGGATGAATGGATGGATGCACGAGAAAGGGGAAGGGCCGCCTGGCTCTTTCTGCCATTCATCCACCCATCCAACCCTCCATTCATCCCCTGCAAAGTGGGGAAGACGGCTGTGAATGTCCTGGCCCACCTTCACCGACTCGACCGCCGCTGGCTCTACCTGGCCTCGGCGATCGCGCTCGCCGTGCCCTTCCTCGTGCGTGCGCGCATCCCCATGCCGCCCACGCAGCCGTTCCTGGTCACTCGCCGCCTCTACGACGCCATCGAGTCGTGCCCCCCGAACAAGGTCGTCCTGATTGACTCGAGCTGGGACATGGGCTCCCAGGCGGAGAACGAGGCGCAACTGGAGTGCGTGGTGCGCCACCTCTGCCGCAAGCGCGTCCGCTTCGTCATCATCTCCGTCCAAAGGGCCCAGTTGGGGCCGGAGTTCGCCCAGCGAGCCATTGAGAAGATCACCGCGGAGCCAGGGTGTGAGCGCCAGTACGGCACGGATTGGGTGAACCTCGGCTACGTGCAGGCCAACGACATCAAGGTGGTGATTGAGGCGCTGTGCCGCGACTTGCACGCCTTCCGCCCTAACGATGTGAAGCAGACCCCCGTCGGCCAACTCCCCCTCATGCAGAACGTCCGCTCGATCAAGGACGTCCATCTCCTCTACAGCGTCACCTACTCGCCGGCCGAGGACTGGATCAGCCTGGTGAAAGGGCAGTTCGGCACGCCCGTGGCCTTCGGCTGCATGACCATCATGTCGCCCTACTACCACACCTTCATCGAGAGCGGGCAGCTCAGCGGCATGCTCATCGGCAACTGGGGGGCCGCCGAGTACGAGGCCCTCCTCGGGCGGCCAGGCAGGGGGACGGAGCTGATCGCCTTCGCGTCGTTCGGCAACTGCATCATCGTAGCCGCCGTGCTCCTGGGCAACCTGGGGCTTTGGGCCGCCCGGCGCGGCCGGAGGGAAGGCAAGTGACCGCCACCACCCTCGCCACCCTCGTCGGCGCTGTCGCCACCTTCGCCGTCTTCAGCTACCTGGTGAAGGACAACGCGGCCTACCGCCTGGTCCAGCAGGCCGCGCTGGGCGCGGCGGTGGGCATTGGCATCTGGATCGCCTGGCGCGACGTGTTGCGACCGATGTGGTGGGCGCGGATTCAGGGCGCCTTCCAAGGCGGGCGGGCCTGGTCCGACGCCCTCTGGCTCCTCGCGCTCGTCCCCGGCTCGCTCTGGTATTTCCAGCTATCGAGGAAATGGTTCTGGGTGAGCACCCTCGTGAGCGGCCTGTTCATCGGCGTGGCGGCGGGGCTGGCATTCAAGAGCCAGATCCTCCTCATCCTCCCGCAGATCGGCGCCTCGCTCAAGCCGATCAACCCGTTCGCCGGGCCTGGCGGCCTCACCTGGGCCAGCGCCCTCGATTCCTTCAATCACCTCCTCTTCCTCGTGGGCATGATGACCACCCTCCTCTACTTCTTCTTCTCGCTGCGGACCGAGAGCCGGCTCCTCAAGGGCTCGATGCGCGTCGGGCGACTCATGATCATGCTCACCCTCGGCGCCATGTTCGCCAGCACCGTCATGACCCGCATGGCCTACCTCCTCGAGCGGCTCGGCTTCCTCTACGCCAAGTGGCTCGCCCCTCGCTGAAGCCGCCCCCCCGTCCTGCGCGGCGGGATGCCTGGATAACCCAGGCCCCTGTCGAAATGGCCCAAGACGTACTCACTGTAGGCTGACGCACCGCCCAGGGCAGGCGCCCTCGGACGGAACCCCCGCAGGCCGATGGCGTCTAATCAGGCGATGGCCGGCCCGACGCCGGCGCTGCAAAGGGTATGGGTTGTGCGGCCCTTCACCACCCGGTAGAGGGGGGCCTCGATATGATCAGAGCGGGTCGGGTGAGCTGTCCCTGGCAGTTGTGGTGGGTGGGGCTTCTGCTGCCGGCAGCGTGGTGGGCTTGTCCTGCGACCGCTGGGTCCTGGCAGCGGATGCCCCAGCCCCCCGACGAGTTGGTCTACGACATGGCGGTGGACAAGGAGGGCTCTCTCTGGGTGTGGGCGGCCCGGGGGCCGCACTGGTGGGACGGCCAGGCCTGGCGCGACGCGCGACGGGCCGATGCCACGCCGGGGCAGCCGAGCTTCTCCTTCGGCGGCTGGTCCCAGCGATTCTTCGGCGGGGGGGACCGCGACCTCTACACGACCTGCGCGACCGATCGCCAGCACGAGGGGCTCCTCTACAAGCTCCAGGACCGCCAGTTCGTCCGCGTGGCCACCTACTACTTCGACAACCATTACTGTCAGGCCGCCCTCTATGTCAGCCGGGCCGGCGACGTGTTCAACTACACAGGTCGCTTCGTGGCCGCGCTCGTGGGGGGCAAGTGGGTGACCGCCGAGGCGGCCCTCGGCGCGCGGCACACAGACGTTACCGTGTTCGACTGCTCCCCGGACGGCCCGGTCCTCTTCTTCAGCACCAGGGAGGGCGTCGCCTGCGCCTGGGATGGCGGGGCCTTCAAGGTGGGGGAGGTCCCTCCCGGTTTCCCGCCCAAGGGGCAATGGACCGAGCTGGCCTCCGCGTGGGGCAAGGACCGCGTGCTGTTGCTCAAGAAGGGGACGCTCGTCGGGAATGGCCTCTGGGCGGCACGCTTTGGCCAAGGGGCCGCCCCGGTCGAGAGCAAGGGTCTCATCGAGGCCATCGGCCCGAAGAGGATCATCCGGAGCGCCTGGGGCGCACCGGATGGCAGCGTGTGGCTTGCCCTTGAGCCTGCGTATGCCGAACGGGCGAAGGGCGCCGGATGCGTCCTCTGCCGCGTCGGGGCCGATGGCAAGGTGGCGTCGTTCGGCGGGCTCGATGGCGAGGGTCGCTGGCTCGGAGCCTGGTGGGACATCCGCCCTCGCTCGATCCTCCAGGCCGACGGCGGCGCTCTCTGGCTCGGCATGGCGCGAGGTGGCATCGCGCGAATCGCCGACGGCCAGATGGCGTTCTTCGGCTGGCGCGAGGGCTTTGTCAGCCATGGCACCTTCTGGCTCGCCCGAACGCCGGCGGGGAAGCTCTTCGCCTGCGCTACCCATAACCTGTACACCTGGTGCGAGGACAAGGAGTCGGATCCCTCGCTGGCCCGGGACTGGGAGCAGGTGGTCTCGGTGAGCCGCACGGTCGCGCGCGACCCGGCCGGCGGCATGTGGGCCTTCCGCGCCGATCGCCCGCAGCAGGTCAGCCGATGGGATGGCGCCGCCTGGACGCACTTCGACCTCCCCTTCCCGTCCCCCAAACACCCGCGAGACCTTCTGGCCGATGACAAGGGCCACCTGATGTTCCGTTGCCAGGACTACACGGAATGGGCGCTCTGGCTCGTCGGGGCGGAGGGATGCCGGAAGTTCAAGGGCTGGGATGAGGCGATCACCGCGGCCGTCGCCGCGGGCGGCCGACGCTTTGCCTTCCACGGCGAACAGGAGGAGCGAATGACAGGCCCGGTCGTCTCCGACGACGGGCGGATCTGGTTCCACTTCGCCGATGGGAAGCTCCACCTCTTCAGCGGGGGCCGGTGGCAGGAGGCCCCCCACCCGCGGGTCCGGGCCATGTGCCTCGGCGAGAAGGGCGAGCCGCTGTTTCTCGACGACACCACCATCTCGACCTATCGGGAGGGCAGGCTCGTGGACCTCTCCGAGAAGCACCCGAAGGTCGAATCTCTCGGCTTCGTGCCCACGGGCGGGGAGCACGCGAGGGCGCCGTTCCCATACTACCGGGGCTTACCGGAGGCGTTTCTCCGGGAGCAGGCAATCGTGGCCCGCGGCCCCAGGGATGGGATGTGGTATCCGGTGAGCTGGCGCGATGCGCGAGAGATCGAGGCGGGCTCCCCGGGGCGTCCGCCCGCGGGCGGCTATCCCCAGGACGGCCCGCTCGTCAGGGACGATGCCGAAGGCCTGTGGATCCGCAACGAGGCCCGCTGGGCGGGGGGACAGTTCCTGACGCCGCTTGTGCCTAAGGGGACGCCCTTCGATCGGTGGCACTGGAAGCCCATCGGGGTGGACGCGGCGGGCCATCTCTGGATCAGCAACGGCGGCGGGGACTATGGCTACGAGTTCTTCTTCCGAAGGGCCGGCAGGCCGTCCGTCGAGACGCGTGACCAGCGGGTGGTCCGAGGTCGCCGAGTTCTCTTCGACTGGGATTCGCAGAAGGACACCATCGGGATGATCTTTCGCGGCTCGTCCGAGGGCAACTGGGAGCTCGTCCGGCCCGGCCAGACAGCGGCCTGGAACGAGACGCGACCGGGCCGGCGCACCCTTACCCTGGAGCTTCGCGCGATGGACCCGATCGGCGCCCTGGGCGCCGCGTCCCAGCTCCCTGTCGGTGTGGATGTGCGTTTGCCCAAGACGCGCTGGACGAGCCAGGAACTGCCGGCCGAGTTGAACGACATTCTCTGGCGGCCGCCGGTCGGCGCGGAATGGGCGTTCCAGGAGGTGCCCCGCTGCATCGAGTTCCGAATTGACCGAGGCCCCTGGCAGCCGTTGCGCGAGGGCAGCTACATCCCGTTGGTCGAACAGAGCGGGAAGCGGGTTCAGATCGCGCTGCGCGGTGTCGAGGAGCAGGTGTTCGCCGATCCTGAGCCTCTGGTTGTCGCCGTCCGCGTTCACTTCAACGTCAATGAGGCGATCGCCCGGCGGGTGCGGCTCATCATGTCAGGTGAGGCCGCGGACCGTGCCCGGGCCGCCGGCGAACTGAAACTGGTGCCGCAGCAGGCCGTCCAGGCCCTCTCGGCCAAGATCGAAGAGATCCGCAGGAACCTCCAAGCGGCCACCCCCGACGGCCGCAAGGAGCTGGAACCCATCCTCCGGCAGCTCGAAGAGGCCCTCGCCATCCTCCAGCGCCAGTGACGGGCACCCCAACAGGCCAGGCGCTCTCTCCGCGCGGCTGGACGAGCCGGCCGCGACGCGGCGGGCGCCCGTGGGGTGGACACGCGGGCCGCGTGTCCCTACGACTTTTCCCAGTAGAGCGGGGGAGCCGGACGCCCGACTCGCACTAAGCGCTGGCGAGGCAATGGCTTATGGATGTGGAGAGCAAGGCGTGCCCCATAGTGTGTCAAACACCAGGCGCGGAGCTGACACACTATGGGAAAAAAGGCCCCGGATGCGTCCGGATCGCCAAAACACCCATAGTGTGTCAAGCATAGGGTTGACACAGTATGGCGGGACCGCCCCGGATGCGTCCGGATCGCCAAAACGCTCATAGTGTGTCAAATGTCAGGGGCGCAGGGTTGACACAGTATGGCGGGAAGACCCTCTTGCGTAACCATCGTAGCGCCAAGCGGTTAGGCATGAGGGGCGAGGGACGGGGGGGCAAGGGGCGAGGGGCGCGATGTGGCGCAAAGTTGAGCCACACTGGGAGACACTGGCAGCTCGGTGGTTGGTTTCAGGGTCCTGTGAGGCCGACAAGTTGCTCGGCGGTCTGGCACATGATTCTGGCCCGCAGGTCCCTCGTGACCTTGAGCTCGTCGAGGAGCCAGTTGATGGCCTTGATGCCGGCCTTCAGGCGCTTGATGCCGGAGAGGTGGGTGAAGAGGTCGGTGCCGAAGAGGAGCTTGCGGTAGTCGGTGAACGGCCAGCAGTCGCGCAGGATTCGCGCGTAGGCCTTTGCCCGCGCCCTGGTGGCCGCGCCCGAGGGGGTGGTGAGGTCAGCGTAGACGTTTGGGTGGTGCATGAGGAGCGCGGCGGCCTCGTCGCGGCGGCCCAGGCTCAGGAAGTGGGCCATGATGAGGTTCAGGCCAGGGAAGGCCCGCGCGATGGCGTCGAGGCACATCGGCCGCATGCGGTCGCTCGAGATGTCGAGCTTCGGCCAGTCGAGCTTCGCCATCTCCGTCCAGCCGTGCTGAGCCGCCCACGTGTCCATTCGGGCGAGGACGCCGGTGTGGAAGAGGATGGGCATGCCGAGCTTCTCGGCCTGCGCGTAGATGGGGTAGAAGCTCTTGTCGTCGTAGCTCTTCTTGGGGGCGATGACCTTCAGCGCCCGGAAGCCCTGGCTGTGGAGCGTGCGGACCGTGCCCGGCCCGTCGCCGCGGCCGAGGGCCACGTAGCCGAAGCCGACCACGACGTCGGGATGCCGCTCAATCGCGTCGGCCACGGCATCGTTGTCGGGCTGGTGGAACATCGCTCCGCACGACGAGATGCCCAGTCGGCACCCCATCCGCCGCGCCTCCCCCGCCACGCGGTCAACATCCGTCCCCAGGTCCATGTGCACGTGCACGTCGAAGCAGCGGAACGCTCTCATGGCTCGTGGCCTCCTCATTGCGAAGAGCGGCTCGGATAGGAACGATAGCAGGGCAGTCGCCGGTTTGCAAGTGGGCCGCCTGGCGGTATACTGGCGCCGGGGGGCAGGAGGCGGGCGATGCTTCGGGTGAATCGTCGGGAACTGCTTCGGTCTGGCCTTCTCGCGGCGGGTGGGGCGCCGCTCCTGGTGCGTTCCTCGGTGCTTGGGGCCGAGGGCGCCACGTCGCCAAGCGAGCGCGTGACCCTCGCCGTCATCGGCTGCGGCGGCATGGGCACCCAGCACCTCAAGACGTTCGGCGCCCTTCCGGACTGCGAGGTGGTGGCCGGGAGCGACCCGCGCCCCGACCGCCGCACGGCCGCCGAATCGCACCTGAAGCCCGGCGGCAAGGTCTACACCGACCCCCGCGAGGTCATCGCCCGCAACGATATTGACGCCGTCTGCATCGCCACCCCTGACCACAACCACGCCTGGCTCGCCGCCGCGGCGCTGCGGGCAGGGAAGGACGTGTATCTCGAAAAGCCCCTCACCCACACCATCCGCGAGGGGCGCCTGCTCGTCGAGGAGGTCCGCCGCCACGCCCGCGTCTTCCAAGTAGGCACCCAGCGCCGCGCCCACCCCCGCCACCGCCTGTCGTGCGAGCTGGTCCGCAACGGCTACATCGGGACGCTCCACACCATCCGCGCCCGGCTCCACCCCGGCCTGAGCTTCACCCCCGCGCCCGACTTCCCGCCCGACCCCGTGCCCGAGGGCTACGACTGGGACGGCTGGCTCGGCCCTGCCCCATTCGTCCCCTTCTCACGGCGCATGGGCTACTGGACCGGCTGGTCGAACTACTCCCACGGCCAAGTGACCCACATGGACTCGCACAACCTGGACATCGCCGTGTGGGGGGCCGAGCCGTTCCTCAAGGGGCCGGTCGAGGTCGAGCCCCGCCGCGACCCGCACGAGGACCTCGACTACTGCGTCACCTTCACCTTCGCCAGCGGCCTCCGGCTCCTCTGCGAGGCCCCCAAACAGCTCAGGGAGACCGGCATCCGCTTCGAGGGCACGGAGGGCTGGGTCCACGTCAACGTCTACTGGTTCACCCATCAGGCCCAGCCCGCGTCGCTCCTCGACCTGACGCTTCGTCCCGGCGAGGTGCACCTCCACGCCGCCGCGGACAACTGGGGTGACTTCATCCAGGCGGTGCAGACCCGCGGCGACACCCTCTGTCCCGTCGGCACGGGCCACAAGATGACCACCCTCTGCCACCTCATCTGGATTGCCGAGTATCTCGGGCGCCGCCTGCGCTGGGACACCGAGGCCGAGCGCTTCCTGGGCGACGACGAGGCGAACCGCCTGCTCCACTACGCCTATCGCGAGCCGTATCACCTCTAAATGACTCGCCACGATTCTGAATCAAGGGGCCATGAATGGCTGCCACCGCAGAATGGTGCATGCCTGTGGGCGGGGCGTCTCTGCCCCGCGCAGGGTGGCGCGGGGCGCGGAGGCCCCGCCCACATTGATTCAGAATCGTGGCGAGTTATTTAGATAGCTTTCAGCGATTCGACGGCGCGCTCACCGGCACCAAGACTGCCTAAAGGCAGGACTCCGAACCAGGAGAGGGACCCGTTTGGAGTCCTGCCTTCAGGCAGCCTTCGCTCGCACAGGATCGCAAGATCCTGACGGGCTGAGGTTTCCCTGTCTTGCGCGCCGGGACTTTCCCCTACCACAGAGACAGTGTTCTCCGGGAGCGTGGAGCGGCCTGGGCCTCATAGGGGGCCGCTGAGTTCGCGGGTACGCTATCAGTGGCGGAGAAGGGCATCCCGCCTTGCACGAAAGGACGGCTAACATGAACAGTCAGACGCCTCGTAGGAGCGCTCGCGCCCTTAGCACCGTGGGCACCCTCGTTGCCGCGGGCGTTCTCAGCCTGCTCTTGGCGCTGGGCTACAGCGGTTACCGGGGCGCGCGCACACTGGTCCACATCGCCCAGGCAGAGAGCAATCTCAAGCAGATCGGCACGGCTATGGAGCTGTTCTACAGCAAGTACAGCAGCTATCCCCCCCAGGGCGCGGACCTCGTGGCCGTGCTGGCTCCCTACGTGAGGAATCTCAGCGCCTTCAGGAACCCCCTTGCGGACGAGGCGACGCCTGGCCAGGTGCTGAGCCAGTTGTACCGCGAGCCGAGCCTCAGCGAGCTCGATTCGGTGGGCCACTACGTCACGGCATTCGTCTCGAGCGACTGCTCGATCGCGGTAGTGCTGCGCAGAGGCGGCCGGGTGGAGAGCTACACTGCGCTCTCACTGCCGAGCGACCCTGGCGGCATGATCGCCATGCTCTCCAGCCCCGCTGCGTCCCACGTGGGGCCGGGAGCGCCGCCGCAGCCGGCCTCTCAGCCCGAGCCGCAACCCGAGCCCCCGGCGGAGCCGGTGTCTGGCGGCACCCTCGGCGGCGATGTCAACCTCAACTCGAGCAACAGCGATGACTTCGAGTTCGAGCTTCTAAGGCCCGACGGGACCCGGATCACCCGCGACGACCTGCTGGCCTCGAACGGCAGCCTGGTCTACACGGGGCCGGCCGTGCTGATCCGACTGAAGCCCAAGGGCAACGGCAACCAGAACACCCTCACCTTGAACGGGCAAGTGTACCAATTGGACAACAGCAAGCGCTACATTTTCCTGACCCTCAGCGGCGGGTCCATGGTCGTGCACCTCTACAATGCCAAGGCCGGGAAGGGCAAGGCCATGGGCCAGTGGTGGATTGCCCTCAACGCCGTCGGCGCCAAGATCGTGGTCTGCAACTGCCACGGCGAGTGCACCTGTGTGGAGGCCAACCTGTAGGGCTTTCCCTGAGTGGCGCACTGAGGGTTGCCCGTATCCCAACCGGGGAGAACGCACGTGGGGAAGAGAATCATTCTGCTTGTGGAGGACAGCCCTGCCGACGAGGCGCTGAGCGTCCGGGAGCTCCAGAAGCTCGCCGGGCCCCCCGAGGTGGTCGTGGCGCGGGACGGAGCGGAGGCCCTCGACTACCTGTTCGCCGCAGGCAAGTATGAGGGCCGCGCGCCGGGCGACCTGCCGGCCGTTGTTATCCTCGACCTCCACCTCCCCCTGGCGAGCGGCCTGGAGGTCCTTCAGCGGGCCCGCGCGGACCCCCGAACCCGCTGCGTCCCCATCGTCATCTTCACGTCGTCCGAATCGGACGAGGAGCTCGTCAGAGCCTACCAGCTCGGCTGCAACAGCTTCGTGCGCAAGGCGGCCACTGCTGCTGAGTTCCGGGCCGCCATGGGCCAGATGGGCTCCTACTGGCTGTTCCTCAACCAGCCCCCTCCCTTCGGGAGGGCGAGATGACAAGGGGTGCCCCTGCTTGCCAAGTACACTGCCCTGCTGTAGATGATACATGAGCGGGCGCGCCTCCTGGGGAAACTGCCGCTCGATTCCAGCGCCGAGCTGATCCGCTGCGCAACGGAGCATGGGCTGGTGGATTGAACGGGGCGGCCCCACGTGGAGGACAACGACTGTCCGGGGCGAGCCATGGCGTACAGGCCGCGGCCCAAGCACCACATCCTGTGTAGGACGGCGGCTGATGGCAGGAACGGTTCCCGTCCTACGTCGTCGCTGCCCTCGAGCGTGGCCTCCAATCCTGGCACCTGTCGCCGGTCACCGGCTCCGACCCTCCCCCTACCCCCTCACTGGCAGGGAGAGGGGTTGGGACCCCTCTCCCTTGTAGGGAGAGGGTAGGGAGAGGGTCGGGCTCAGGAGCTTCGAACGAGCTCACCAGGGTTGGGGGCCAGACTTGTGCCATCTCGCCGCTTGGCAGCTCGCCAGCCTGCGCTATACTATCTATAATCCTGCTGTCGGCCGGGTGCACCGGGGCCCCTGTGGGGGCCGGCGCGCCGGGCAGGCAGGTTTCGGGTAGCGTTAGACTGCGCAGGGCGCGCGGATGGGAGTCAGGCGCGCCTTGGCGACTCGCCTCAAGTCATGTCTCCGGGCGAATCCGCGGAGATTGTCCGCCACGGTTCAGCCCCTTACAGCGTTGTGCCCTAGGGGAGGGGCGTTGTCAGGGTTGCTCTGCTGAGGCGATGTCGGCCAAGACCCTGCGCAAGGGGCGCGGTGATGGCAATCGACGCAGAAAGGGGGACATTCACCTTTTCGCCCCCTGGGGGCGCCAAAGGCTGCTGCGCAGAAAAGGAGAATGTCCCCTTTTCTGCCCCGGAAGTATGATCCTACTGCATTCTCCGTCGCTCGCTCCGTGACAGATCGGGTGCTCGGTACGTCCTAGAGGGTGATATGGCCGCCACGGATGCTGAACTGGTCGCCAAGGCAAGAGAGGGAGACCGAGAGGCCTTCGGTGAGCTGGTGCTTGGTCACGAGCGCCCGATGCTGGCGGTCGCTCGTTCGTACCTCGCATCGTAGGCAGACGCTCAGGACGCCCAGCGTGTCGAGGAGCCGCGCGTGGAGGAGCGGGCGCACGAGTTGACCACGGCGAATGCGGAACTCCGCGCCCAGATCGCCGAGCGCGAGGCAGCCGAGGCCCATGTGCTGCGCCAGAACGCGTTGCTGACGGGGATCAACCGCGTGCTCCAGGACGCTCTGACTGCCGAGACCGACGTGGAGGTGGCCCGAGCCTGCCTCTCCGTGGCCGAGCGCCTGACCGGCAGCAAGTTCGGCTTCATCGGCGAACTCGACGAGGCGGGTCTCTTCAACACGATTGTGCTCAGCAATCCCGGCTGGGAGGCGTGCAGCATCCCACGGGACGAGTCGGCCCGGCTGATCCAAGGCATGCCCGTGCACGGGCTCGACCGTTCGACGATGCTCGAGGGACGCTCGCGCATCGTGAACGATCCGGCTCGTCAGGCAGAAAAGGGGACATTCTCCTTTTCTGCGCAGCAGCCTTCGGCGCCCGAAGGGGACATTCTGCTTTCCCGCGAAGCGGCCTGCGGCGCCCCCCTTGGGGGCGGAAAGCAGAATGTCCCCGCTGTGAATGTCCCCTTTTCCGCCTTGCCGGAGGGCCATCAGGAGGTAGCCTGCTTCCTGAGCGTGCCGCTGAAGCGGGGGAGCACGACCGTGGGGATGATCGGCCTGGCGAACAAGCCGGGCGGCTACGCGGAGGCCGACCTCGAGGCGGTCGAGGCGCTCTCGCTCGCCTTCGCCGAGGCGCTCGCCCACAAGCGCGCCGAGCAGACGATTGCACGGCTGAGCCGGGAGCAGAGCAACCGCCTGGTCGAGCTGGCCGCGCTGAACAGGGAACTCGAGGCCTTCAGCTACTCCGTGTCACACGACCTGCGGGCGCCGCTGCGCGCGATGGACGGCTTCAGCCGGCTCCTGCTGCGCGAGTATGCGCCCCTGCTGGATGCAGAGGGCCGGCATTACATAGAGCGCGTGCGCGCCGCGAGCCAGAGGATGGTGTGCCTCATTGACGACCTGCTCCAGCTCTCGCGCATCACGCGCGACCCGATGCAGCCCGAGGGGCTGGACCTCACTCGGCTGGCCGAGGAGGCCGTGGGGGCCTTGCGCGCCGCCGAGCCGGGCCGGGCCGCCGAGGTGACGATCGCCCCCGGCGTGACCGCGCGCGGAGATGGGCGCCTGATGCGGATCGCGCTCGACAACCTGCTGGGAAACGCCTGGAAGTTCACGGGCAAGCGCCCCACGGCGCACATCGAGTTCGGCGTGACCGCGACAGGGGAGGGCAAGGTCTACTTTGTGCGCGACGACGGCGCCGGCTTCGACATGGCCTACGCCGGCAAGCTATTCACCCCGTTCCAGCGCCTGCACAGCATGGAGGAGTTCCCAGGAACCGGCCTGGGCCTGGCCACGGTGCAGCGCGTCATCCAACGCCACGGCGGGCGCGTCTGGGCCGAGGGGAACCCCGGGCACGGCGCCACGTTCTGCTTCACGCTGCCCGACCATGAGTGAGGCCCGCGTCCCACTCGACTGGCGGCGGACTGAGGAGACCGAGATGGAGAGAAGGTGCATCCTGCTTGTGGAAGACAACCCTGACGACGTGGAACTCACCCTCCGTGCCCTGCGCGAGCATCACATGGTGAACGACATCGTGGTGGCCCGCGACGGAGCCGAGGCGCTCGACTACCTCTTCGGCCAAGGCGCGCACGCGGGGCGCGACACTTCCGAGCTCCCGGCGGTCGTGCTGCTCGACCTCAATCTGCCCAAGATCGGCGGGCTCGAGGTGCTCAAGCAGGTCCGGGCCACGCCCCTGACGAAGTTCCTCCCCGTCGTCATCCTCACGTCGTCGAAGGAAGACCAGGACATGGTGAACAGCTACGAGCTGCGCTGCAACAGCTATGTCCGCAAGCCGGTGGACTTAGTGGAGTTCACCAAGGCGGTGAAGCAGCTCGGCATCTACTGGCTTCTCGTGAACGAGCCACTGCCGCGGAGGTCGTGGGCACGGCCCAGTGGCTAGGAGGCCTGAGGGATGGCTGAGGGGCAAGACGCCTTTGCGGTGGAGGGCGGCCTCGACGCCGTGCGCGAGTCGGCGGCGCGCTACAGGGCGATCCTGGATGTCGCGGCCGAGGGCGTCCTGGTGGCGGACACGGGGACCGGGCGCTTCACGTATGCCAATCCGGCCATCTGCCGGATGCTCGGGTACACTGAGGAGGAGCTGCGGCGGCTGAGCATGGCGGACGTCCATCCCCCCACGGCGCTGGGTCGCGTGGAGGCGGAGTTGCAGTCCCACGCGCCGCGGGAGAGGGCGTTCGCGCCTTGCATGCCGTGCCTCCGCAAGGACGGCAGTGTGCTCTATGCGGACATCTCGACGACCCCTATGGCAGTGGGCGGCAGGCCACACAACGTGGCCTTCTTCACCGACGTCACCGAGCGCCGGCAGCTCGAGGAGCAGCTCCGCCAGTCGCAGAAGCTCGAGGCTATCGGCCATCTCGCGGGCGGCATCGCCCACGACTTCAACAATCTTCTCATGGTTCTGATGGGCTACTGCGACCTGATGAAGGAGCGGCTGGGGGCCGGAGACCCCCTCGCCGCAGACCTGGCGCGGATCGAGGGCTGCGCGAAGCGGGCGACCGCGCTCACGCGGCAGCTCCTCGCCTTCAGCCGCAAGCAGACCCTTCGCCCCACCGTCCTCGACCTCAATCGCGTGGTCGGGGACCTGGGCGACATGCTCCGAAGGGTCATCGGCGAGGACATCGCGCTGGTGACCACGCTGCCAGGCGACCTTGGCCGCGTGAAGGCTGACCGCGGGCAGATCGAGCAGGTGATCATGAACATGGCCGTGAATGCCCGCGACGCGATGCCGCGGGGCGGGATGCTGACAATCGAGACCAGGAACGTCGAGATCAGCGAGGCCGAAGCGGGGAGCCACCTCGGCGTCGTGCCAGGGCAGTACGTGGTGCTTGCCATCACGGACACCGGCTGCGGCATGGACGAGGCGACGAAGGGCAGGCTCTTCGAACCCTTCTTCACCACCAAGCTGCAGGGCACCGGCCTCGGCCTCTCCACCGCCTATGGCATCGTCAAGCAGTCGGGCGGCTGCATCCGCGTCCGCAGCCAGCCGGGCAAGGGCGCCTCCTTCCGTATCTATCTGCCCCGCACCGAGGAGGAGCCTGTGGCGGCACCGATGCCCGAGGAGCGGGCAGGCCCACGGGGCGGCGGCGAGCAGTTGCTCGTGGTCGAGGACGAGCCGGCCCTTCTCGACCTCTTCGAGGCGACGCTGAGCGAGCTGGGCTACTGTGTGACAGCCGCCGCCAACGGTGCCGAGGCCGTCCGCGCCGTCGAGGCGGCGGGCCTGAGGCCCGATCTCCTCGTCACGGACATCGTCATGCCCGGGATGACGGGGCTGGCGCTCGCGGAGCGTCTCCGCAAGAGCCTGCCCGGCCTCAAGGTCCTCTTCATGTCCGGCTACACGGACAGGGCGATGGCCCGTGGCAGCCTGCTCGACGCCGGCACGCCCTTCCTCCAGAAGCCCTTCGACATCGCCGAGCTGGCCTCGGAGGTCAGAGGCATCCTGGGGAAGGGGCAGAAAAGGGGACATTCACCTTTTCGCCCCCCTGGGGGCGCCGAAGGCTGCTCCGCAGAAAAGGAGAATGTCCCCTTTTCTGCCCGCGTGCTGATGGTTGACGACGAGGAGGACGTGCTGGAACTCGTGCGCCGGGCCTGCCGTCGGAGGGGGCATGACTTCGTCGGTGTGAGCAGCGCGCCCGCGGCGCTCGACGCCCTCGGCGCGGGGAAGTTCGACGTCCTGCTAGTTGATATGAACATCCCTGGCACCAGCGGCGCCCGTCTCCTGCGCGAGGTGCGGGCAGCAGGCCATTCCTTGCCCGCCATCGTGCTCTCAGGCAGCGCGGAGTCCGCGGACGCCGGCGCCCTCCGGGCTCTGGGCGTCGCGGGGGTTCTCGAGAAGTCCGCCGACCTGCTGGGCTTGATGCAGGCCGTGGAGGACCTGCGGGAAAGGGGACATTCTGCTTCCCGCCCCCAAAGGGGGCGCCGAAGGCCGCTTCGCGGGAAAGCAGAATGTCCCCCTGGGGCGCCGTAGGCTGCTGCGCAGAGAAGGAGAATGTCCCGAATGGCGTGGAGATAAGGCTCCAACTGCCGCGGAGGCAGAGGAGATGACCGCCTAAAGGCGGGACTCCCAACAGGTTACGCACTCGTTCGGAGTCCCGCCTTCAGGCGGCGGCTCCTTATCCCCACGCCGCTCGGGAATGTCCCCTTTTCTGCTGGACCGTGGGCGCCATCGGCCAGGGCGCGACATGCTGGTTCTCCCTCCCGGTTCTTCCCGCTACTGCATGTCCACAACCCGCAGCATTTCCTCCATGGACGTGATGCCTTGGAGGACCTTCGAGGTGGCATCCTGAAGCATGGTGACCATGCCCTGGTCGGCTGCCAGGCGCGCCAGCTCGGCGGCTGGTGCGCGCTGGAGGATGAGGCAGCGGCTCTCGTCGGTCACCACGAGGAGTTCGTAGACGCCGATGCGTCCCCTGTAGCCCGTCTGCTCGCAGGCGGCGCAGCCGCCGGGCTTGTAGGCGACGAGTTTTCCCTCGGCAGTGCCGATGGGCAAGTGGAGACGCTCGACAGCCTCAGGGGGCAGCTCATAGGCCTGCCGGCACTTGGCGCAGAGGACCCGCACCAGGCGCTGGGCAAGCACGCCCAGGAGCGAGGAGGAGACGAGGAAGGGCTCGATCCCCATCTCGATGAGGCGCGGCGCGGCGCCCGCGGCGTCGTTGGTGTGCAGCGTGCTGAGGACCAGGTGGCCGGTGAGCGATGCCTCGGTGGCGATGAGCGCGGTGTCGTGGTCCCTGATCTCGCCCACCATGATGATGTTCGGGTCCTGCCGCAGGACGGAGCGGAGGGCCGTGGCGAAGGCCATGGGCGACTTGCTGGTGGAGCCGACCTGCACCTGGGTCACTCCGGCGATGCGGCGCTCGACCGGGTCCTCCACGGTGACGAGGTTCTTCTCAGTGCTGTTGAGGCGGTTGAGCACGGAGTAGAGCGTGGTGGTCTTGCCCGAGCCCGTCGGCCCGGTGACCAGAATCATGCCGTAGGGCCGGCAGAAGATCTCCTCGAACCGCTTGAGCTGGTCATCGGAGAAGCCGAGCTTGTGCAGCGGAGTGGCTGACGAGCCATGCTCGGCGATGCGCAGGACGAGCTTCTCGCCGTACACGCCGGGGAGGCTCGACACCCGCAGGTCGTAGCGCTTGCCGCTGCAATGGAAGGAAATGCGCCCGTCCTGCGGCCGCCGCTTCTCCGCAATGTCCATGCGGGCCATGATCTTGAGTCGGGCAATGAGCGCCCGGCCATAGCGCCAGGAGTGGCCGGGCCCGTCGCGGAGAACGCCGTCCACGCGGTAGCGGACTCGGATGCCGCGTTCCTCGGGCTGGACGTGGATGTCGCTCGCCCCGTTGCTGATGCCGGCGGCGAGGATCAGGCTGACCAGCCGCACGATGACCGGCTCGTCCTCGTTGAGCCGCAGGTCCTCGGCATCGTCCTCAGTGGACGCCGGCTCCACCTTGACCTTCTCGGCCTGCTGGGTCGCGTCGGCCATCATGCTGGCCATGTCGGCCGCGGGCAGCCCCAGGTAGTGGTCGAGCGCGCGCAACACGTCTTCCTCGACCGCGATGCGGGGCTCGACCGCGAAGCCGGTGGTGAGGCGAATCTCATCTATGGCCCGCACGTTCAGCGGGTCGGTGATCGCCAGCGTCAGGGTGTTGTCCTCGATGGCGAGGGGGATGACCTTGTGCTCCTTGAGCAGGCGTTCGGAGACGCTCTTGATCGCCTCCTCGCGAAAGGCGTAGTCGCGCAGGTCCACAAAGGGGATGCCCCACTGCTGGCCCAGGGCGCGCTGCTTCAGTTCGGCCGTGATGACGCCGGCGCCTTCGAGCACCTCGCCAATCCGCTTCCCCGCCGCCTTGGCCGCCGTGGCCGCACGCTCGACCTGCACCTCATTCAGGGGGGCCAGCTCGCGCAGCGTGTCGCCAAGACGCCGAGGGTCGCGCCGATGCACTTGTGTCACGCCGGAACCTCCTCGAAGAAGAGGGGACAGTCCCCTTTTCGCCCCTCTGGGGCGCCGAAGGCTGCTGAGCAGAAGAGGGGACTGTCCCCTTCTCTGCCCCGTGCGGCATCGGGAGGCTCCTCACCATCGCTCAGTTCCGCCGCGATCTGGCGGATGTTGTCGCGGATGCCGAGGAACGCCCCCAGAACCTGCGGATCGAAGTGTTTCCCGGATTCCTTCGACATGATCTCGATGGACTGCTCGAACGAGTAGGGTTCCTTGTACGGGCGGCGCGAGATCAGGGCGTCGAACACATCGGCCACGGCCACGATGCGCCCGGTGAGCGGAATCTGGCCGCCGCGGAGGGCATTGGGGTAGCCCGTGCCGTCGAAGCGCTCGTGATGGCTCAGGGCGATCTCGCAGGCCAAGCTCAGGAACGGGATGCCCTCCAGAATTCGGGCGCCGTTGACCGTGTGCTGCTTGACGACCTCGAACTCCTCGCTGGTCAGCTTGCCCGGCTTGCCGAGGATGTTGGACGGGATGGAGATCTTGCCGATGTCATGCATGGGGCTCGAGTACGTGATCTGCTCCACAAACTCGGGGCTGCACCCCA
>Ga0194113_10004516_pt1 | contig 18215 bp, 16 predicted proteins | sample TA2MahC200mmetaG_FD_146193 | JGI IMG/M metagenome (GOLD analysis project Ga0194113, IMG submission 146193) | Freshwater microbial communities from Lake Tanganyika, Tanzania - TA2015017 Mahale Deep Cast 200m | ecosystem: Environmental > Aquatic > Freshwater > Lake | place: Tanzania: Lake... | reverse complement strand
CGCCGCCGTACTCCGGGTCGGCCTGAAGTTGTAGAAGCAAACATTCCTCGATAGTTCGCGCCCCCACGCCGGGCGGCCCGAGGTGCTGCACGCGGGCCAGGGCCTCCTCCATCTCGGCGGGCGCCGGGGGCGGGGCGGCCTGGCGGGCCAGTTCGTCCGGCGGCTCGCGGAGGTAGCCGTTGTCGTCGAGGTTGCGGATGACCAGTTCGCCCAGGGCACGGATGCCCGGCGGCACGTCCTCCAGGCGCCACTGGCGGAGCATGTATTCCTGGAGCGTGTCGCCCGCGTCCGGGGTGTTCTGCATGGCCTCGCTCTTCGAGTCGGCGTCGGCGGGGCGCGCGCGGCGGCGGGCGAAGTCGTCTTCCTCGAAGTAGTTCTCCCAGCGGTCCACGAGGTTGGAGAGGCGCTCGAAGTCCGCCGGGCTGCCGTCGGACCGCACGACCAGGTCCTGCTCGGCCTCGGCCGCGCCAGATGCGGGGGGCGGCCCGGCCTCGGCCGGCCCCGCCGGCAGCCCCTCCTCCTCGCCGCCGTCGCCCGCGCGCAACTCCAGCACGGGGTTGGCGATGAGTTCCTGCTCGATGCGCTCCTGGAGGGCCAGCAGCGGCAGTTGGAGGATCTCCATCGCCTGGATCATCTTCGGCGCGAGGATCATCCGCTGCTCGAGCCGCTGCTGGAGATGGGCGTCGAAACGCATATGTCAATCCGTCCGGGTCGGGTCCGGGGGCAAGTCTTCGACCGTTCCGTTTGACCGCGGAGAACGCGGAGGACGCAGAGAACATATCTCAGTGGTGCCTGCCGCGCAGGCGCTGCCGTTTGCTTCCGCCGTCATTTCCGTGCCTCTTGGCTTTTTCTGAAGTCTTATCTCTGCGTTCTCGGCGTACTCTGCGGTGAAAACGAACTGCCTTGCGGCTCTGCGTCCTCCGCGTTGCAACCCGGACTTCCTACGGCTCCCCTTCGCCCACCGCCCGGCGGCCGCGAAGGGCTTCGGCCAGCATCCCCGGGTTGGCGTAATCGAGCGTCGCCCCGGTCGGAAGGCCGCGCGCCAGGCGCGTGACGCGGACCTTCGCGCCCTTGAGGCGGTCGGCCACAACGAGGGCCGTACCGTCGCCCTCGGCCGTGGGCGCGAGGGCCAGGATGACCTCCTGGACCTCTCCGCCGGCGGCCCGCCGGGCAAGCCGCTCCAGGTCGAGCCCCTCCGGGCCGACGCCGTCCATCGGGGCCACGAGGCCGCCCAGGACGTGATACAGGCCATTATATCCGGCGGCGGCCTCGATGCGGATGACGTCGCGAGGCCGCTCGACCACGCAGATGCGCGTGCGGTCGCGGCGGGGGCTTGTGCAGATGGCGCAGCGGTCGGCCTCGGCCATGCCGCCGCACTCCGAGCAGCGGCCGACCTTCGTGCGGATGTCCTTGAGGGCCTCGGCCAGCGCCGCCACTTCTTCCTTATCGGCATCCAGGAGGTAAAACGCCAGGCGCTCGGCCGTGCGGCGGCCGATGCCGGGCAGCCGGCCCAGGGCCGCGATGAGCCGCTCAATTGACTCGGTGTATGCTTCCATATTTCATGTAAACATATCAAGCAAGCCGGGAGGCAGCGGCATGCCGCCGACGAGTTTCGCCGCCGCCTCGCGCTGAAGGTCGCGGGCCCTGGCCATCGCCTGGCCGACGGCGCCCTTGACCATTTCCTCAAGGAGTGCGACCTCCTTCGGGTCGACCGCGGCCGGGTCGATTTTCAGGGCGAGCAGTTCCGAGCGGCCGTTGACCGTGGCGGTGACCATGCCGCCGCCGGCCTGGCCCTCCGCCGTCTGCCGCGCGAGTTCGGCCTGGATTTCGGCCATGCGCTGCCTGAGGGCGCCCAGGTCGCGCATCATGCCCAGCAGATCGCCGAAACCGGTCATGCCGTGGTCCTTTGCGGTGCCTAGCCGCCCTGCCTCACGATGCGTCCGTCGAAGAGGCGGACGGCCTTCTGGACGAGCGGGTCGGCGGCCTCGGTCGCAGCGGCGGGCGGGGCGGGCGATTCATCGGCCGCGGCCCGCGGCGCCGCGGCCGGCCCTACCGTCTTTTTTTTTTCGTCCGCCTCAGGCGATCGCGGCGCCGGCCGGGCGGCCTCGGCTCGCGGCGGAGCGGCCGCGACCTGGCGGGCCTGCGCCCCGGCGGCGGGGGTCCGGCCCGCGGGCGGCTCGCGGCCCGTCGCGGCGGCCACGGCCCGCCCCATCGCCTCAAGCCGCGCGAGGACCTCCGGCAGCGGCTCCATCTCGCGCAGCGACGCCATGCGCACCAGCGCCAGTTCGGCGATCGGACGGGCATCGACCGCGTAGCGCGCGCGGTTGCGGGCCTCGGCCAGGTACCCCAGGGCGGCCACGAGCGCGGGGACAGAGAGTTTCTCGGCAGCCGAGGCCAGTTCTTTCGGGTCCGGCCCGAACACGTCCAGGAGCGCCGCCTCCCGGCCGCAGGTCTTGACCACCAGCAGGTCCCGCGCCTGGCGGAGGAGATGATCGAGCAGCGCGAGGATGTCGGCCCCGGCGGCCAGGAGGTCGGCGAAGCCGGCGAGCGCGCCTGCGGCGCTGCCCTCGGCGCAGGCCGACAGGACGGCCAGGACCTTGCCGCCGGACGCCGCGCCGACGGCCTGGCGGACGGCCTCCAGGGTGACGTGTGCGGCGGAGACGGCGATGACCTGGTCCAGAAGCGTAAGGGCGTCGCGGACGCTGCCGCGCCCCTCGCGCGCGACGGCAACCAGCGCATCGGCGTCGGCCTTAACTTTCTCGCGCCTGGCAATATCTTTAAGATGCTCGGCGATGCGCTCGGTGGGCACGGCGCGGAAGTCGAATCGCTGGCACCGCGAGAGGATCGTCGGGGGCAGGCGCTCAGGCTCGGTCGTGGAGAAGATGAACTTGACGTGCTCGGGCGGCTCTTCGAGGGTCTTGAGGAGCGCGTTAAAGGCGCTGCGGCTGAGCATGTGCACTTCATCGACGTAGTAGATTTTGTATCGCGCCCGGGCGGGGCGGTAGTGGGCGTTCTCCCTCAGCACGCGCACGTCGTCGACGCCGGTGTTCGAGGCGCCGTCGATCTCCAGGACGTCCACGTCGTCGCCGCGGTGGATGGCCTGGCAGATGTCGCACTTGCCGCACGGCTCCGGCGTGGGGCCTTTCTGGCAGTTCAGTGCCCGCGCAAGGATGCGGGCCATGGTGGTCTTGCCCACGCCCCGCGTGCCGCAGAAGAGGTAGGCGTGGGCGACGCGGTCCTGCTCGATGGCGCTTCGGAGGGTGCGCGCGATGGCCTCCTGGCCGATGACCTCGTCGAAGGAGGTCGAGCGGTAGCGGCGGGCGAGGACGGTGTAGGCCATGACGGCGCTTTCTGGGCGAAGACGGAAGCCCCTCGTATTGCCAATTTTAGATTTTAGATTTTAGATTTCAGATTGAACAGCCACGGCAACGGCGGCCGCACACAAGCGGTTGACGCCGGAATCTCCGCCGCCTTTGCCTCTCAAATCAAAAACCTAAAATCTAAAATGGAACAAGTGGCCGTGCACCCCTGGTCGGCCGTGCGGACCCGTCGGGTGACGGCCTCCGCGGCTCCGGCCAGATGGCCCCACGGCGCATGGGCCTTCCGGCTTAGGGCTGCTGCCTTCCGGCCCTGACCCGGTTCGCCGGCCGCCCATCGCATGGGATCCGACCCTCAACGCCCGGTGGGCCGCTCCCGTGCGGACCCGTCCGGCCTCACGAGGGGGATTCCGCCCTGCTATAGCGGGTTGCAGGTATAGAGGACCGCTAACCCTCCGCCTAGCACGGCCACTTGTCCCGCCCGGCCGCGCACGCAATCCGCATGCCACGCCGGACGCCATGCATGCAGTATAACAGCAGCGCACCGGAAAGCAAGGAAAGGGTGACGTGACGCCGGAGGTAATGCTCCACTTGTGACGAAACGCTTGCACAAGACGTTTAGCCGTCGCCGGTACGGCGACGCAAAGCCGAGTGCAACGGGCAGCAGCCGCGGCCGGGCGCATGTCCGCCGCGCATGGCTCAGCCGCCCCCCGCGGCCATCGGCAGGTAAAGGACGAAGCAGGCCCCCATGCCCGGTGCGGCCTCAAGGACCAGGTCGCCGCCCATTTCGCGGGCCAGCCGGCGCGACAGCGCAAGGCCCAGCCCGACGCCGGGCGCGGAGTTGGCCGCCTGCGCAGCCGACTTCGAGAACGGCCGGAACAGACGCCGGGCCTCCGCCGCCGAGATGCCGGCCCCGTGGTCGCAGACGCTGATCGCGGCCCGGCCGCCGCGCGCATCGGCCGCAAGGTGAATCCGCCGGTCTTCGGCCCCGGCGGCGTACTTGCAGGCGTTATCGACGAGGTTGAAGAGGACCTGCTCGACGGCCGCAGGGTCGGCGCGGACGCAGGCGGCCACGGCGCCGCCCGGCGTGCTGCGCGATTCCCTTCGGGTCGCGGCCGAACAGGCGGGCTCGGCGCTGCCGCCGCTCGCTGGAGCATGGGCCGGGGGGACGGCGCCGCAGGTCTCGACGATGAGTTCGAAGCCGGCCTGCCGTGCGCGGTCGGCCAGCCGGCCGCGCACTCGCTCCACGAGGTCCGCCAGCGGGACCGTCTCCGCCCTGCCCGGCGCGCGGCCGCGCTCAAGGCGGGCGTAGGCCAGGACGTTTTCGACGAGGTGGACCAGGCGCTCGGCCTCGACGCGCAGGGTTTCCAGGTAGCGTGCGCGGCGGCCCTGGTCGGCCACCATGCCGGAGGCGAGCATCTCGCTGTACAGGCGGAAGGTCGTCAGGGGCGTGCGCAGTTCGTGCGTGACGGCCGAGACGAAGGCGGCCCGGCGCTCGCTCAGGGCCACCGTGCCCGCCAGGAGCGCCGCCACGGCCGCCCCCGCCACCAGAACGCATATCCATGCCACGATAAGCGATAGCACCAGCGCCGACGGCCCGGCGGCCGGCCGCTCCGGCGCATCGCCGGGGACGAGCCGCGCAGGCAGGGCGGCAAGCATGCGGCCGCGGTCCTCGCTCCGCCCGTAGCGGTCGCTCTCGTAAACGGATGCAAGGCGGCCGGCATCGCGGCCGCGCGGCGGCGGGCCTTCGCCCGCCGCAGCGCTGCGGCCCGCAGGCGGGGCCGGCCCTTGCGGCGCCGGCGCCAGGTCGGCCTCCGGCAACAGGTCGCGCACGCTCTCAAGGAGCCACCGCCTGAGGGCCGGCCAGTCGAGCCACGCCCCCTGGACGTACTCGCCCTTGCCGACCGACACGCGGCGCGCAAGCACGAGCGCCTCGCCCAGCCAGACCGCCCGCATGACGCCCTCGCGCACCTCGCCCAGCGACGGGTCGCGGTTGGCCGCAATCTGCGCGAGGTTGTCCCAGTTGAACGACTCCGCCCACTGGGCGCGGGCCTGGAACTCCTGGGCGCTGCGCTTTGCCTGGGCGACCTCCTGCCGTGCGGCTTGAGGCTGTTGCGGCTGGGGCGCCTCCAGACGGGCCAGGGCGGCAGGCGCAGCGGGCCGGTCGGCCGGACCGGGCAGCGCCGCCGCCAGCGCTCCTGGCCCCAGCACGCCGCGCAGGCGCTCCAGGTTCGCCGCTGCGCGGTCCAGGACTTCCGCCCTTGCGTAGCCCGACTCGGCCAGGGTGCGCATCGCCCCCGCCGGAACTTGTGGCGATGAGAGGCCGCCGTCCGGCCCGAACTGGAAATTGATAAGGATGTACGGGGACGTCTGCACCAGGATGGGCGACGGCAGCAGGATGTCGCCCTGGCCCACCGGGTTGAACATGCGCGTGTAGGCCCGCTCGGCCGGGTAGAAGGCCGAGTACTCGAAGTACGGGCGGGCGGATTCCTGGGCGATGAGCGTCGCGAGGGCCGAGTCCATGCGCCACAGGGCGAGGCGGATGGCCTCCTCCTGGTCGGCCCGGAGGCGGGCGTCCGCCTCCGCGCGGTCAAGGCGCAGCACCTGGACGCTGGCCCAGCCCAGGACGGCCAGCACGACCGCCAGGCACAGGCCGAAGACCAGCGCGATTTGCCAGGGCTTATGCACGGGTCAACCTTGTCGCCTCCGGCCCCTGCGGCGATTCGTGATTCGGGCCCGCCGCGTGCTTCGTCATTCGTCATTGTCGGGGCAGCCGGCGCCAGCGCCGCCGCCGGCGCGAGAGCGGCCGTACATGTACCCCACGCCGCGCACGGTCAGGATGACGGCCGGCCGGTCGGGGTCGTCGCCCAGTTTCTCGCGCAGCCGCGCGATGTGCATGTCGATTGTGCGCGTGTCTATGCCGCGCGGGTCCAGCCGCCACACGCGCGTAAGGATTTCATCGCGCGAGATGGCGCGGCCGGGGTTGGCCGCAAGGTACCGCAGGAGCGCAACTTCGCGCTCTGTGAGTTCCTCGCGCCGCCCGCCGCGAAGGCGAACCTCGCGCCGCGCCAGGTCGGCCACGCCACCGGGAAGGGGCACTCGCGACACCTCCTCCGGCCGCTCGGGGCTGCGGCGAAGCACCGCGTCAACGCGGGCCAGCAGTTCCTTGACGCTGAAGGGCTTGACAACGTAGTCGTCGGCCCCCAGGCGCAGGCCCTTGACGCGGTCGCTCTCTTCGCCGCGCGCCGTCAGGATGATGACCGGCAGGCCGGGCCTCTCGCGGCGGACGGCCTTCAGGATTTCCAGGCCGTCCGGGCCGGGAAGGACCAGGTCCAGCAGGACGAGGTCGCACTCGGCGTCGCTCGCCAGGGCGAGGCCCTTATGGCCGTCGGCGGCCTCGCCGGCCGCGTAGCCGGCGAAGTCCAGGGCATCGACAATGCCCTGGCGGATGGCCGCGTCGTCTTCAATCACAAGCACTGTGCGTTTGAGCATTTTTCTCCGGCTCGGAATGACCCGCCGTTTCCGCGGCGGGCTCGAACACCATGATAGTTAACCCCAGAAGTAATGCCAAGCGTACTCCAGGTCGATGCTTTTTCCGGGTTCAAGGGCGATCTTCCATGTGATGCGGCCGAGGCCGTTGAACTCGTACCACCAGGCGCCCCAGCCGTACCACGACCACCAGGGCGGCAGGGCGTCGGCGTTGGCCCAGCCGCCCTCGGTCCAGGAGGCCTGCTCGACGCGGCCGTTCTGGCCCGCGCTGTCCACAATGCCCAGGATATGGCGCGTGACCTCCACCTGAACCGCCTCCTGGCGGTGATTGACCAGGTGGATATTGCCCGCCAGGTCGACGCGGTCGAACTTGCTGCCGTGCCAGTTGGCCGCGTTGGGGACGCGCCCGGTTTCCTTCTCCCTCTTCTCGACGGCGATGTCGACGGCGGCGGTGACTTCGAGGTCGCCGACGGCCCCGGCGGCGGTGTACTTCATCATGCCCTGGGCGAGCGCGCGGCCGTCGCGGAAAATCATCGCGGGCGCCGTCGTCAGGGGATGCACGCTCTTGTTGGTCAGGCGGACGTTGTGGACGGCCTTCGGCGCCGCCATCAGCCGCGCCAACTCCAGTTGCTGGTTGCTGTTGAAGCGCTGGCGGGCCTCGGGGGGCGGCCCGAACGCAAGGTCCAGCAGGTACACGTCCTTGTAAGGCAGGTCGTATTCGGCCACGGTGACCACCATGCGCTCGCCCTTCTTCAGGGTGATGCGGTCAAGCGTGAATATGTACAGATCCTCATTCTTGCGTCCGGCGGCGACGTCCGGTCCGAGGTCGGCGGCCGCGCCGCCGGGGGGCGGCCCCTCCGCGGGGGCGCGGGCCTCCGTCATGCGGGCCGCCTGCGTCATGATCGTGTTCGAGAAGGCGTACGCCGTCTGCGCGTCCTGCCGGAAATACGACGACAGTTGGGCCACCGCCTGCTGGAGCGAAATCGGGTCCACCGTTTCCTTGAACGCGAACGTCGGAACGCCGATGACCAGGTGGGCCCGGACGTCGCGCAGGTCGGCCAACTCGTTCAGGAGCGTTGCCTGGAGGCGGACGTGCGCGGTGCCCTTGCCGTCGATCTCCACGCGGTAGTTGGGAATCCACCTGATGCCGCGCTGGAGGTACACCATCCCCACGTCGGCCGTCTTGTCGGGCTTGCGTCCGCCCCAGTCCATCTGGAGCGTCAGGACGTTGCGGAACTCCTCGCGGGCGACGCCGGGGTCGGGGCCCTCCAGGAACGTCAGGTCCTCGATGCCGGCCATGGGGACGGCCTTGACGCCGCCGGCCGTCCGCAGAAGGACAAGACCGCTGCGCTCGGGCAGCCGCGGTTCGGCGCCGGGCGGGCCGGTGCGGGCGAGTTCATCCGTGCTCCGCGCGGGAATACCCACGATGGTGGCCTCGTAGGTCTCGCGCGGGGCCTTCTCGTCCTTGGCGCCGGCCTCGCGGATGCGCACCTTGGCGCCGGGGTTGCCCTCGATGAGTTCCGCCACGGTCAGCGACGTGCGGCGGACGGGGAGGATGCGCTTTCCGGCCGTGACGCCGACCATGCGGGCCTTCTTCGCATCCGCCGCGTACGGCCAGAAGGTGCCCAGGACCGGCGCCAGCAGGTAGTCCAGGACAACGCGCCCGGCATCGTCGGTCGGCATCCGGCCCTCGTGAAGGACGAAGGCGTGGCCGTCCTTGAAGACCGTGACCTCCTTGATCGGCAGGTTCGCCAGCGCCCCGGCCGCGCCCGCCTCGGGTGCGGAAGACGAGGCGGCCGCGGCGGGAACTGCCGCCAGCACGGCCATCAGGCAACTTGCTATGCTGCGTCTCATGGCTTTCTCCTTTGTAAGAGTGCAAAGTGAAAAGTAGAAAGTGCAAAAAGGCCCGGGCCTTTTGAGTTTTCACTTTTCAGTTTTCACTCCACACATTGTACCGCACGGCCGGGACCTTTGCGGGTAACGAGACTGTAACACGCGGCCGCGCAGCCGCGGCGCCTCAGGGACCGGCAAGGAGACGCCTGAGGCGTGCCACGCAGCGGGGCTTGCCACGGTGTCGCCAGGACAAGCCGGGGAGCGCCACGCGCGACACCTCCTCCGGCCGCTCGGGGCTGCGGCGCAGCACGGCCTGGACGCGGGCCAGGAGTTCCTTGACGCTGAAGGGCTTGACGACGCAGTCGTCGGCCCCCAGGCGCAGGCCCTTGACGCGGTTGCCCTCTTCGCCGCGCGCCGTAAGGATTATGGGCATGGTTCAAACAAGCCCCACGCACCGCGTGGGGATGGATGGTGCGGGCCGATCATCCCCCGGCGGTGCCGGGGGCTTTGAACCATGCCGGATTATGACGGGCCGGAAGCGCATGTGGCGTAGTACGCTTATGAAGACTCCGTGCATTTCTCACTGAGAGGGCACGTAGCGCTCGTAGCGGTAGGCCAGGGTCCTGGTCTCGCCGGGGTTCAATTTGAGGGTCCAGCGGACGGTTCCGCAGCGTTCCACGAGTTTCAGTTTCTCGGAGTCCAGCGTCAGCGCGGCGCCCTCGGAGGCCGTGACGGGCTTGCCGGGCACCGCGACGGCGATCACGAGGTCGGCCGCGTGCTTCTCGAAGTTGCGGACCTTGACCTCGCCGTCGAGGGTCACCAGGTCGAGCCAGTAGTCGTGCGAGGGGTTGTGAGCCTTGAGTTTGCGGTCGGTCTCGCGTTCGGAGCGGTCCTGGGCGATGTTCATGGCGCTGGTGACGGGGAACTCGCCGCGCCCGCCCCTGGGCGTGTACCGCAGGAGGTCTTCGCTCAGCGGGCCGGCGGCGTTCAGGGCCAGGCACGGGCCGGTGGTCCACGGCGTGTCGGTGTCGTTGCGGAGGACGAAGAAGTGCTCGGGCGGGGCGGGCGGCGAGCACCGATACAGATGGCTGAACTTCACCCGCCGCGTAAGGAGCGTCACGACGGCCTTCTCGCCGCAGCGCACCGTGAGGTCCTTCTTGGCGTACACCGTGAAGTCGGCGCCGCCGGCGGTGTCCAGTTGCGGGAGGTTGCCGAGGACGGCCCGCACGTCGCGGCCGGCGGCGAGCGGCCGCTCGACGATGCCGGGGCCGCGGTCGAACTGGTCCGCCGCCTGAAGGTTCGACGCTATGGCCGCGCGGTTGGCGATCTGCGTCATGACCTCTCGCGGGGCCACGGCCGCACCGATCGTCCGGATGACCTGGCCCACCGCAAGCGGCGCCAGGTAGTCGGTGTGCACGAAGTGCGGCACGCCGACGACGAAGTTCACGTCGGCGTGGACGAGGTCCTCGGCCTCGTTTACCAGCGTGCCGCGAAGCGTCAGTTCCGCCGTGTCGTCATCCAGGACCTTCAGCGTGTACTCGGGAATCCAGGTGATGCCCTTGCGGAGGTAGGCCATGCCGAGTTTGACGCGCTGCGGGGGCCTCGCGGCCGGCCCCAGCACGTGGGCCCGGACGGGCAGTTCCAGCACCTGCATCCGCTTGATGGCCGCGACGGGGTAGGCCGAACTGCCGGCCTCGTTTTCGAGCACGGCGTACTGCGGGCCGACGGAGACCAGTTTGCCGGCGGCCGTGCGGTCGGACCCCTTATGAGAGTAGGTCAGTTGCACCTTCAGATAGAGGCTCTCCTGGAGGCGGGCGCGCTTGGCGGCATCGTCGGCCGGTGCGTCCTGGCCGTCGAAGTCCACGGTCTCGCCCGGCCCGCAGCCGACGATATCCACGACCTCGTCGGCGGCGTGCGAGAAGACGGCCAGCGTGCCGAAGGCCGCCGGGGGCACCTCGCGGGCAACGCACCACCCGTCGCGCAGCGCCACCTCGCCCTCGCGCAGGAAGAACCCCAGCCCGTTCTTGAAGACGGCGACCGAGGCCACGCGCGACTTCCAGACGTGCGGGTTCTCTTCCTTCTCCGGCGCGGGGGCCGCCGCCTCGGCAGGGCCGCCCGGCGGGGGCGCCGCCCTGGCAAGACGCGATGACCGCAACTCGGGGACAACCGCCGAGGTCCCCGCCTCCCCCGTCGGCAGCGCCGCCGGCGCGGCTGCCGCCGCGACGACCAGGACCGCCGGAATCATTGCGTGCTTAAGCGCTTTCATGTCGGGCTCCCTTGTGCTGGATGAGATACCGCGGGGGCCGGCGCCTGCCGCAGGGCAGGTAACTCGTCGTCCCCGCAAGTATTAACGCACACGGCTGCCCCCCTGCGGGTAACGGCGGTGTAACGCATGGCCGGCACGTGACAGCCCACGGCAGCGCCCCGGGCAGAGGGCCGCCGCGCCGCCCGTGCGCTGTATGTGGCACGGCCGGCCCGTCCGGCCCCGCCTGCCGGCCGGCGGGCAGGCCGTCGGGACCTGCGCCGAACCTGCCACGGCCCGCCACGACGGAGGGCGGGCCGTGCCACAGCAAACTCGGCCGCGGGAAAAGTTTTCCACAAAGAAGTATCTATAACTGCCAATATGGCAGGCCGCCAAAAACGATCAAAAAACGCAAAATCGGACCATGTTCCGGTCAAAAACGATCAAAAACGTTCAAAAAGCGCGCGATTTTACCTTACCCATCTTAACATTTTGGGCCTCCACCCCCTCTGGCGCTAGCGCCAGGGCCGTTTTGCCCCTCCGGAAGGGGTCAAAAACGCCCTTTTCGGGGCGCGCGGGCGCGGTCAAAAAGTTATCCACAGGTAGGGCGAGGGCGGGAACCGGGATTCCGGAGCCGGAAGTCGGGAAACGGATTACCGGCAAAGGGCGGTCGGCCGCCATCGGGGGTTCCCCTGATGCCTTTTCCGGCACTTTCCCCGATGGCAAAGAACGAAGTGTCTCGATTGCATCCCGCCCCGGATGGTGTATGATACTTGCGGGCATGAGCAGCGACTCAAGCGCCCGCCAGACGTGCCAGGCCGGCACCGGGGCCGGCCGGGACGGGACCTGGAATCCCCCCCTGGGCCTCGTCGGAAGCGTCTGGAAGCGGGCAAATACCGTCCTGGGCGTTTCGGGCGGCTCGCGCGGCAGCCGGAAGGCTGCCGCGCGAGTTTTCTCATGGCGCCCGCGTCAGCCCGCCGGTGCGTTACGCGGCGATGGCGAACCCCGCCGGCACCAGCGTCATGCCCGCGGTCGTGCCGGCTAGCGGGCGAGACCTTGACGGGCAGATCACGGCTCGGCCCCCAGGAGGTAGCCTCGTCCGCGCACCGTATGAATCAGCGGCGGGCGGCCGGGACGCTCCAGTTTGCGGCGGAGGTAGCCGATGTAAACGTCCACGACGTTCGAGTCGGCCTCGGAGTTAAACTCGTACAGGTGCTCCCAGATGTCGGTGCGCGAGACGACCTGGCCCGCCCGCACGGCCAGGTACTCCAGGAGGGCGTACTCCCGCGGCGTAAGGTGAACGGCCTCGCGGCCGCGCGTCACACGCTGCGCGGTCGTCTCGATGCACAGGTCTCCGACCTGGAGCCGCGGGTTCTTGGCGCAGTACGCCCGCCGCGCCAGCGCACGCACGCGGGCCAGGAGTTCTTCAAAGGCGAACGGCTTGACGAGGTAATCGTCGGCCCCGGCGTCCAGGCCGCGCACCCGGTCGGCCACGGTGTCTTTGGCCGTCAGGATGAGGACGTGTGCGGCGCGGCCGTCGCGCCGGAGGCGCTTCAGGATTGAGAGGCCGTCCACGCCGGGGAGCATCAGGTCCAGCACGATGACGTCGTAGTCGCTGCCGGATGCGTACCAGAGACCCTCTTCGCCGTCGCCCGTGGCATCGACGGCGAAGCCGGCCTCGCGCAGGCCCTTGACAAGGGCCCGCTGAAGCGGCGGATAGTCTTCAACGACCAGGACGCGCATGGCACCCTCGGCGGCCTCGGCGGCCGAGTCAGAGCCGCGACCGTAAGGGAGCGGTGACTTTGTGGCGAGCGACGGCTCCGCTCCCTTACGGTCGCGGCTCGGAGTCCGGCCGCCACGTTCACCTGTGCAGCATACGAAAGCGGACATGAGAAGGCAATGAGAGGGGCGAAGGCGGGTGGCATGCTTTCGCAAGCGAAAGCATGCCATCGGCGGCCGGCCTTTTTGGATTGACGGTCGGCGGCGCGCTGGCTAAAGTACCTGCCCTCAAGGAATAGAGGGCCTGCGCCGGGCGCGACCGCAGCAGGGGGGGAACGGCCGAGGGGGTGTTGTGCGCCCGGCCCCGGAACGGCCCCGCATGCCAGGCCGGCGAACGTGAACATCGACGAACTGCGAAAACGCATAGACGCGATCGACGCCCAACTCGTTGCGCTCGCCAACGAGCGCGCCCGGCTTGCCGTCGAAATCGGCCGCCTCAAACGCCACGCCGGCCAGAACTCCGTGTATTCCCCCGAACGCGAACGCGAAGTCTTCGAGAAGGTCCGTGCCGCCAACCCGGGGCCGCTCTCCGACGCCGCCATCACGGCCATCTGGAAGGAGATGATGAGCGGGAGCCTGGCGCTGGAGAAGCCGCTGAAGGTGGCCTACCTGGGTCCGGAGGGGAGTTTCAGCCACCTGGCCGCCCTCGAAAAGTTCGGCCGCAGTGTTGAACTCGTGGCCGTCCGCGACATTGCCGCCGTGTTCGACCACGTGGCCCGCTCCACGGCCGACTACGGCATCGTGCCGGTCGAGAATACCACCGGCGGCGCCGTGCGCGACACGATGGAATGTTTTCTGGACGTCTCCGGCCCCGTCCAGGTGTGCGCGGAGATGGCCCTGCCTGTCCACCAGAACCTGCTGTCGAAGGCCGCGCTGGAGAGAATCAAGAAGGTGTACTCCAAGCCGCAGGTCTTCGACCAGTGCCGGCTGTGGCTGTCGAAGAACCTGGCGCAGGCCGACCTTGTGGCCGTCGGCTCGACGACCGAGGCGGCGCTGCTGGCCTCGCGCGTGGACGGCACGGCGGCAATCGCCTCCAGCATGGCCGCCGAACTGTACGGGCTGGCCGTCCTGGCCCCGGCCATCGAGGACAATCCGCAGAACCAGACGCGGTTCCTCGTCCTGGGCCGCGAACGGGCCGGGCCGACCGGCCGCGACAAGACGTGCCTCTTGTTCAGCGTCAGCCACAAGGCAGGGGCGCTCGTGGAGGTGCTCGACATCTTCCGCCGCTTCGGCATCAACATGACCAAGATCGAGTCGCACCCGTCGCCGACGAAGTCCTGGGAGTACCTGTTCTTCGTGGACATCGAGGGCCACGCCCAGGACCCGAACGTGCAGGAGGCGCTTCAGGGTGCGCGGCCGCACACGCGGCAACTGGAGGTCCTGGGGTCGTTCCCCGTGACCGTCAGCGCGGGATGAACTTGAAGGCGGTCGCTGTGATGATCATCGTCATGCAGGCAAGGGCAACGGAGGACCAGGTCCGGGCGGTCGAGCGCCGCATCCGCGACCTGGGCCTGCGGCCGCACGTGTCGCAAGGCGAGTTCCGGACGATAATCGGGGCAATCGGCGACGAGTCGCTCATGAGGGCGGAACTGTTCGCCGCACTCGACGGCGTCGAGTCCGTCATGCCCATAATGAAGCCCTACAAACTGGCCTCCCGCGACTTCCACGCAGAGGACACCGTCATAGACGTTGGCGCCTGCAAGGTGGGCGGCGGGACGATCACGGTCGTGGCGGGCCCGTGCTCCATCGAGAGCCGGGAGCAGTTCCGCGAGACGGCCCTGGCGGTGCGGCGGGCGGGGGCCGTCATGCTCCGCGGCGGGGCCTACAAGCCCCGCACCAGCCCGTACAGTTTCCAGGGCCTCGGCGAAGATGGCCTGAGAATCTTGCAGGACGTCGGCCGCGAGGCCGGCCTGCCCACCATCACCGAGGTCATGGACGTGCGAGAACTGGAGGCCGTCGCCCGGTACGCCGACGTCATCCAGGTGGGCGCGCGGAACATGCAGAACTTCCGCCTCCTGACGGAGATCGGACACCTCGAAAAGCCCGTCCTGCTGAAGCGGAACCCCTCGGCCACCATCGAGGAGTTCCTGATGTCGGCCGAGTATATCCTGGCGGAAGGCAACCGGCAGGTCATCCTGTGCGAGCGCGGCATACGCGGGTTCGACCACTCGACGCGGTACACGCTGGACCTGTCGGCCGTGCCGAACATCCAGGGCGTATCGCATCTGCCGGTCTTCGTGGACCCGAGCCACGCCACGGGGCGGCGCGAACTGGTTGCGCCGATGGCGCTTGCGGCCGTCGCGGCGGGGGCGCAGGGCGTCATGGTCGAGGTCCATCCGCACCCGGAGAAGGCCCTGAGCGACGGCCCGCAGCAACTCGCGCCCGACGCCTTCGCCGTGATGATGAAGGAACTGGCGCCCATCGCCGGGGCCGTCGGACGCCAGTTGCAGAAACCGAAGTAGGCCGGCCGCGAGCCGAAGGCGTGCGCGGGCCCCCGACACGCGAGGGCAGAGTTAACATCGGAGGATGTGCATGCGCAAGCCTTTCGTCTGCGGCAACTGGAAGATGAACACCGACCGGCGGGGCGCGGCGGCCCTGGCCCAGGGCGCGGCGCGGGCGGCCGAGCAGGCGCGCGGCGTGGAGGTGGGCGTCTGCCCGCCCGCCTGCTACGTCGAGGCGGTCGTCGCGGCCGCGCGCGGCACACCGCTGGCGGTCGGCGGCCAGAACATGCACTTCGAGGCAAGCGGGGCCTTTACCGGCGAAGTGGCCGGGCCGATGCTCAAGGAACTCGGCTGCCGGTACGCCATCCTGGGCCACAGCGAGCGGCGGCACGTCTTCGGCGAGACAGACGAGTTCATCTCCAGGAAGGTGCACGCTGCCTTCAAGTTCGGTCTGCTGCCCATCCTGTGCGTGGGCGAGAAACTCCAGGAGCGCCAGGCCGGACGGACGGAGGCGGTCGTCCACCGCCACGTGACGTCCGGCCTGGCGGGCCTCACCGGCGACCAGGCCCGCCAGGTGGTCATCGCGTACGAGCCCGTCTGGGCCATCGGCACGGGCCTGACGGCCACGCCGCAGCAGGCGCAGGACGTGCACGCATTCATCCGCGGGTGCCTTGAATCGCTCTACGATGCGGCCCTGGCCGGGGACGTGCGCATCCAGTACGGCGGCAGCGTGAAGCCCGACAACACGTTCGACCTGATGCGCCAGGCCGACATCGACGGCCTGCTGGTGGGCGGGGCGAGCCTGAAGGCGGAGGGGTTCTCGGCGATCGTCGCCGAGAGCGCGCGGGCGAAGGAAGTCTGACGGAGAAAGGTGCGCGCAATTATGCTTCAGACAGTTTTCGTGGCCCTGTTCCTCCTGACGGCCGTGGTCCTGTCGCTGCTGGTGCTCATCCAGCGCGGACGGGGGGGCGGGCTGGCCGGCGCGTTCGGCGGGGCGGGCGGGTCAAGCGCCTTCGGCACCAAGACGGCCGACATCTTCATCAAGGCGACCGCCGTGCTGGGGGGCCTGTTCTTCCTGCTGGCGATCATCACGGCGTTCGTGATGCGGGGCGAAGGGCCGGCTGCGCCGGCCGCGGCCGTGCCGCCGCCCGAGGAGCCGGCCCCGACCGCGCCTGCCGCGCCGCTGCCCCCTGTGCCGCCGCCGGCCGGCCAGTAAGGGTCGAGTATCACGAAGTTGCGGGTCTCGCGGCCCGCCAGGACGGAAGGCGGGCCGCGCAAAGTTGTGTTGTAGTTCAGCCGGCGGGCTTGCCCGCCGCGAGGCTGCACAGAAGCAAGCGAGGAGCCGCCGGTGGCCGCCGACAACACGAGCGTCCTCGACGATTTCCGCCGGGCGGGCGCCCTGCTGGAAGGGCACTTCCTCCTCACCAGCGGCCTGCACAGCCCGAAGTACCTTCAGTGCGCCCAGGTGATGCAGCACCCCGCGCTGGCGGAGCGGTTGTGCCGGCGGCTGGCGCAGGCGGTGGCCGGAAGCGCACCGGAGTGCGTTGTCGGCCCCGCGGTGGGCGGCATCCTGGTGGCCTACGAACTTGCGCGGGCGCTGGGCGCCAGGGCCATCTACGCCGAGCGCATGGACGGCAGGATGACGCTGCGCCGCGGCTTCGCCATCCGGCCGGGCGAACGCGTCCTGCTGTGCGAAGACGTGGTGACCACGGGCGGCAGCCTCGTGGAGGTGCGCGACGCGGTGTCGGCGGCGGGGGGCCGGGTGGCCGCCGTCGCCGCCCTGGTCGACCGCACCAGCGGCCGCGACGCCGGCCTGGGGATGCCCCTGACGGCCCTGCTCCGGGTGGACGTGCCGACGTATCGGCCCGATGACTGCCCGCTCTGCCGCGAGGGCCGGCCGCTCGTCAGCCCCGGCCGCACGGGCAAGAAGTAGGGGGATGCCATGCTTTCGCTTGCGAAAGCACGCTTACGGGCCTCGCACGACCGTGCTTTCGCAACGGCGCGGAAGCATGCCACCCGCGGCGAGGACTTGAGGCGCTTATGATTCGCAGCATGACCGGCTACGGCGCAGCGGAGCGGGCGGATGAAACCGTCCGCATCGCGGTCGAAATCCGCACCGTCAACAACCGCTTCTACAAGGCGAACCTGCACCTGCCGGAAGGCCTGGGCGCGGTCGAGGCCGCCATCGACAAAATCCTTCGCGAGAGCATTACGCGCGGCACGGTGAACCTGACGCTTTACGTCGAGCCGCGAGGCAAGGCGGTCCGCGTGCCCATCAACCGGCAGGTCCTGGAGGCGTACCTGAACGACTTGGAGGAGTTCCGCGGCGCGTGGTCGATGCGGAACGCGAATTATTACGATGCGCTGGCGGGGTTCGTGCTGGGTCTGCCGGGGGTGGTCGGCAGCGAGGAGATGCTGCTGACGGGCGTGCCTGACCTTGCGGCCCGCATCGAGGCGGTGGTGCGCGAGGCCGCCGGGCGCCTGAACGCCATGCGCCAGGCCGAGGGCCAGGCCACCGCCGCCGACATGCGGGCCAGCCTCGGCGAGATGGAGCGTCTGTGCGCGGAGGTCGAGGCGCGCGTGCCGACCGTCATCGAGGAGTACCGCGACCGGCTGCGAGAGCGCGTGTCGGAACTTCTCCAGGGCGCCGAGATTGCCGTTGACGACCAGGCGCTTGCCCGCGAGGTGGCCTTCGCCGCCGAGCGCAGCGACATCAACGAGGAACTGGCGCGCCTGCGCAGCCACCTGGCCCAGTTCCGCGACCTCCTGGTCGAGTCCGGCCCGGCCGGGCGGAAACTGGAGTTCCTGACGCAGGAGATGGTCCGCGAGGTCAACACGATGGGCTCGAAGTCGAGCGACGCCGAAGTTTCGCGCCTCGTCGTGGCCGTCAAGGTGGGCGTGGACCGATTGCGCGAGCAATCGCAGAACGTGGAATGACCAGCGACCAAGCACCAATGACCAACGAAACGGAGAAACGGCAACGAAACGACAACGGGCAGCCGGCCGTTGGTCATCGGTGCTTGGTCATTGGTCATTTGGTCGTTGAACACGTGGAGTTGCCGGATGCCGCAAGTCAGCACCATGAACGCAACGGGGGATTCTGCGACGGAGATG
>Ga0194113_10004514_pt1 | contig 18217 bp, 9 predicted proteins | sample TA2MahC200mmetaG_FD_146193 | JGI IMG/M metagenome (GOLD analysis project Ga0194113, IMG submission 146193) | Freshwater microbial communities from Lake Tanganyika, Tanzania - TA2015017 Mahale Deep Cast 200m | ecosystem: Environmental > Aquatic > Freshwater > Lake | place: Tanzania: Lake... | reverse complement strand
CGGTTCCGGCTTCCCGTTCGGCAGGCCGTGGGCGTTGATGTCCATTGCGAGGAGCCCCTTCGCCGCCCAGCCCGCGGCGCTGGCGAGCACCGCGCTGCGGACGCCGGCGCCGTGGACGAGCAGGATCGCGGGCAGGCTTTTCGGGGCGGCCCCGGCCGGGCGGGCGAGGTAGCCGCTGACCGGTTCGCCGAGGCACTTCACCTGCGCGTCGAAGCACTCGATCTTCGCGTCGTTCCATGGCACGGGCGTGAGCTCGGCCCCGGCGGGGACCGCCGCGAGCGCCTTCTTCTTCGCGGCCCAGAACGCATCGAAGTCCTCCGGCGGCGGAAGGCCGGGGCGGATCTCGAGCGGGTCGACGGCCGCCGCGCCGCGCTCGACGTGGTTCGACTTCGCCGGGTCGGTGAAGCTCGCCCGGCAGTGGAGGAACCCGGGCTCGTCCAGGCTGCCGCTGACGCAGGCCCTGCCGCCGGCGAGCGTCGCCGTGCCCGTGGTCTCCGGCGGGACGCCGTCCTTGTTGAGCACCCACGCGACCTCGGCGCCGTCGGCCGGCCGGCCGTCGCACGTCAGCGCGAGCGTGAACGTGACGGTCTCACCCTTCCGGTAGATCGCGTCCTTGCGGTCCGCGGTCACGGACAGACTGTAGGTCGCGGCGGCGCAGACCCGGACGAGGGCGAGGAGGACGGCGGCGGTGCGGACCCGGGTCTTCATCGTGGCTCCTGTCTGCGCGCGCGCCGGCGCTGCGGCGGACGCGGTGACCACGATAGCGATCCGCTCCCGCGCCGTCGACCCGTTCGCGCGGCCCGGAACTCAGTCCACGCGCAGGGCGATGCCGGACTCGCCGAGGATGGCCTCGAGTTCGCGCACGAGGGCTTCGGACGGATGGACGCGGTGGGCCTCCCCGGCCGCGAGCACGACGCGCCCGCCCTGCGCGTCGGTGACGACGAACTCGACGGGCACCGCGCCGGGATGTTTCGCGAGCACGGCCTTGAGGTCCTCCGCCGGGACGGCCCCGGCCAGGGACGGCGGCACGAGGAGCTGAAGTCCGCGCACCGCGGTCTCCACCACCTGCTCGAGCGGACGCACCCGCGCGGCGGTCATCCAGGCGGACTCCCCGCGCATCATGCCGCGGCCCTCGATGAACAGGAGCTTCCCCTCGCCCGCGTAGGCGCCGTCGCGCTCGAGGACCTCCGGCGGCAGCGTCACGGAGAGGGTCCCGTCGGGCATGTCCAGCGTCATCTCCGGCGCGGCGCCGGCGCGGCCGCCCGGCCTCGGCGCCCGGAGCGCGAGCCCCGCCACGCGCACCAGTACCGGGGCGGCGAGGTCGCACAGCGAGGCCAGCGGCGTGCAGCGCGCCGCGCGCGTGAACCACTCGAAGCGGGCGATCGGGTGCGCGGTGACGGGATAGCCGAGCAGTTCGCGCTCGTCCTCGATCCGCCGCGCGTCCGGCCACGGCGGCAACGGCGGCAGGATGGAGTCGTCGGCGGCGCCCAGCGACGATTCGTCGAAAAGCAGGCCCTGCCCGCGCTGCACGTCGCGCCGGTCGCCGGCGGAGGCCAGGGCGATGTCGAGCCCGCCGGCCATGCGGCTGCGCGGCATGCCGGTGAAGTCGAACGCGCCGCAGCGGACCAGGCACTCGACGGGCCCCCGGGCCCCGGCACCGCCCGCCGCGCGGCGGCAGAAGTCGACCAGGCCCGCGTACGGCCCGTGCGCGGTCCGCTCCGCCGCCCATGCGCGGGCGGCGTCGTCGCCGACGCCGCGGATGCCCGCCAGGCCGAAGCGGATGGCCCGTCCCTCGGCGACGAAGCCTGCGGCGCTGCGGTTGACGTCCGGCCCGAGCACGCGGATGCCGAGCGCGCGCGCCTCCGCCAGCAGCGGGGCGAGCCGGTCGGCATCGCCCATGTCGTTCGACATCGCGGCCGCGAGGAACTCGACCGGGTGGTGCGACTTGAGCCACGCCGCGCGGAAGGCCAGCGTCGCCGCCGCCACCGCATGGGACCGGCTGAGGTTCGACCGCCCGCACGCCTCCAGCGCCCCGGCGAGCCGCGCGGCGTCGGCCTCGCGCACGTGGTGCGCCCTGCGACAGCCCTCGAGGAACGCGGCGCGGTGGCGGTGCATGGCCTCCTCGTCGCGCGAGACCAGGGCCCGCCGCAGCAGGTCGCCCCGCTCCGGCGGAATCCCGGCGAGCGCCGCCGCGGCGGGCGCGATCTGCTCCTGGTAGAGCAGCAGACCGTGCGTCTCGCGCAGCAGGCCCGCCAGGAGCCTGTGCGGCGCCTCCGCGGGCGACGCCGCCCCCTTGCGCGCGACGACCTCGTCGAAGAGCGCAGCCGTCTCGGGCCGGTGAAGCGCGATCAACGCGACGAGGTCCTCGAAGGTCCCGATCCCCATCCTCCGCGCGGCCGCGCGGACCGGAGGCGAGTCGAGACCGGATACGCCCGCCGTATCGCCGCGGCCGATCAGCGCGAGCGCCGCGGGGTCGTCCTCCGGAAGCGCCGCGAGGTCGACCGCCAGCCCCCGCGCGCCGAGGGACCGGACCGCCTCACCGAGCACCGTCAGAGCGCGGAGGCCCGGAAGGTCGATCTTCAGCAGACCCGCCCACTCGAGGTCCCTCATGTCGTACTGCGTCACCGTCTCGCCGTCCCCCCCGCGCGCGAGCGGCACCAGGTCCGCCAGCGGACGGTCCGCGACGACGACGCCCGTCGGGTGCACGCCCGGGCTGCGCGGAAGCCCCTCGAACGCCTGGGCGAGCGACAGCAGTTCCGGCGCGCAGGCCAGCTCGGCCTCGCGCTTCAGGTCGGGCCGCGTGCGGAGCGCGCGGGCGAGGGTCATCTCCGCGCCCTCCGGCACGCGTCGCGCGACGGCATCGCAGACCGAGGGCGACACGCCCAGCGCGCGCCCCGTGTCGCGGATCGCCATCCGGGCGCCGAAGGTGCCGAGCGTGAGGATGTGCGCGACGCGGTCCCTCCCGTGGCGCTCGCGCAGATGCTCGAGGATGGCGGGGCGGCACGAGGGACAGATCTCGATGTCGATGTCCGGCGGCACCGGGCGCTCGGGATTGAGGAACCGCTCGAACGGCAGGCCGTGGCGAAGCGGGTCGATCTCGGTGATGCCCAGGCACCACGCCGCCAGCGACCCGGCAACCGCCCCGCGACCCGGGCCGACCGGGAGGCCGCGCCCGCGGGCGAAGCGGACGATGTCCGCCACGACGAGCAGGTAGTTGACGAAGCCCGCGCGCCCGATGACCTCCAGTTCGTGCCCGAGCCGCGCCACCGCCGCCGCGGCGCCGGGGGCCGGATGCGCGGGGTCGGTCACGCCCCGCCGCTCGCGCAGCCCGTCGAACGCCAGCCGGCGCAGCCAGGCCGCCTCGCGGCCCCGGCGCATCTCCGGCTCGAAGTCCGCCGGCGGATCGAACCGCGGGAAGTGCAGTTCCTGCGCGGGCCACAGGTCGACGGCGCACCGCTGCGCGATCCCGGCGCTGAGCGCGACGGCGTCGCCATCCTCCGGCAGTGCGGCGAGCATCTCCGCCGCGGTGCGGAGGTGGAACAGGCGGGAGTACTCGGTTCCCGCGCGCGCCGGCTCGCGCACGGAGCAGCGGCGGACGAGCCGCAGGGTCTCGTGGGCCTTCGCCTCCTCGGACCGGAGGTAGTGCACGTTGTTCGTCGCGACGGTCCGCAGGCCGGTCCGGCGCTCGACCTCGCGAAGGCCCGCCAGCATCTCGTCCTGGCCGGCAAGCCCCTGGTTCTGCATCTCGAGGAAGAAGGCGTCGCGCCCGAGGATCTCCGCCAGGCGCCCGGCGGCCTCGACCGCGGTGTCGATCCGTCCCGCGGCGCAGTGGCGGTTGACCTCGCCGTTGCCGCCGGACGACAGGCCGATCAGGCCCGCGGCGCGCGCGGCCAGGTCCGCCTCGCGCAGCACCGGACGACCGGGCTCGGGCGTCCCGAGGTGCGCATCACTCACCAGCCGCAGCAGGTTCCCCCACCCCTCCGGCGTTTCGGCGAGCAGCACGAGGCCGGGTCCCGACGCATCGAGCGGGCGCAGGACGGCGGGGGGGCGCGGCGCCATCTCGATCTCGACGCCGAGCACCGGGCGGAGGCCCTTCGCCTTCGCCCGCCGGTGGAACTCCGGCGCGCCGTAGAGCACGCCGGAGTCGGTCATCGCCACGCCGGGCATGTCGAGGGCGGCCACCGCGTCCATCAGCGGCCCGATCCGGACCAGGCTGTCCAGCAGGCTGTACTCGGTGTGAACGTGCAGATGGACGAACGGTCCCATGCGCCGGCTCCGGCGTCAGCGTACCCCAGTCCCGCGGCGGTGAAAAGACCGCGGCCGGGCCACCCGGATTCCCGTTGTTGAACCGCGCGCCTTGTGCCTATGCTCTCCGGGACCATGACGCACCGGTTTTCATTCCCGTGCCGCGACGGCCGCGCGCTCCGCCGCGCCGCGTTCGGACTCGCATGGATCGCGGCCGCGGCGCAGCCCCGGGCCGACGTATTCACGACCAACGTCAACCAGCGTCTCAACGGAGGCGCCTGGAACCCGATCGGCACGTTCCGGTTCCAGCAGGGCGGCGGCGCCGAGTACGTCCAGCTCGGCAACACGGGCGCGGACGGCTACGTCATCGCCGACGCCGCGCTCTTCGTCGCCGGCGGGGTCACGAGCGTCGTCGACGACGCCTCCCCGACGGACGTCGAGGCCGAGGGCGTCTGGACGATGAGTTCCGCGACGGCCGGCTACCACGGCTCCGGCTACCGCCACGACCAGGACACGCGGGGCAGTCCCGTGAAGTGGTTCCGCTTCCACGCCCCCTACGAGACGGCGACCGTCGCCGCCGTGAGCCTGCGGTGGACCGCCCACGCCAACCGCGCCTCGACCGCCGCGGTCACCGTCGTGCACGACCTTGCGCCGGCGGAGCACGACCTCGTCGTGTCCAACGGAACCGGGTCCGGACGCCACCTCTCCGGCACGTGGGTCGCCATCGCCGCCGGCGCGCCGCCGCCGGGCCGCGAGTTCGACCGCTGGCGCGGCGCCACCGCGCGCATCGAGAATCCCTTCGCGGCCTCGACGCGCCTGCGGATGCCGCCCGCGGACACCGCCGTCTGGCCCGCCTACCGCGTGCCGTGGGCCGGCCGATGCGTGCGCGAGGACGCGCGCCTGATCCCCGTCGCGGCCACCGTGGACGTCGCGATCGCCGGGGCCTCGATCGGCGCGCTCGGCGCCGCCGCACAGGCCGCCGACGAGGGCGCGTCGGTGATGCTGATCAGCCCGGGCTTCCACCTCGGCACGGACTTCGTCGGCGAGAACCGCGCCTGGCTCGAACCGGGCGAGACCGCGGGGCCCGGTCTTGCGCAGGAGATCCTCGGGCCGCTGACGAACGCCGCCGGTTACCAGTTCGTCCGCCCGGCCGACTTCAAGAGGCGCGCCGAGCAGGCCCTCGACAACCGCGGCGTCCGGTTCCTCTACAACCTGCAGGCCGTCGATCTCCTGGCGGACGCCACCGGGGCGCCGGCGGGCCTCGTCGCCGCCGGCAAGGGCGGCCGCGTCGCGGTCGTCGCGCGGGTAGTCGTCGACGCGACGCCGATGGCCGGCCTCGCGCAGCAGGCCGGCGCCGCGATGAACCCATGGCCCGCCGGGGCGACGGTGACCGTCAGCCGGACTCACTACCGCGGCGCCGCGGGCGGGATCGTCCGCGGCGACCATCGCGAGTACGCGATCCCCCACGCCTTCGCGGACGGCGGCTGGGTCGAGCGCTGCCGCGCCGAGACGCTGCTCCGCCGCACCTTCGACACCGGCGCGGAGTCGTGGTCCGCGCAGTTCCTTCACATGGTCGAGCCCCGGACGATCGTCGGGGCGGCGTCCGACGCGCGCTCGCCGTGGCCCGGCGCGGGGGCGGTCGATCCCGAGGTCGCGCGGCCGGCGGGATCGGCCTTCCTGCTGGTGGCCGGCGCGGCGTGCGACGTGGCCCGCGACGCGGCGCCGGCGATGCTGCGTCCGCCGGAGTTCCTCGAGTTCGGCCGCCGGATCGGCTCGCTCGCGCGCGCGATCGCGGCGGCCCGCCCGGCGCCGGCCGGGCTTCACGTGATGGCCCGCGCCGGGGGCGAGGTCTATCCCGGCGTCGGCACCGACGAGCTTCTCGAGGGGTGCAGGCCGAACGCGCCCGCCGTCCGCGTGCCGCAGCCGGACCGCGCCGTGCCGATCGCGGGCGAATACGACGTCGTGGTCGCCGGCGGCGGCGCATCCGGCGCCTTCGCCGCGCTCGGCGCGGCGCGCGCGGGCGCGTCGGTGCTCTGCGTGGAGCAGCTGGGCATCCTCGGCGGCACCGGCGTCAACGGCATCGGCAACTTCTGGCGCGGCTACAAGCGCGGGGTCTCGGTCGAGTACACGACCGGCTCGTGGAAGCCCAACGGCAAGGCGGCCTGGCTGCGGAGCGAGGTCGAGGCCGCCGGCGGGGAGATCTGGTTCAACACGGTCGTGTGCGGCGTTCTGCGCGAGGGCGGCGCGGCGCGCGGCGTTCTCGTCGCCACGCCGATGGGGCGCCTCGCGGTCCTCGCGCGGGTCGTCATCGACGCCACGGGCGACGGCGATGTCGCCGCGGCGGCGGGCGTGCCGACCGAGTACCTCGACCGCGGCGAGTTCGCCCAGCAGGACGCCGGCTTCCACGCCGACCTCGCCGATCCCACCGGCTACCAGAACAACTCGTGGAGCTTCATCGACCCCGGCGATCCGCTCGGACTGACCCGGTTCCACGTGCTGGCGCGCCGTCACAGCGCCATGGCCGATACGAACAAGTGGGACCACTACCCGCTGCTCGGCTCGCGGGAAAGCCGGCGCATCGCGGGCGGCTTCGTCCTGACGGCGCTCGACCAGTACCGCCGGCGCACCTTCGCGGACACCATCGCCCTCGGCTCGTCGGACTTCGACAACCACGGCTTCTTCACCAGCGCCGCCTGTCACGCCGGCCTCGTGCCGGACGGCCTCTGCGCGATCCCCTACCGCGCCCTGCTGCCCGCCGGCCTCGAGGGACTGCTGGTCGTCGGGCGGTGCAAGTCCGTCGAGCACGACGCGCTGCCGCTCTCTCGGATGCAGTCCGACGTCGGCAACGAGGGCTACGCCGCCGGCCGCGCCGCCGCGATGGCCGCGCGCGACGGCATCGCCCCGCGCCACATCGACCTGGCCGAACTGCAGGCCCACCTGGTCGCCGTCGGGAACCTCCCGGCGGACGTCACGCTCGCCGACTCGCCCGCCGCGGACGACGCCGAACTCGATGCCGCGGCCGCCGCGCCCGACGGCACGAACGAGGTCGCGCGCCTCCTCGCCGACCCCGCGCGCGCCCTCCCGCGCCTGCGCGCGTCCCACGCGGCCGCCCCGGCCGACTCCAAGGCCCGCGTCCTCTGCTTCCTCGGCGACACCAACGGCGTCGAGCGCCTCGCCGCGTGGCTCGACGCCCGGCCGCTCGGCACCGGGAGCAGCTACGCCGCGCGCTCGGTGTCCGACGTCGACGGCGCGATCCGCGCCCTCGGCTTCCCCCGCTCCCCCGCCGCCGTCCCCGCGCTTCTCCGCAAGCTCGACGAGTGCACCGGGGCGACCGCGTTCTCGCACATCCGCACGCTTTGCGTGTCGCTCGGCGAGATCGGCAGCCCCGACGCCGTGCCCGGCCTGCTCCGGCTCGCCGGGTCCGCCGGCGTCACCAACCATGTGCGGCGCGCGGACGACGGCGCCACCGCGTACGTGTCGGACTTCCGGCTCGCTGTCCGGGAGGCCCAACTCGCCGCGGCCCTCGTCCGATGCGGCGACGAGGGCGGCACCGGCCGCGCGATCCTCACCGCCTACCTCGACGACTGGCGCTCGCCGTTGCGCCGCTTCGCCTCCGAATGCCTCGGCTTCGCCGTGTCCTCCCACGGCGTGCCCGACGCCTGGTTCGCGGGGCACGGGCTCGATGCGCACGACGAGGCCGACGGCGACGGCGATGGCGAGCCGAACTGGCGCGAGTTCTGGGCCGGGTCCGACCCGACGGCCCGCGGCGACGCCTGCGGCGTGTCGCGCGCGCGGCCCGACGGCACGCTCGAGTGGGCCTTCGGCCCCGGGCCGCAGGATCTCCCGCTCCGCATCTGGCGCAGCCTGGATCTCGCCTCGGGCTGGACCGTCCTCACCAACCTCCCCCGCCCGCCCGGCGGCGGCGCGTGGCGCGATCCCGACGCCGACCTCCTCGACCACGCCTACTACCGCTTCGAATTCCCCACCGCGCCGTGAGACGAAGGACGTCGCCGGAAGCGGAGAGGGCGGAGATCCGGCCGGACGCCCCGGAGCCCTTCCAACCCTTGGACGGGGCTGCCGACGATCCTCCAAGGCTTGGAACGCCGGATCCAGCCGTGCGGAATCCGCGAAACGCCGTCCCCGGAGGCACGGGCACATTCCCGGGCGCGTCGATGACCGACCCCGTCTCCCGCTCGCAGGAGTCCGCGGTCAGCCGTCCGTCGCGCCCGCCCGGACGCGGACCGAGCGGACCGGTTCGACCGGGCAGACCGACTCGCACGCACCGCAGCCGTTGCAGAGCGCCGGGTCGACGACCGGCCTGGAATCGAATCCGTCGCTGACGACCGTGATGGCCCCGTAGGGACAGATCGCCACGCACGCCGTGCATTCCCGCCCCGCGGCCAGCTGGCACGTGTCCAGGTCGATCCGGGCCAGCCCGATCCGCCACGCCCTCTTCGCCTCGAGGGTCCGCAACGGCGAGAGCGCTCCGCTCGGACAGGCCTCCGTGCAGCGGCGGCAGTCCTCCCGGCAGTAGTCCGTGGACACGTCGAGCACCGGGGAGAGAAACGAAACCACGCCGTGCCGGCCCGGGTCCGGACGGATGATCCGCGACGGGCACGCCGCCGCGCAGTTGCCGCAACGGACGCATACCGCGCCGAAGCGCGGCCCCTGCACCGCGCCGGGCGGACGCAGCGGAGCCGCGTGCGGCGCGCCCAGCGCCCGCGTCACCGCCGCCGCCGCGACGCCCGCGCCCGCGCCCAGGGCCTCGCGCCTCGACACCGGCGGGAAGGCGGACGCCGCGGGCTCCGCGGAACGACGGCGCGGGCCGGACAGCAGATCCTGCATCGCCCCGAGCGGACACACCCGCCCGCACCACGAGCGCGGGAACCTCCACGAAAGCAGCACCGCGATCAGGCCCCCGAGCCCCGCCGCGACCGACGCGGGGTCCGCCGGGTGCCGCGCCATCCGTCCCGCGGCGTTGACGAGCGCGAACGGATCGAGCCAGAGAAGGAACGGCCAGCCGACCGCCGCCGCGCCGAGGATCGCCCCGAGCAGCACCCGGCCCGTGCCGGCCGGGATGCGCCCGGCGCCGCCCCCGCGTCCGCGGCCGCATGCATCCAGGACAGGCCCCAGCGGGCACGCGAAACGGCAGATCCAGCGCGGACGCGCGACGGCGAGGATCAGCAGCGGAACGCCGAAGGCCGCGACGACCGTCACGGCCCGCGCCGCGACGGACGCCGCAAGGGCGGTCAGCGGGCTTGCCGCGGGGACCAGCAGCGCCAGCCACGGCGGATCCGGCGGCGACACGGCCAACGCGAGCGCGACCGCCAGAACGATCCAGCGCGGGTCGAGCCGCGGTCCGCGCCGGGGCGGCGACTGGTCGGGCACCGGCACGCAACGGCTCCCGGGCTCAGCCGAGGTAGGCGCCCTGCTCGCGCAGGAGGGCCTGGAGCGCGGCGACGTCGACCGCGCGCGGCTCGCACCCCTTCTTCACGCACAGCGCCGCCGCCGCGCCCGCGGCGTGGCCCGTCAGGATGCAGCAGGCGATGAGCCGCATGCTCTCGATGAGACCTTCGTCGACACAGATGCACCGGCCGGCCGCGAGGATGCCGTCGACCTTCTTCGGCACGAGGACGCCGTACGGGATCGGCCACTCCGGTCCCTTCCCGCTGTCCCCGCCGCCGACGGCGACGGCGTTGGGGAACTTGCGGCTGGCCTTGGTGTCCGCCCGGGTCAGGCACTCGACGCCGGCGAGGATGCGCGTCGTGCGAACGCCGAGCTGCGGCGCGGTATCGAGGAGGTAGAGGTGCTCGCCGCCCGGCGCGGCGCGGAGCTTCTGCACGCGCTGCCAGATGGAGCGCCGGTGTTCCATCTCGAGGCGCGAGAGCTCCTTCGTATCCAGCGCATCGGTGCTCGGCCCGCGCAGGTTGACCCAACTCACGGCGGGAAGCGGCGTCGCGCTGCCGAGGGACGCGAACCCGGCCTCCTTCAGCTTTGCGCGGTCGGCGCGGTCGACGTTGCCCATGCGGTGGACGAGCCCGATCGCGTGCAGGCGCTGCTCGTATTCCGCCCCGGCGGCGGCAAAGACGTCGCCGTCGCCCGTCGCATCGACGATGACCTTCCCGAGGATCGCCTGGCGGCCGGCCTTGCCCTCGACGACGACGCCGCGCGGACGGCCATTCTCGGTGACGATCTCCACCGCCCAGCTGTGCAGCAGCACCTGCACGCCGGCCTCGGCGATCATCTCGTCCATGACGAACTTCGTCGCCTCGGGATCGACCGTCGGATTGTACTTCCCCTCGACCTGGTTGATGACCCCGCCGGGCACCTGGTTCAACCGCTCCAGCAGTTCGTCGCCGATGCCCCGCAGGGTCTTCTTCAGCTTCCCGTCAACCACGGCGTGCGTGCCCATGACGACAAGCACCATGCCGCCGGTCCACTGGCCCCCGAAGAAGCCGTAGCGCTCGACGATCGTCGTCTTCGCCCCCGCGCGCGCCGCGGCGACCGCCGCGGCGAAGCCCGCCGCGCCGCCGCCGACGACGAGGACGTCCGTCTCGTGCACGACCGGGAGTCCGCGCTCGGGCTGGGTCACGCGGCCGCCGGAGAGGATCGCCGGATGCAGCGCGATCTCGCGGCGCGGCATCAGCTGCCGCTCCTTCGCCGCGCCCGGCACCGCCTTCGCCGGTTCCTCGGCCACCACGCGCCGCGCGAAGGCCGAGCCGAAGCCCGCCGCCGCCATCACCTGCATCATCTGCCGCCGCGACCACCGCATGCCGTCGTTCATCGCTCGTCCTCCCCAAGGCTGCTGCATCCTATCCGCTCGTCCCGCGGTCCCGCAAACGGAATCCGGACCGCGGCGTCCGGACCGCCCGCCGGTCAGATCCGCCACCCCTCCCGGTACCGGTGCTGCACGAAGGCGTCCGACTGCGGGCCGTTCGGCGCGCGGAGATCCCGGTCGCTCCACTCCAGTCTCCCGCCGGCGCGGTGGGCGACGTTGCCCAGCAGGACCGCCTCGGTCAGCGCCCCGGAGTAGTCGAAGTTGCAGGTCGTCGGCGAGCCGGTCTTGCACGCCGCGATCCACTCCTCGTGGTGGCCGATCGAGTCGGGGATCGACGGCGCGGGCGGCGTGAAACCCGCGAACCGGTCCTGCGGCAGCAGCAGGTGCCGCGTGTAGTCCGCCAGGAGCATCCCCTTCGCGCCGGTGAACAGCACGCCGCTGGCCCATCGCGGTTTCTGCTCCTCGTCCACCGTCTTCTCCACCGCGGGCAGGATCGACGCCAGCAGCTCGGGCCTGCGGCCGCCGTGGTGCCACGTCAGGGTCACCGCCGGCTGGTTGCCGCGCGCGGGATACGTGTAGCGCACCACGAGCCAGGGCGGCACCGACTCGGCGTGGACGGGCGGGCCGTCGACGACCTCGACCGACGCGCAGGCGCGAAGGCCGAGCGCCCAGTGCGGAAGGTCCATGTAGTGGCAGCCGAAATCGCCCAGCGCGCCGCCGCCGAAGGCCCACCAGTTCCGCCACGTCCCCGGGAGGTAGGCCGGATGGTACGGCCGCGCCTCGACGGGCCCGAGCCACAGGTCGTAGTCCAGCCCCGCCGGCACGGGCGGCGTGTCGGCCGGACGCTCGACGTTCCCGTACTTCGCCGCCGACCATACGTGCACCTCCGCAACCGTCCCGATTGCGCCGGACTGCACGAGTTCGACGACCCGCCGGTAGTTCGCCCCGGCGTGGATCTGCGTCCCCATCTGCGTCGCGAGCCCCGCCTTCCGCGCGGCCTCGCGGACGATCCGGCACTCGGAGACGGTGCGCGTCAGCGGCTTCTCGCAGTAGACGTGGCGGCCGCTCCGCAGCGCCATCGTCGCAACCACCGCGTGCGTGTGGTCCGGCGTCGAGCAGACGATCGCATCGAGATCGGTCCGGTCCAGCATTCGGCGGAAGTCGCGGTAGGTGGCCGCGTTCGGGAATCGCTTCGCGACGGGCGCGAGGAACGCATCGTCCACGTCGCACAGCGCAACGATGGCCTCGCCGGCGACATGCCTGAGGTTCTCCGCCCCCCGCCGGGCCACGCCGACCACCCCGAGGTTCAGCTTCTCGTTGGCCGACACCTTCCGCGCGGCACGGGCCGCGGGTGCGAAGCCCAGCCCCAGTCCGATTCCGCCCAACGCCGCGCTCCGCAGAAATCCCCGCCGCCCGGGATCGATCCTCATGTCTCCCCCTCCCGCGCGCGACCGTCCAAGCGCGTTCAGTTGTACATCGGTTCCTCGTCCGCCGGCGCGACCGCTCCGCCGGGCCCGGCCGGCGGCGCCTTCCGCGCGGGAGCCGCCGGCGCCGGCGGCGGCGGCGCGGCGCCGCCCCAGCGGATCCGCGCCATCAGGAGATCGCCACGGAGCCCGCCCTTCGGACGCCACGATCCCACGGTCACCCACGACTCGTCCGGCGTGGCGTTCGTGACGTGGAAGTTGCCCATGATCGGCACGAGGCTCGGCGCGAGGATGCCGTCGCCGACGAGAGGCAGGACGACCCTCTCGGTCGCACGGACGAGGCGCAGCGTCCGCGCGTCCACCCGGGCCATGAACAACGGCGAGCGCCATCGCATCACGTTGAGATTCGACGCGTCCCTTCGCGTGTAGACGAGCCAGAGGGAATCCGGCCGCGTCAGCCAGTGCTGCTGCGTGGTCGACATCGCCAGCGGCTCGCCGTCGTCCCACGCCCACGCCTGCGGGGGCCCGTAGGTGAGGCCGTCATCGCCGGCGGCCACATAGCCGCGCTCATCCTCGGCGCGCAGGGTGACCAGGAACCGCCCGCCGAACCGGGTCACCGAGGGCTCGAGCAGGCCGCGCCCGACCGTGTTCGTCAGCGCGTTGCCGGTGGCGCGCACGGCGAGGGTTTCGCCGTCGAACGCGCAGCGCACGCCGCAGACGCTGCGCGGGCGGCCCTTCGCGCCGAAGGTGAAACTCATGATGACGTCGCCGTTCGGGAGGTCCACGCGCTGGCCGCAGCCGTTGGAGTAGATGTCGGCCCCGCGGGCATCGTCCCATGCGAGATGCCGCCGGGCGCCCCACGCCCCGTCCTTCCACACCGCGTAGACCGGCCGCCGCGGAGGCTGGTTCTTCTCGAACTTCGGTCCGCGGTAGAAGACGTTGTGGCCGAGGGCGAGGACCGAGCGGCTGGCCGCGTGCCACTCGGGAACGACGTCGCACACGCCCTCGCTCGCGCCCTCGGCCGCCGGCTCCCAGCCCAGCGGGGGCACGGGCTGCTTGTCGCTCCACGTCCGACCGAGGTCGTCCGACGTCGTCCAGTGCACCGGCCCGAAGTAGTCCGACCCCATGATCGGCTGCAGCGTCATGAAGGCGCGTGCAGGTCCGTCGCCGGCGTTCGGAATCATGCAGGCCCGCGGATGGAACCAGCAGGGGCCCTCGTCCTCCGCCCGGCGCAGGACGACCTTCTCGATCACCGGCCCCTTCTCCGCCGCCGGCGCGCGGGCCGCGCCGACCGCCACCGCCAGCGCACCCGCCCCGCCCCGCCGCAGGAACTCGCGTCTCGTGTTCATGGCACGAAGACTGGCCGAGGATCGCGGGAAACGCAAGACGGCGCGGGACCCTGTTCCCCGGCCGGGCACCCGGCACCAAGGCAAGCATGGATCCGGTCGCGCGGAGCGCGAACCTCCCAATCCCGTTCCCGGAGGACAGCCCGGGAGGGCGCCGTGCCACCGGCGCCGTGCGCAAGACCCTGAACACGCCGGAAGACCACCGTGAGGTGTGCATGGATCCGGTCGCGCGGAGCGCGACCCTCCCGATTCCGTTCCCACGGACGCCCCGGGAGGGCGCCGTGCCACCGGCGCCGGGCGCAAGACCCTGGCACGATAGAGGACCACCGTGAGGTGCGCATGGATCCGGTCGCGCGGAGCGCGACCCTCCCAATCCCGTCCCCGGAGGACAGCCCGGGAGGGCGCCGTGCCACCGGCGCCGTGTGCAGGCCCCTGAACACACCGGAAGACCACCGTGAGGTGTGCATGGATCCGGTCGCGCGGAGCGCGACCCTCCCAATCCCGTTCCCGGAGGACGGCCCGGGAGGGCGCCGTGCCACCGGCGCCGTGCGCAAGATCCCGGACACGCTGGAAGACCACCGTGAGGTGTGCATGGCTCCGGTCGCGCGGAACGCGACCCTCCCGATCCCTTTCCCGGAGGACGCCCCGGGAGGGCGCCGTGCCACCGGCGCCGTGCGCAAGACCCTGGACACGCCGGAAGACCACCGTGAGGTGTGCATGGATCCGGTCGCGCGGAGCGCGACCCTCCCGATCCCGTTCCCGGAGGACGGTCCGGGAGGGCGCCGTGCCACCGGCGCCGGGCGCAAGACCCCGGACTCGCCGGGAGACCACCGTGATGTGCGCATGGATCCGGTCGCGCGGAGCGCGACCCTCCCAATCCCGTCCCCGGAGGACGGCCCGGGAGGGCGCCGTGCCACCGGCGCTGTCCGGTACGCCCCCGAAGCATCGTCCGTTCCCGACCGACCGGGCTCCGCCGATGAACGGGGCGTCGCACGCGGCTTGATTCGGATGTCGCATCTGGCATAAAGCATGTCGCGTCGGCACAGCGCCGGTCCCGCCCCGGCTGTGGAGCGGCACCATGCATCAAAAGGAACCCGCCGTCATGAACGCCAAAACCGCACGCCGAACCCCCGGGCTCTCGCGCAGGAGGTTCCTCTACGGCGCCCTCGCCACCGTCCAGATCGTGCCGGGCTACGTGCTCGGGCTCCGCGGGCAGACCCCGCCCGGCGGCCGGCTCGGCATCGCGGGCATCGGGGTCGGCGGCATGGGACGGAACAACCTCAAGCGATGCGCCGAGGGCAACGCCATCGTCGCGTTGTGCGACGTGGACCCGAACTACGCGGCGAAGACGTTCCAGGAGCACCCGGGCGCGAGGACCTACGTGGACTTCCGCGAGATGCTGGACAAGCAGAAGGACATCGACGCGGTCGTGATCGCGACGCCCGACCACACCCACGCGCCGATCGCGATGGCCTGCATGCGCGCCGGGAAGCACGTCTACGTGCAGAAGCCCCTCGCCCATTCCGTCTTCGAGGTCCGCACGATGACCGAGGCCGCGCGGCAGCACAAGGTCGTCACCCAGATGGGCAACCAGGGCCGCTCGGGCGACGGCGCTCGCCTCGTCTGCGAGTGGATCTGGGGCGGCGCGATCGGCGCGGTGCGCGAGGTGCACGCATGGACGAACCGTCCGGTGTGGCCGCAGAGCATCGAGGTGCCGCGTCCGGCCGAGACACCGCCCGCCCCGGCGGGCATGGACTGGGACAAGTGGATCGGTCCCGCCCCCTACCGCCCCTACCACCCCGCCTACCACCCGGGGAACTGGCGCGCGTGGTGCGACTTCGGAACGGGATCGCTCGGCGACCTCGGCTGCCACATCCTTGACTGCGTCGTCTGGGCGATGAAACTGAAGTACCCCGTCAGCGTCGAGGGCTGCATCTCGACCTACTGGCACGACCTCTGGAAGAAGACCGAGCCGAAGAACGAGAACTTCCCCCGCTCCACGATCGTCCGCTACGGCTTCCCGGCGCGCGAGGGCATGCCCGCGGTCGACGTGACCTGGTGGGACGGCGGCATGATGCCCCCCCGACCTCCGGAGCTTGAGGAAGGCCGCCAGATGGGCGATTCCGACGGCGGCGTGCTGTTCATCGGCGACAAGGGCAAGCTCGTGTGCGGCTGCTACGGCAAGAGCCCGCGCCTCATCCCCGAGACCGCGATGCAGGCCTTCCATCGCCCCGAGCCCACCCTGGAGCGCATCCCGGAGGGCGAGAACGGCCACGAGGCCGACTGGCTCCGGGCATGCAAGGGCGGCCGCCCCGCGGCCTCGAACTTTGACGTCTCCGGCCCTCTCTCCGAAATGGTGCTGATGGGCAATCTCGCCGTGCGCTTCCCCTACCGTCGCCTGCTGTGGGACGGGGCGAAGATGGAAGTCACCAACGACAAGGACGCCAACGGCTACGTTCGTCGCCACTACCGCGAGGGCTGGACGCTGTGAGAAGGGGCGCCATGAACCAACACCTGAACCGCCGCGACTGGATCAAGTCCGCGGCCCTCGCGGCCGGCGCCTGGCCCGTTGCCGCCGCCGCGGCCCCGAAGCCCGATTCGCCCAAACCCGCCACCGGTACGGTCGTCTTCCAGCGGACCCTCCCGGTGCGCCACGAGGTCGACGTCTTCGTCGCGGGCGGCGGGCCTGCCGGAACCGCCGCCGCCGCCGCCGCGCGCAGCCAGGGCGCCACCGTCTTCCTCGCCGAGGCCCACACCTGTCTCGGCGGCATGGGCACGGCCGCGCGCGTGCCGCTGTTCATGCCCCTGTCGGACGGCGTCAACTTCCTCGCCGGCGGCTTCGGCCGCCAGGTCGTCGACCGGCTCAAGGCCGAACGCGCCCTCAACGGCCCGGCCGCGGACATCGAGGCGCTCAAGCGCGTCTACGATGCGCTGCTGACCGAGGCGGGCGTCACGTTCAGCTTCTACACGAGCCTCATCGGCGTCGAGGCCGCGGGCGGACGCGTCTCCCATGCGGTCTGCGCCGCCCCGAGCGGGATCTTCGCCGTGCGCGCGAAGTGCTGCGTCGACGCCACCGGCAACGGCGACCTTGCGGCGATGGCCGGCGCGAAGTTCGAGAAGGGCGACGCCGCCGGCAACCTCATGCCCGGCACGCTTTGCAGCCTGTGGAGCGGCATCGACTGGGAGACCTGGCGCGCCAACCGGCCGAAGGGGCCGCAGCCCGACGGCCACATGCTGGAGAAGGCGTTCGCCGACGGCGTGTTCACGGTCCGCGACGAGCACCTGACCGGCATGTATCAACTGGGCGAGACGCTCGGGTCGGGCAACATCGGCCATACCTTTGACGTCGACGCCACCGACGAGGCCTCGCTCACGAAGGCGCTCGTCTGGGGCCGCAGGAGCATGAAGGAGTACGAGCGATACTACCGCGAGTACCTGAAGGGCTTCGAGAAGGCGCGCGTCATTGCCACCGGCTCCCTGCTCGGCGTCCGAGAGACGCGCCGCATCGTCGGCGAGTACATGCTGAATCTCGAGGACTACAAGCGCCGCGCGACATTCCCCGACGAGATCGGCCGCTACGCCTACTCGATAGACATCCACCCGCTGCGGCCCGGCAAGGACACCTACGAGCAGCACCGCAAGGAGTTCGACGAGGTCTTCCGCTACGGCAAAGGCGAGAGCTACGGCATCCCGTACCGCATCCTGACGCCGCGCGGCCTCGATAACGTGCTGGTCGCCGGCCGGTGCGTCAGCTCGGACACGCATGTGCACGGCTCGCTCCGCGTCATGCCCGGATGCTTCATCACCGGCCAGGCCGCAGGCATCGCCGCCGCCATGAGCGCCGGGGTGGACATTTCCATCCACGCCGTGGACGTGAAGGATCTCCAGCAACGGCTGAAAGCCCTCGGCGCCTATCTGCCAAACGCATGAAGCAACTCATTCGGCCCGGAACTGCGCTTGAAGTCATGGCTGGATTCCGTTTCCATGCCCTCCTGGCTGCCAGCCGACCCTCACAACGGGGAAAAGCACGATGAAACACACCCTCACACTCCTCACCGCCCTGCTGCTCGCGCCGCTCGCCGCGCTGTCCGCCGCCGACTCGCGGCCGAACATCATCTTCCTCTTCACCGACGACCAGACGGTTGGGGCGATGGGGTGTTATGGGAACAAGGACATCATCACGCCGCACATGGACAAGCTCGCGGCGGAGGGGATGCGGTTTCGGAACCACTACAACTCCAGCTCCATCTGCATGGCGAGCCGGGTTTCCGTGATGACGGGGCTGTATGAGCATCGGCACGGTTGCAACTTCAGCCACGGCAACCTGGAGCGGCGGCTGTTCGACCAGTCGTATCCGGTGAAACTGCGACAGGCGGGCTACTTCACGGGCTTCGCGGGGAAGATCGGCTACTTGATCGAAGGCG
>Ga0194113_10004506_pt1 | contig 18240 bp, 21 predicted proteins | sample TA2MahC200mmetaG_FD_146193 | JGI IMG/M metagenome (GOLD analysis project Ga0194113, IMG submission 146193) | Freshwater microbial communities from Lake Tanganyika, Tanzania - TA2015017 Mahale Deep Cast 200m | ecosystem: Environmental > Aquatic > Freshwater > Lake | place: Tanzania: Lake... | reverse complement strand
AAAGAATCGCTCAATTTAGGTGTAAATTACTCGTAACCCAGTGCAACTTATTTGATAAGTATTGCCTTTCATGATGTTAGCTTTTTTAGTATTTCAAAAAATCTAGGGAATGATATGTTCACAGAGGAAATGCCATTTATCGTCGTTGTCCCATCAGCGATAAGAGCAGCGATTGCCATTGCCATTGCAATCCTGTGGTCTCCATAACTTTCAATAGGTGCGCCTTTTAATGTTGTCTTACCCCTGATACTCAAACCATCCTCGAATTCTTCGATTTCTGCCCCCATTTTTCTGAGATCACTTGCCATTGTTTTAATCCTGTCAGACTCCTTTACTCGTAATTCTTCTGCTCCTCGGATGGTTGTGATACCTGCAGCTTGAGTTGCTGTGACACACAGGACAGGGAACTCATCAATCAGAGCAGGGATTTGTTCTTTTTCTATTGTGATAGCCTTCAATTCTGCACCGCCTCTGCAATGAATGTCTGCAACAGGTTCAACGTACACACTTCTTCTATTTGTAATTTCGATATCAGCTCCCATCTCTTTAAGCGCACTGATAAGACCTGTCCGTGTAGGATTAATTCCCACATCATTTATTGTTATGTCAGAATCTCTAATCAAGAGCGCGGCTGCTAAGAAGAAAGCAGCAGATGAAAAGTCTCCTGGCACATGAATATCTACGGCATTGAGTTCTGTCCCACCTTTTATTGTAATCCGAAGTCCATCTACTGTTATCTCAGCACCAAAGGCAGGCAACATCCTTTCAGTGTGATCCCGTGACTTTACAGGTTCTCTTATCTCTGTCTCTCCATCTGCATAAAGGCCTGCGAGAAGGAGAGCAGACTTCACCTGTGCACTCGCTACAGGCATGGTGTATTTGATACCATTTAGCTTTCTCCCCTTAATCGCAATAGGCGGGTATCTGTTTTCATCCCTTGCAATTATTTCTGCACCCATCTGTGCGAGTGGATTTATGACCCTTGCCATCGGCCTTTTCCTTAAGGATTCATCTCCTGTGAGGACGGAAAAGAATGGGTTTCCTGAAAGAACTCCTGAAAGGAGCCTCATTGTGGTGCCAGAGTTTCCGCAGTTTATGACATCAAATGGCTCTTTAAGTCCATATAATCCCTTACCATTGATTATCAGTTCAGAGCTCGGAGTTCGGAGCTCGAAACTCTCACCCCCTCCCTTGCCCTCCCCCCTCGAGGGGGAGGGATGGGTGGGTGGGCTGACTTCTGAAATATCCACTCCTAATGCCCTGAAGGCATTCAAAGTACTCATTGTATCCTCGGCCCTGAGAAAATTTTTTATAAGGCTCTTCCCCTTTGAAAGGGAAGAAAAGATTACTGCTCTGTGAGAGATGGATTTGTCAGGGGGAGGGGAGAATTCGCCTTTAAACCTCTTTGCCTTGTTGAGTTCAATGTTGTCCAATGCCTTCCCTCAGTGTCCGGGCTTTTTTGAATTCCTTTTCGAGTGATTCAGAATCAGAAGCCCTGAGATACTGGCTTAACCTGTCAAGGTTTTTTTGAAAGATGTGGATATAATCGAGAAGATTCTCTCTATTGAGAATACATATATCCCGCCATAGTTCAGGAGAACTTGATGCGATACGGGTAGTATCTATAAAACCCTGCCCACACAGTCTCAGATATGAACTATCTATATCTGCTACAGTATTCATTATTGCATATGCGAGTAAATGAGGCAGATGGCTTACTGTTGCAAATATCCTGTCATGCTCATAAGGATTGATTAACTCTACAATAGAGCCGAAGGTTTTCCAGATCTGGATAATTTTTTCGAGGGCATTCGTGTCTGTCTTCTCAGTAGGGGTCACAATATACTTTGCACCAGTGAAAATATCTGCTGTTGCAGTATCAATACCTGAACGGTCACTCCCGGCTATAGGGTGTCCACCAATAAAATAAACACCTTCAGGCATTAATGCCTCCATATCAAATACAAGTTTACCCTTCACACTTCCGACATCAGTGACTATGGCACCTCTTTTTAAAGAACTACGTATTCTTTTCCCGATATCAATAAAGCTTCCAACAGGAGTTGAAAAGAGTATGAGGTCCGAGTCATTACATGCCTTCACAGGATCGAGTTCAAAGGAGTCTATTATTTCTTTGTCTTTTGCCTTCTCAATGTTTTTCAGATTTCTCCCACAGCCTGTGAGGTTATCGCAGAGTTTATACTTCTTCATTGCAAGGGCAAAAGAGGCTCCGATCAGTCCAACACCGAGTATGGTTATCTTATTGAACATTTTACTCATCACTTTTCACTGTTATATTTCCCTTCCAACAGCAACAGCTATTGGTTTTAATTCTTCCATTAATTTTTTAAAAGCAGATGGTTTTAAAGACTGCTCTCCATCAGACATTGCTTCTTCTGGATTTGTGTGCACCTCAATCATGAGTCCATCTGCACCTGCTGCAATAGCAGCCCTTGACATAGGTGCAACAAGGTCCCACTTGCCTACTCCATGGCTTGGATCCACAATTACAGGGAGATGGGTAAGTTGCTTGAGTATCGGTACTGCGCTGAGGTCAAGAGTGTTCCTTGTTGCAGTCTCGAATGTCCTTATACCCCGCTCGCAGAGTATCACATTTTGATTACCTTTAGACATTATGTACTCGGCAGCCATGAGCCATTCTTTTATGGTTGCTGATAACCCTCTTTTCAGCAAGACAGGTTTGTTGCATGTACCGACCTCGAGGAGGAGTTTGAAGTTCTGCATATTCCTTGCACCGATCTGAACAATGTCCGAATATTTCAAAATAACCTCTATCTCTCTCGGGTCCATCAACTCTGAAACAACCGGAAGCCCTGTCTTTTCTCTTGCCTCTGAGAGGTATTTGAGTCCTTCTTCGCCAAGGCCCTGGAATGAATAGGGTGAAGTACGCGGTTTGAACGCGCCTCCCCTGAGAAACGAGGCACCTGCATCTTTAATCTTCTCTGCGATATTTATGATCATCGCCTTACTCTCTACAGCACATGGACCTGCGATCACCTGAATCTTTTTGCCTCCGATCGCTTTTCCCCTCACTTTGATAATCGTATCCGCTGCCTTGAACTCTCTGCTTGCGAGCTTGTAGGGTTTGAGTATCCTCATTACATCCTCTACCCCTCGCATTACTCTTATCGCATCTTCTTCTTCCTCTGATATCTTTGAGGTGTCACCAATGACCCCGATGATCGTTCTTTCAGTACCTTTTGAGATGTTTACCGTGAGACCATGGCCTTCAATTTTCTTTACGAGACGTTTCAGGTCTTCTTTTGTTGCGGTTGGTCTTAAAACAATAATGTCCATTTATTCCTCCAAATTTATAAGTAAGCGTAATAGATCCTTAAAGACAGGATAGTGCCCTTGAGCGGTTTTGAATTCCGATTCATCGGAATTCACCTCGGAGGTCGATACGACCGAGAATGAGCGAAAGGGTAATGTCCTGTCTTTAAGGATGTACTCATTTTACTTATCACTTTTTACTTTCTTTAATGCTTCGATGAATTTCTTGTTCTCATCAGGCAACCCTATGGTTACTCTTATTTCTTGAGGTCCTACCGGCCTGACAATTACGCCGCGTCTGAGTAACTCATTATATAACACATGTGAATCCTCTCCTAATCCTAATGGCAGATATATAAAGTTTGCCTCTGTGGGAACATAGTTCATTCCAACAGAGTCAAGTTCTTTATAGAGATATCTTTTGCCCTGCTCATTTATGTCACGAGAATACTTTACATGGCTCTCATCTTTAAGGGCATATACTGCTGCAATCTGCGCTAAAGAGTTTGTGTTAAACGGGGGTCTTAATTTATTTATCTCCACGATAATATCCTCTCTTGCAATTCCATAGCCAATCCTGAGACCTGCAAGCCCGTATATTTTCGAAAAGGTTCTGAGTATCAGTATATCTCTTCCTGCCCGGAAATGCTTCATACTATCAGCATACTCAGCGTCTGTTATATATTCATAGTATGCTTCATCAACAACAACCAATACCCCATCGGGAATCCTGTTCATCAGGCGGTCAAATTCCTCACGTTTATTTATAGTACCTGTCGGATTATTCGGATTCGCAATCAATAGCATCTTAGTATTTTGAGTAACTGCCTCTGCCATCGCATCTAAATTGTGTGTATAATTTCTCAGGGGTACCTGAACAGGTTTTCCACCTGTTGCCTGCACTGACATGGGATAGACAATAAAAGATGGATGAGCCATCACAGCCTCGTCACCTAATTGGATAAATGTCCTTATTGCAATATCAATCAGCTCATTCGAACCATTACCGAGGATTATCTCCTCTTCTCTCACAGAGAGTTTTTCTGATAAAGCCTTTTTAATATAGTACCCGCTCCCATCAGGGTATCTGTTTAAACTGTTTGTACTCACTAAATGTGTCAGGCTTTCAATTATTGCCTGGAGCGCCATTGGAGATGGGCCGACAGGATTCTCATTTGATGCGAGTTTCACAGAGTTCATGATACCGAGTTCCCTCTCAAGCTCCTCGATTGGCTTACCCGGAACATATGGTTTAATGCTCGATATATAGTCCGGAGGTTTAATCATTAAATTCCGCCATGGGGGTAAGATCCAAGAATTTTGACATAGAGGCAATTGTCTTTCATGGTATCAATAGCCTTTCTCACATTTTTGTCATCTATATGACCTTCCATATCTACAAAGAAAATATACTCCCATGCCTTTCTCTTAGATGGCCTCGACTCTATCTTGGTGAGGTTAATCTTCGCCTTTTTAAAAGGTGTGAGGATGTCATGGAGGGCCCCGGGTTTATCTTTAATAGAAAACATGATAGATGTCTTGTCTTTTCCGCTCCTTGGAGGATATTCCTTTGAAATAACAAGGAACCGTGTAAAATTGTGCCTTCGATCCTCGATATTCTTCTCAACAAAATGCAGGTCATAGATTTTTGCAGCGAGCTCACTCGCAATCGCTGCTGCATCATCGTCCTGAGAAGCAAGCTCTGCTGCCTTTGCAGTGCTTGTGGATTCGAATATCGGTATTCCGGGAAGATTTGCTTCAAGCCACCCTTTACACTGTGCTGTTGCCTGGGGATGAGAGTAAATTTTTTTAATCTTTGATTTATTCCCGCTTTTTGAAATAAGGTTATGGAATACCTCGAGCATGATTTCTGCAGAAACCTTGAGTTCATAGTCCATGAAGAGATCAAGTGTAGAGCTGATCACGCCCTCATTAGAATTTTCTATTGGGACAACGCCAAAAGCTGTCTTCCCGGTCTCAACTGCATCAAATACTGTTTTAATACTTTCAACCGGCACAAATGCGGCTGATGAGCCAAATTGTCTCAAGGCTGCAAGGTGTGTGAAAGTTGCGAGCGGACCAAGGCATGCAACCTTCAGGGGTTCTTCAAGGGAAAGAGATGCGGAGAGTATTTCCCTGTAGATGACTTTTAGTGTATCGTTAGGGAAATGCCCTTTGTTCAGAGAAGTAAGACGTTCAAGGATTTCTCTTTCACGCTCTGGAGAATAAAACGTTGCCTTCTCATCGCGTTTAATATGTGCGATTTCAATAACAACATCAGACCTTTTGTTCAGAAGTTTAAGGATTTCAGTGTCAATCTCGTCAATCTCTTTCCTTAATTTTTCGAGTTGCTTCATCTCGACACCCCCCTTATTAAGAGCTATATTATAACATCAAAGAGATATCCTAAGTCACCAGTAGTGAACCTTCAATCTTTTTACGCGTGGAAATTAAAAAATATAATTAAAAGTTGTTTATTTATAGTTTTTATCATTATAATTTTCTCAGATAATTCTCTTATTTTCTTTATGAAGACAGGAAAGGATTTCGAGGACAGATGATTCGTTTTATATCAATAGTAATAATTTTGTTTATCTTCTTATTCGGATGCTCTCACCCGAGAGAAAACAGGGATGTATTATTTCAGACTTCAACAATCAATGCCCTTCTTGAAGGGGTCTATGATGGAGATATAACCTTTAAGATGTTGAGAGAACATGGTGATTTTGGAATCGGTACCTTTAATGAACTTGATGGGGAGATGATTGGGCTTGAGGGTAAATTTTATCAGATAAAAGCAGATGGGAAAATTTATCCTGTTGATGATTTTATGAAGACACCGTTTGCTGTGGTGACTTTCTTTGAACCAGATAAGACCGTGTTATTAGATAAACCTATGGATTGCGGGAAGATGGAGAAGTATGTAGATAATCTGCTGCCGACTCGGAATATTTTTTATGCAATTAAAATAGAAGGTAATTTCGTATTTGTCAAAACAAGGAGTGTCCCAAAACAAAATAAACCGTATCCCAGACTTGTTGAAGTCGTAAAAAGTCAGCCGATATTTGAGTTCAGCAATGTTAAAGGGACAATAGTAGGATTCTGGCTCCCTGATTATATGAAAGGAATAAATGTTCCAGGGTATCATTTTCATTTTATTACTGATGACAGGAAAGCAGGTGGACATTTGCTCGATTGCCAAGTGAAAGACGTAAGAATCGAAATAGATTATACACCTGAATTGTATATGGTTTTGCCAGAACATGATGAGTTTTACAGGAGTGACTTATCAAAAGAAAGACAAAAGGAATTGGAAAATATAGAAAAATAAAGAAGGCAGCCCATACTGAGCGGAGGATATTTAAAATGGCACAGGTAAAAAAAGTTACAGGCAATATCGTAGATGTATTGAATTCAACAATTTATCCTGGAACGCTGGAGATCTCCGGAGGCAGAATTGCAAATATCATGAAAGACAATAAGACATACGATACTTTTATCGTTCCGGGTTTTATTGATTCACACGTTCACATTGAAAGCTCTATGCTCATACCTTCTGAGTTTGCACGTTTAGCGGTGATACATGGTACTGTTGCGATAGTATCTGACCCTCATGAAATTGCCAATGTACTTGGTATTAAAGGCGTGAACTATATGATAGAGAACGGAAAGACAGTTCCCTTTAAATTTTATTTTGGAGCGCCTTCTTGTGTTCCCGCAACCACATTTGAAACATCAGGAGCACGGCTTGGAATTGCGGAAGTGGAGAAATTATTAAAAAGAGAAGAAATAAAATATCTCAGCGAGATGATGAATTTTCCCGGGGTAATTTTTGATGCTCCATCAGTGATGACCAAGATTCAACTGGCTAAAAAGTATGGCAAGAAGATAGATGGACACGCACCAGGCCTCAGAGGTAAAGAGCTGGAAAAGTATGTTCAGTCAGGTATCTCAACAGATCATGAGACTTTCGAAAAAGAAGAAGCAATAGAAAAGATTAAGTTGGGGATGAAGATACTCATCAGGGAGGGATCTGCTGCCAAGGATTTTGATGCTTTAAATAGTTTAATAGAAGAGTACCCTGACTATTGTATGTTCTGTAGTGACGATAAACACCCTGATGATTTAATAAAGGGGCATATCAATGAAATAGTGAAGAAAGCCATAGGGTTAGGGTATGACAGAATGAAAGTATTACAATGCGCATCTGTGAATCCAGTTCTTCATTATGGGTTGGAAGTTGGGCTGCTTCAGAAAGGTGATTTCGCCGATTTTGTCGTCATTGATAATTTCGAAACATTCACTGTTCTGAAAACATATATAAATGGTCAGCTTGTTGCAGAAAATGGGAAGAGTTTTATTCCAAAAGTTAAAGCCAAGATAAATAACAACTTTAAGACACGAAAGAAGAAGGTTTCTGATTTTGTAGTGAAAAAGGAAGGAGAAAAAATAATTGTTATCGAAGCAATAGACGGCCAGTTAATCACAAATAAAATTCAGGAAATCCCTAAGGTTTCCAATGGTTACGTTGTTTCTGATACTGATAGGGACATCTTAAAACTTACAGTGGTAAATCGTTATGAAGATGTTCCTCCTGCAAAGGCGTTTATCAAAAATTTTGGTTTGAAAAAAGGAGCAATTGCCTCCTCAGTTGCTCACGATTCCCATAATATTGTGGCTGTCGGAGTTTCTGATGAAGATATAACGAAAGCTGTTAATTTAGTGATAGTGAATAAAGGTGGCCTTGCTGTTGTTTATGATGGTCTCGAGGAAACTCTTCCCTTGCCAATAGCTGGAATTATGACGAATAAAGACGGTTTTAAGGTTTCAGAAAAGTATTCTAAGATTGATAAACTCGCTAAGTCATTAGGCTCACCCCTCAGAGCGCCTTTTATGACAGTATCATTTATGGCATTGCTTGTTATTCCACGGTTAAAGTTAAGTGACAAGGGGTTGTTTGATGGCGAAAAATTTGAATTTGTTGATCTTTTCGAATAAGGTTACGTTTGTCCGTTAATAGATCTTAACTTCTATCTCACTTCCCTTTTTAACTTCTCAATCAATCTGGTAAATTTGAGACTATATTTCTTTTCATGCTCTGAGAGGAATTCCGCTAATTTAATCTGTACTGCTTCATCAACTGAAAGTGCTGCCTGGAGAACAGTCTTCCCATTTGGGGTCCTTACTGGTCGCAGCCTTAGCTGTGGGTTGCTTTCTATAGCTGCTCTCAATTCCCGGGCAGCCCTTTTTTTTCCTTCTCGATATTCTTTTTGCATGATTTCTATTGAGTTGAAAATATGCTCAATCGTTGATGTGTTTTGCTTTTTCTTGAGCGTTTCAATTGCTAAAATACCGTCTCTCCTTTGTTGGAATTCTTCAGGACTTGTTCCGAATCCAATAGAATCTATCAAATTTTGTTGAGCTTCTTTCAAAAGGGAAGGTTTGCTCCCTTTTAGCTTTTGCCATAACCCATCACGATCAATCTGGCCTTTATAAAATTCTGCCAAAAAAGATCTTAATTTCTCTTCGTCTTTTATCTTTTCTTTTTCTTCTGGTGTGACTTCTCCAATCTCGGCTATCTTTTCCATTGCTTTTTCAAAGGCACTTTTTACTTTACCCATTGTTGTTGTCTCCCTTTCTTTAAAAGACCGAAGAATCTCTCTTCATAAAATTGACTGAACATATTCAATATATTTTTTTACATCAAACATAGATTTACAACCATTATAGCTCATAGAGCGTATTTTGCTAAAGATAGGCTGCTCATTTTATACTCTGTAATGCATCCTCCAATCAAAAGATAGTTAACGTGGTACAATTAAAATTATGAAATGATTCAAAACAGAGGTTCTTGCAAAAGTATCAAATGGTCACCCTCCCCAACCCCTCCCGTCAAGGGAGGGGCTTATTTATCAACCCTCTCCCCTGGTGGGAGAGGGCAAGGGTGAGGGGGTTAATGAACTTTTGCAAGAGCCTCAACAGTAAGGAGAAATAAATGTGTGCAAGTAAACGTCCAAGTGCAAAGGCAGTTATTTCTAACCTAAAAGTATAGATGCCACTTGGTAAAAAGATTCACCTTTTCATTTGAAATAATCTCATCAAAATAATCAAACTTCAAAGCTACTGTGGTCATCCCGGTGAACCTGGATGTTGACAGTAACCAGAAAATTCACCAGTCGGTGAGATTCACGATCAAAAAAGAAAAGAAAAGAGGCTTAGACGTGGTTTTTGAGCATGAGTTCAAGGGGATGTGGGTTCAGATAATATTGCCTCTTCAGATAGGGCTCATCGAATTTTCTCACATAATGCTTAATGATGGTGATTGGGACGATTAAAGGAACAAAGCCCTTATGATAATTCTCGATAACCTCAAGCAATTCTTGCTTGTCATTCGCAGAGAGCTGTTTTTTAAAGTAGCCTATTATGTGGAGTAACACATTGGTATTCTTTTTGATCGTAGCGATGAGGCTGAGACCTTCCATTACTATCTTTATGTATTCAGAATAAAGTTCTTCAGATTGATACTTTTTGGCATTGGCAACTAGACGACCGAGTGTACTGAAGTGCTTTGGACTGTGTGAAAGAATCAAGAGCTTATGCTCAGTGTGGAATAATATCAAATCTTTGATAACGCCACCTTTCTTTATGAACTCCTGCCATCTTTTATACACAAAGACTCTCTCTATGAAGTTCTCTCTTAGGCTGGGATCATGAAGTCTCCCGTCATCTATGACAGGTATGAGAGGAAAATATCTCGTGAAGGATCCTCCAAATATGCCGACTCCTCTGTGGCTCGGCATTCCAGAAGGGGTGTAGACTTTCACTCCACTTATGCCTGAACTGGGTGATCTGCTTTTGAAGATGAACCCGCAGAGTTTTTCCCTTTCAAGCTCCTTTACTTTCTTATTCGCATAGTTAAGCATACCTTCGGTGTGATCAACTCCTGTGCGGATAGTGATAAGGCGTGGTGAATCAGGATCACTTATTAAGCGCATTGTCTCTCTCGGAACAGGAAGACCATATTCAACTTCCGGACATACAGGAACCCATTCAAAATACTGTCCAAGGGTATCTGTTATGTAACGGTCCAGTTGATGACCACCGTCATAGCGGACATTTTCACCGAGAAGACAGGAACTTATACCAATCTTAATCTTTTCCATGGTTCATGATAAAAAGCTCATTAGTTAAAATTTTACACTGATGATCTATCCTGAATTCCTGTGACAGGACTTTACCCTTTTTATAAACTGCTCTCTCCACTATAGCAAAACAGGATATAAGTTTCTACTTAAGAATGATATAATTTATCGTAAGTATGAAACAGGTATTTATCTTTTTAGGTATCTGGAGCGATAAAACTATCCCGTGGGTTGATATTATAGGACTTTTTTTATTCACTACCGGATTTGTTATCGGGTTAGGTGCAGTGACCGTGATTGATATGCACGGTTTTTTAGGGAGAAAATCGTCTTACTGGACAGAAGCAACCATAAGAACTCATAAAGTGACAAAGCCGCTTATCTGGCTGGGGATCTTTTTAGCTATTTTAGGTGGTCTGATACTCTATCGAAAAAACGGATTTTCAGGAGTTGCGCTAATTCATGCAATTCTAGCAATTATCCTTATTATGAACGGATCATTTCTTTCATTCTATGTGAGGCCTTTTAAAAAGAGAGAAAGCAGGGAAAGCTCAGGAAATCCTTCCTTCAGATTTACAGAAAAAGATTGCCATGAGTTTTGTTGTTTCAATCATCGGATGGTGGAGTAGTTTGTTTCTTCTTGTTTGGTATGTGATTGTCTTCATTGTCTTACGCTGATTTTGTTTGATTTCATGATATTCTATTTTACCCCTTTTAGTTTTAACCTTTTTATCTTCTTTAGAAGTGAAACAGAATGATTTTATATGAGCCTTCTATTTATTGCTATAAACAATTATACCAGTTTTTACTATCTCACTAACAAAACCTTTTTTATCCTTGACTTGTTTTGGAGTTAAACCTATTGGTTCGATAGGCTCTCCGAATTTATGATGGGCCTTGCTTAAAATTAATTGACGCTCAAATATATCTAATTTTTGAAAATTTGGTGATATGACCGCAAGGTCTATATCACTATATTCTTTTGTCCTACCTTTTGCGTAAGAGCCATAAAGAATAACTTGCGAAACCTCTACTCCAAGCTTTTTGAGTTCATCGATGTATCTGGCTATGATATTTTCAATCTCTTGTCTTTTTTTAGCCATTTTATCAATTCCTTTGTCCTTTTCAGATACCTCTCTACCCTCTCTTTCTTAAAAGCCTTGACAAGCGCATCAATATCTTCAGGGTATCTTGTAACAATACTCAGGTCATTAAGAGATTCCAGTGTTTCAAGATGTTTCTCCGGCAGTTTAAGCACGACTGCTTTTGAAAGGTAAATTAAGTTATGGGTTTTAGGGGCAACCTTTTCTAATACAACTTCGTATAATCCCTTAAGTAATTTCTCTACTGAGAGGTGACACATAAACAGCACATAAATATACCTCTGTGTTTTAAACATGTATTCAGCAGTTTTTAAATCGTAGTTTGAAGACTTAATCCAGTTTGATACATGCTTCTTCACAGCTTTAAATTTAAAGCACCTTATCCTGTATTTTGCAACCCAACATTTTCACGTTCTATTATACCACCAAAAGGGTATCCTTAAGTTAAGCAAAAGTCAAAAAGGTAGTGTAAACTTTTCTGTGTAATTTTCTTGAAGTACAAAAAGAGAGGGTATATTCTCCATTTATCCAAACATTAATCCCGAAAGCATTCGGGGAAAGGAGGAATACACCCATGTCAGTAAAAGAATTAACCGATTTAACAGTAACAGATTTAATGAGGGAATACAAGTAGTCGTACTGGTTGCCTATGGGATCAGTATCCAGTGCAAGAGAGATCTGATTGATTTCATGGTAACGAAATACGAGAGTGAACGGAGGTGAGAAGAATTTCTAAACAATCTCTATAATCGTGGGCTGATAGGTGATGTTTTAGGATTAGTCACAACAGATGGCAATGCAGGGTTAGAGAATGCGGTGGAGAGCATTTATCCGCATGTCAAGAGACAGAGATGCTGGGCACATAAACTAAGGAATGTGTCGAACTATCTGAAGCGGAGGGATCAAGACAAGTGCATAAAAGAGGCGAGAGCTATTTACAGTGATGAGAACCGGAAAGAAGCGGTGAAGATATACAATGAATGGGTAAAGAAATGGAGAACTGCATATCCTAAGGCAATAAAATGCATCGAGAAAGATTTAGAAGAGTTACTGAATTTCTATTGTTGTCCGCAGGAGATACGAGTCAAAGTCAGAACGACAAATGTCATTGAAAGGGCATTCAGGGAAGTGAGGAGAAGAACAACGCCCATTATTTTGCTTTTCCATTACAGTGTCCAAAGTATAGTTTTAGATTACATAAAGCCTGCAATAAGTGCCTAACTAATTTTATTATGTTAGATATTTCAGATTCTACGTTCCATCATATCACACAGCACTTTCTCAATCAATGTCTAAGAAAGTCCTTGATATATTGGCCATAGTTGCATCTAAGAATACTAATTGTGGTATAGTGGCATTTAAATAGAACCGTCCCTTTTCTGTCCCTTTTCTTTATTATATTATAACGTTTCGGCTGACCCGCACGGGGCAAAAACCTTTGCTAAAAAACAAAGCAGGTTTATCCCGTGTCGGATCGAGCCTGTTGTTATGTCAATTCTTTTATTATATGTCGTGCAAGGTTTTCATCTATTTCATTATGGCGAGGGACTGGCTGCTTTTTGCCAGTTTTTGGATTTATGTAAAGATCGTGTCGCTGTCCATGCCTAATGAGAATACAGCCGGCAGACGCGATTCTTTTTATCAATTCTTTTCTTTTCAAACCGAAAGGGTGAGTTCTTTAATTTTGTGGTTTTTCGGAACATCCTCCATCGTCATAAGCATGTATGCATCTTTCATGTTTTCTTCAAGTTCTTCAATCGTCTCGCCTTGTGTCATAATTTCAGGATGTTCAAGAAGTTTCCCAACCCAGAATTTGTCACCTTTCCAGTAAATCATTTTTAATTTTGTTTTCATTTTCTTGCCTCGCGTTATGGATATCTCATACCATATTATGATAGCACAAAGATTTAGATTCGTGATGGCAGCATTGGTTATGAGTCTATCTTTTCTCGAATCTTGAAGCGTCCTCCTGCATCAACTGGTCGAACTTTGTCCATCCCATCTTATACCCATATGAAGTTCCCCTTGGAAACCAGACTATTGAACCATTTGAAACGGCGAGTGTACCCAATACTATTCCATCTCGTTTCACTTGGAATTCGACATCCGCCTTCCCAAGTGCTCGTTGCGGAATATTGAAATAAACATCGTGCCTTGCCATCTTTCCTGTCTCCTTTTTTTGACATAACGACCAAGCTCACCGGCGGCAATGGAGCGCAGCGGAATTGCCGTCCGGTGCAGCGCATTGTTATGTGCTGGTTTCATGCTTGGCCTTTATTAGCTTTCATATAATCTTCTATTCGTTTGTTTCTAGAGCTAATAAATTCGATTACTCCCTTTTTGTACGATAGATATTCGCCAACATCAGAAAATGTTGGGCGGGTTTTGAAGTCATCAAACGGCAAATAGAACTTAACATTTCCATTCTCATCAACTAGATCATCCAACAAGAAGAACCGGGTATAGCCCTCAAAATCATGAAATAAATCAAAGAACGTTTTATATATTAACAAAGTGGAATATAGAGGGCTTTCTTGTTCCAGGTAAAAACGACGTATGCATTCGAGCGTCAGATCAAATCTATCATCAATTAAACTGTTTACTCCACGGGCTTGATTGATGGTATGTTTACCGTTAATTCTGTTATTTGGAAAAATGATATAGGCTCCAATAGTAGAACCTGCATCAAATAGCTCCTTGACTTCGTCGGGAATTTGTTCTGTAAGCCAAGACTTTCGCTTATGATTTTTATACGAGTGTGTTATGGCATCGCTACCTAAGAAGAATTCTCCTTGTTCTGATATGTGATACAGGTAGGAACCAATTTTAGTATCACTTAATTCAAGGATTTCGCCATTTGGTAATAGTTTGCTCCACAAAATCTTATGATATCTACGGAGTGTTGGGCTGGCGCTGTCAGGGTCGCCACCATTCGAATCCGAGTAAAAATTAAAATTCGTATCAATATACAATTTATCACAGCCCTTCAAGAAAATTTCTTGGTTGTTGGTTCTATTTTTTTTGCACATAACGACAGAAATAAGGCGCGGGGGCAACCACCCCCGCCAAAAGGCGACGGGGCTATTCCCCGTCGCCTTCATTGACTTGTTATCTGCACAAATCTTCTTTATTGAATTGAAGCAATTTGTTCCTGCACTTTCTTCCGAAACTCCATGGGGGCTTCGATCTTATGAAAAGGATTGCTTGTTCCACCTGTGCCTTTTATCAATATGGTTCCGTAATTGAATATTCTTCCTAATATTCCTTGATTTACTTGAATGCCTTCAACCTTTTGCAGGAGAGTCTCAAGAGAGTTTCGCCTGATAAACCCAACTTTTATTAAAACTCTTTTATTTGTTACCCCAAATTCCGAAGTTTTTAAAGAAATGAAAGCTAAAACTGCCGAGAGAATCGCAATTAAGAAGAACAGGGTACCAAGTATCGCAGTTTCCTTCCCGCTTGCGAAGAATACAAAGGCAAGAATGATAAAAATAATGGGCCAAAGAAAAACAATCCAGTGCAATTTAGTACGGTAAACTACATGCTCTCCGCTCATAAGATTTTGATCAATGTACCCCATACCGTTCCTCCTTTTTTCAGATAACACCCAAAATGAGGCGCAGGGGCAACCAGCTTTTGAAAAAAACCACAGCGGCTATTCCCTGTCGCCTCGATTTTTTTGTTGTACGATGGTCTTTATTTTCTTGTCTTTCATAATTCCCTTTTCAGGCACAGCCAGACTTGTACCAATTAAAGATTCGAGAGGATTATAAATGATTCTATCGTCTGTAACAGAATATATCCAGAGACTTCTGAAGTTTGTATTGTCAAGACTAATAAATTCTAACTCAGCAAGTATATTATTATCAGGTAGTTCTGGCTGTAATTCATAATAGACAAGCAGATCAATAGCGCTGCCTGTGGTGTACTTCTTCTTAAGTTTGTCACGAACTCTTTTTTCTATTGGATGCGATATCCATACTGCCTCTGTGATATCGAAAGATGGTCCACCGGAAAGACCAGGCAAAAAGAAGGTAATGCGCTTGACAGCATCTTTAAGTTGCTTGGGTATTTTCAAATCAAACGATTGTGAAACCGCTTTAGAAAAAGGCGCCCTTTTTAGTAGCTCATCTTCAGTAATATTCTCTTTCTCTATGATGTCAGCAAACTCGGCGCCTTCTTCTGGAGTCATTACCGAGAATGAGTTTTGCATAGATTCTATTTTCATCTCATTTTCTTCTGTCCAGAGGAGAGCAAAGATCGGCTTTATTAACGACCTTTTCTTTCTTATGGTGATGTCTTTCTGGAAAACGACGCTGACTAAGATCTGAAAGTGTGATTTTACTCTTTTCTTTTCGAGATTGGGAAGTCTTTCAAGCTCCTCATAGAATGCTTTCCCCAATTCGCAAGAATTATATATAGATCGAGATAAAGAATTATCAATACACTCCACAAGCTCAAAAGCCAATGGTGTGCCGTTCGATAATTGGCATAAAATATCTGGCTCTGGAGGATTGCGTTTTTCGATTGACTTAAAGTCTATGGGATAGGGACATTGTGCTGCGAACTGCTTGAAAATTCTTAGCTCATTCTCTGATTGTTTATCCAATTGCTGCTCTCCTTATTATAGGCATACGACACAAGTGATAAGCTGCCGTAATTGTCGTTTATCTTTCATAATATTTGCGTACAACGGCAGAAATAAGGCGCGGGGGCAGCAACCTCCGCAAAAAGCGACGGGGCTATTCCCCGTCGCCTTGATTGACTTGTTAAGCCTTCTCACAAGCTAATCATTTCTGCGATTGACCAGCTATTCTTGAGTTGGCTAACCAGTGCGTTCCTATTTTCCTGATCTTCTATTTTACTCAACATGAACGCCTTACTTCCAGCGTCTTTAATCGAACAACCTACATGCCAACATTCATCGTTGTCCAGTACAATGAATCGGTCATGAAACTCTTTAGACCTTCGGGCTTCAAGCGTGAAATTGGTATGCTGGGAGAGGAATTTACGAGCCTCTTGAGGAAAGTCGCTTGGAATTTTATGAGTTAACAATCGAATTTCTAAAGAAGAGGTTGAAATTGTACCCAGGGCGATCAGTACCGAACTATCAAGATATGGGTCAACCACCGTTATCGAACCTTTGGCTTTTTGAAAAAGTTTCCGAATCTCCACATATGCATCATGCTGGGTGTCTTTCGGAAAGAAAAGTTCCTTGACATCTGCTCTGATAGGTATCAAACGCCCTTCTTCGATTCGCCAGCCTATTTTTTCAAGGTTGGCGTTTATAACCTCTGCACGTCCTCCTTTGGAAAGTTCAGAAGCCACGATATATACCACCCTAAGGCGGTCTTCTTCGGAGAGTGAATTATATGCGGAATTGATCCGAGGTCTATAAGCTGCTTTTCTATATTTGTGCGAGTAGTCTTCTCGCTCCGCCAGTGACCAATCTACCGCCATTCCTGTTTTTTCTATGATTTGAGGAATATAGTAACTATCCAGTTCAAAAAGATGGCCCGAAATAACTTGCCATGGGTCCAATTCTGACTTTGAAGAGGCTTTGTCTTGACCTGTTCTTGTATACATTCTATTCATGGGCTTAACGCCTGAACTCATGGGGAGCGCGGTCGTTTCGCGCGATCCCATGAAGTGAAATGTTAGGCATCTTATCACTTATTTATGCCTTATCCCAGAGCGCACTCCACATTTCTCGTGTATTCCCTTGCTTTGTAGTGCCACATTGCCTTGCGGCTTCTTTGGCTTCAACTTCCATAAATACATGAAATGAGCCATTGCTTGTTCGAAACACCAAATATGAATTACCATCCTGTCCATCAAATGTTTTCATTTCCAAACCAAACCCGCGCCGCTTTGGTTTTACTTTCATTGAACTGTGTCCTCCTTATATTTAATGTAATTTAAAGCAACAGGGTAATACTTTAGAGGTGCTTATCAGTGTCTTCCACTGTCGTCTCCCAGTCTACGATAGTAGTACCCCCGCACACACTGCATTTAATTGACTGAAGGTCTCCACCGATGGATGTTACTCGGCCCCAATGGGTATGCGACACTGTCTTTTTACAATATGGGCACAGGTAAGGAATCTCAATAAGCTGTGTTTTCTCTTCCGGCGGTTTGCCAGCTTCTGAAGAAGCGAGGGCGGCGCCAATCGCCATACATATACCAATGACAACAAGGGCGACAACTATAATGCCTGTGCCCGATGTGATTCCTGCATCCGACATAACAAAGAGAATTTTAAATATATCTCCAAATATTACCATAGCGACAATTATCAGTATGCCCAACATGGCACCACCTACAAGGCCGGTACTCATTGTGAATGGGTCTTTAAATATTGGCTTTTTATCGGGGAGCTTTAATGTTATTCTCTGGAACGTAGTCTGCACCGATTGAGGTGCAGAGATATGGGTTATGCCTGCTGTTTCGCTCTGATTAGCCTGCTCATTTTGCACCGGTGCACCACACTTTGGGCATGCTGTTGCTAGGTTGCTGACCTGACCGCCACACTCTCTACATTGTATTAGAGCCATATTTATCTCCTTTTAAGCCTAACATTAAACTCAGCCGTTAGGAGTCCTGCAAGGGCAACGTCCTGCAGGGGCCTAACGGCTGTAGTGCCTTGTTATCGGAATCTTATGTCTTCTCTGTATTGTATATATACATAGGGACAAGGAAAA
>Ga0194113_10004502_pt1 | contig 18244 bp, 18 predicted proteins | sample TA2MahC200mmetaG_FD_146193 | JGI IMG/M metagenome (GOLD analysis project Ga0194113, IMG submission 146193) | Freshwater microbial communities from Lake Tanganyika, Tanzania - TA2015017 Mahale Deep Cast 200m | ecosystem: Environmental > Aquatic > Freshwater > Lake | place: Tanzania: Lake... | reverse complement strand
CACCCGCGGATCAACGAGGAAGTTCTGGCCGAACCGCCTCTTGGCGTGGCTCATTTAAGGATTGTCGGGCTTGATATCGACGTAGGTGTTGGCGCGAACCTCTCGGGTCCACTCATCGACGGCCTCGGCGAGTTTGCGGTCGCGAAGATTTAGCCTCGCCAAGAGGCGCAAACGATCCTCGGTGATGGGCTCTCGCTTGCGCTCAAGAACCTCGATGATGTGAAAGCCAAAGGCCGTGCGCACCGGATCGCTCATCTGTCCTGGGCCCAACTGGAGCGCGGCTCGCTCGAACTCTGGCACCAAATCCCCGGGATACGCCCACTCCAACTCGCCCCCCAAAGCTGCAGATCCTGGGTCCTGAGAAAAAGAACGTGCAAGCGAGCCAAAAGACTCGCCCAACGTCATCCTTCCTTTAAGATCCTGAAGCCGACGCACAACAGCTTGCTCCGTCGTCTTCTCATCGACTCGCAAGAGGATGTGCCGCGCTCTGAAAACGTCCACGACCGGACGCTGCGTCTGAGATCGACGGTCGTCTAAGCGAAGAATGTGAAAACCACCGGGACTCTGAACGGGTCCGACGATATCCCCAGGGCCAGCGCCTCTGATGGCTCTCACAAACAATTCGGGCAGCCGATCCGAGGTTCTCCAGCCAAGGCTGCCTCCCTGCTGACTATCGGCAGAGGCCGACTCCTTCCTGGCCATGTTTGGGAAGGACTCGCCCGAGCGGGCACGACTGAAAATTGCGTCTGCCTTGGACCGGGCTGCCGACTTCTCCGAAGCGCTCGACTCAGGAGGCGAGGCAATGAAAATCTGGGAGACCAACCATTCATCGACTCGTGCGAGGCTCTGCCCCTGCCCCGCCAAAAAAGTGTCCACTTCCGATTCGGAAATTGAGAGGCGCGCGTCCACCTCTCGCTCCCGAAGTCGACTAATCACGATTTCATCGCGAACATCCTGCCTGAAGCGCGCAAATGGAATACCGTCTTTCTCCAATTCGGCTCGAAGTGCTGCGACCGAGAGGTTGTTCTGTTGCGCGATCCGATCGACAGCGCGCTGAACGGTCGCGTCATCAACGTCGATTCCTCGAGAGGCAGCCCTCTGAAGAAGGGCCTGCTCGTTGACGAGACGCTCTAGCACCTGGCTTCGAAGCAGATCCCTCTCCGGTAAGATCCGCTTGTTGGTCTGGGCCGCGTCGATGGTTTGCTGAAGACGCCTTCGCAAGTCCGACTCTAGAATGACTTGGGAGTTCACCACCGCCACAACCCTCTCGACGAGGGCGTTCGAATTGGGCGACTGTGCATACGAATTTGAGTCAAACCACCCAGTCAAGGCCAAGAGACCGGACGAGCAGGCCAGAACAAAGAGCGGATTTTTACTGGAAGTTTTCAAATCGTGACGGTGCAGGCGAGAGTTGATTAATCATTCGGTAATTGGGAATGCCTGTTTTTAGGGCAGACAGAGGATCCGTTCCAACCCGCCCGATTCCATTGAGTTCAATCTGGAAAAATATTTGGTTGGGTCGCTTGGATGCACTTGCAGCAAACTGCTGGAAAACAATTCGACCGACCCAGCAACCGCCATCATACTCGGCACCAATTAAGCCCTCAACCAGGCCAGGGTCTTGGCCTGGGTTCAAAAGACTCTTCTTCTGCAAAGAATAATTCAGTCGACCAACGCCGTACCAATTCCGAGCAATCGGCGCTTGAAAGGCAGCATCGACAGTATCGAAAGTTTCTCGCTGATATCGGTATGACAAGGAAGCGGTCTGTCCTGGTTTGGGCTGATACGAAACCGAAGCTGAACCCGTCTGCCAACGGCTGACTTTGGGTGTGTACTGGGCGCTTAAGGCGCCTTTGAGTTGGCGCGAATATCGCAGTGCAACCTCTCCAAGCACATCGGATTCACGATCCGTCCTTCCCACCTCTCCGGGCACAGTGACCAGTTGATTGTCGACGTAATGGCGCTGCGCAACAGTCGCACTCAACTTCTCCTCTCCCGTCTGGCTGGAGAAGAAACGGCTCGTTAGACCGAGTGTGAAGTGATTCTGGTCTGCTACACGATCGTGGCCCGTGTAGACCCTCTCGGAGAAGAGTTGCGAAAGGCCAGAGGTGGCTCGGTTTGTATCAAATACTGGGAAATTAGACTGGTCCCTATAGGGGGTATAGACGTAGAGAATTCGGGGTTCCAGCGTTTGCGTCGCCGCCTCATCTGCCCACTCGGTCTCTCTCTCTAGAATCATCTTTGTGTAAAGGCTTAGGGTGGGAACGACCCGCTGATAGGTGCTCACCGCATTGACGTTGTTTTGATAGATTCCGCCACCAAGACTGACTCGATAAACGCGCTGGGTTGAATCCGCGCTGCCTGCACTGGATCTCTGAAACCGCGTGGCATGAATCTCAGCCCTCGGCGTCACCTCAAAGGGTCCGACAAAAGAGGGCAACGCTGCCGAGAAAGCGCCAACAAATCGATTTCCGTTTGCGAGTGTCTTGTGCTTAAAACTGGTCAACTCGAAATTTGTCCGCCAATCGACAAGCCCATAATCCGAGAGGGGTTCCCATTCAATCGCCTGCTGAGAGCGGCTAGCCAAAATTTTGGGCTCAAAGTCATACGGTGCAAGGATCGGGGCCGACAGATCTCGCAGCAATTGAAACTTCTGAGCGGTGGCTGAGACCGCCCACCCCTGGTAGTTCGAGGACACCGTGAGTGTTGCGGGGAGAGTCCGCTGAGAGGCCGCCAGCAGACTGCCTCCGAAGTCGCTCAAGTAGCGGTCGTCTGAGGCCCGAGCACCAATTAGAGAAAATCCAATTGAGTCGGTAAGGCGGCCCGCATGAGAGAGTCGAACAAAGTTTCGGTTTCGATCGACGGTTGCGCCGCGGTCGTTTGGCAAAACCTCGTAGTCAATGGTCCCCGCATAACCAGGCTCCAAGTAACGGTGCTCAATTCCCAACTGCAAACCCCGCCGGCTGATCAACTTTGGACTGATCGTCATGTCACGGTTGGGGGACATGTTCCAGTAGTAGGGCACGGCAATCTCAAACCCAAGATCCGAACTCGCAGCGTACTTGGGTGACAAGAGGCCAGACCGACGTCTGGAAGACGTCGAAAAAGAAAAATCACCGAGTGGCAGTATGGGAACACCACCCCATGCCAAAACCGATCCATTTGTAAAAGTCACCTCTTGGACCTGGTCAATCACCATGCGCTCGGCTTGCAGAGACCATGCCGTCCGATCCTTGGGACACGTCGTAAAAAACACATCAAGAAGTTCGGTTAACTTGGGCTTAACAAACGCTACGGATTGCGCATTGCCACGCGCATTGATTGAGGAAAACTCATAGGCTGCAGAGTCAAAAACCCCCTGCATCACCGAGGGCTTGAGTTTTAGTTTTGGGCCTGAATAAAACTCGCCCTCCCGAAAAAGACGAACGTCTCCCTCGGCCTGAATTTCGTTTTCTACAAGATTGATTCGAATGTCATCGGCCTTGACCGAGGATCCCAACTGCCGAATCTCGGCCGATCCGGAGAGATGAATCTCATCATCGATGGAGCCATCGATCGCCTGACCAAAAAAATACTGCGGCAGACTCGCAAGAGATGGAGGATTGCGGTCAAGCATTCCAGGCCCCAAGGAAAGTCGCGGATCGAGCCGAAGGCCTTGACCGAGGTCTCGGTCAATGGGGCACTCTGCAGCCAAAAGAGGGCCTGAGAGAGCGCCGCAAGTAAGAAGGGCGATCCACCGCATGGGCTATTATAGGTAGCCTCTTCCAAGACCTGATTTCATGCCCGTTTCAAATGACTCCAGGCTGTTCCGAGCGCGCGAGTGGCTCTCGGGCCTTGCCTCACCAGCAACCCTCCCAGACAGCATTCGACCGGCCTCGTCCGACGCCTCATTCAGGCGCTACTTTCGGGTCGATACGCCCCAAGGCAATAGTCTCGTTTTAATGGATGCGCCCCCAGAGCGAGAGCCGTTGCATAGCTTTCTGCATGTCGCTCAACTCCTCGATGCCGCAGGCGTTCGAGTCCCTGGTCGGCTCGCCGTCAATGAGGCCGAAGGCTATCTGCTTCTAGAAGACTTCGGCAACGACACCTACCTGCCGCTTCTCAAGACCGAGTCCGCCGGTGGGCTCTATCGAGACGCCTGGTTGGCACTCATCAAAATTCAATCTTGGAGCCTCTTGCAGACGCCCCAGGCCTTGAATCTCCCCGAGTACGACAAAGAAAAGCTCACGCTAGAGATGTCGCTTTTCGAAGCCTGGTACGTCGAGAAACACCTGGGCGCAAGTCTCAACGAGAAAGAGAAGAAGACACTCGCCGAAACACTGGAAGTACTCTGCACCAAGGCCTTGGCCCAGCCACAGGTGCTCGTTCACCGCGACTACCACAGCAGAAATCTGATGCGACTGGCGTCGGGGTCGCCCGGCCTATTGGATTTCCAAGATGCGGTGGTCGGGCCCATCACCTACGACCTGGTCTCGCTGCTGCGAGATGCCTACATCGTCTGGGAAGAGGACCAGCAAATCGACTGGGCCGTGCGCTACTGGCAAGACGCACGCAAAGCAGGCCTGCCGGTCGCAGAGGATTTCTCCTCCTTCTGGGAGGATTTCGAATGGATGGGTCTCCAACGACACCTAAAAGTTTTGGGGATATTTGCGCGTCTCTACCATCGAGATGGGAAAGATGATTACCTCAAAGACCTGCCCGTGGTGATGGCCTACGCTTCTTCGGTGGCCCACCGCTACGACGCACTCAGTGGGTTGGCCCGGATTCTCGATCGACTCGCGGGCGTTGCGCCTGAGACCAAGTTCACCTTTTAATCTGCCCCCGGCAAGCACCCACCCAATATGCACGCAATGATTCTTGCAGCCGGCCGTGGTGAGCGAATGCGGCCATTAACCGATCAGACGCCCAAGCCCATGCTTCGGGTCGGTGACCGGCCTCTGATTGAGTGGCACCTGCTGCGACTCGCCAAAATGCAGAACTGGGAGGAGGTCGTGGTCAATACCGCCCACCTGCCCGATCAGATCGAGAAGTTTCTTCAAGACGGAAGCGCCTGGGGCCTGCGAGTTCGAATCAGCCGCGAGCCCCCCGGTGCGCTTGAGACCGCCGGCGGCATTGCAACCGCAAAGCCTTGGCGCGATGAAGCCCCCTTCTTCCTGATCAACGGCGATGTCTTCATCGAGGGCGACTTGCCGCCCCTCGTTGACCAGCTTGCCGAGTCCATGCGTCTCTGCAAACAGGCACCCCTGGCCCACATATGGCTCGTTCCCAATCCGGCCCATAACCCCGGAGGAGACTTTTACATTCACAACGGGCTGGCATCTCCCCTGTCTAGCCCCTCGCTGTCTGGCCCCTCGCTGTCTGGCCCCTCGCTGTCTAGCCCCTCTCTGTCTAGCCCCTCGCTGTCTGGCCCAACAAGTCGCAATCGCCCGAAGAGTTTCACTTACTCGGGTGTTGCAATTCTCTGGCCCAGACTCTTTGCCGACTGCATTCCCGGAAGACCAGCGCCCTTGGGCCCACTCTTGCGCCAGGCGTGCGGGCAGGGTCAAGTCTCGGCCAGCCTCTGGCCCGGTGCATGGGTGGATGTCGGCACACCCGAGCGCTGGCAATGGCTTGACCAGCGACTGCGCTCCGGTGGACCATTGGGTCATCATGAATAAACCCGCCGACCCATTTCTTGCGCGACTGTCCGATCACGACAAGCCCCTCCCCGTCAGTGACCCTCCCCACGGCAACGCCCACCGCGGCCGCCGAGACCGACTCGCCGCCGACCTGGCCAAGGCGTCATCGGGTGAGCCACTCGTTGTTTTGAGCTTCTCGGGCCGTGAGATCAGTCGCAATCGCGACAACACCTTCCCTTTTCGCTTCAGCAGCGACTTCTTTTACCTCACCGGATTCCCCGAGCCCGAGGCTTGGCTGATCATGGAGATCGACCCCGATGGCCGGCATCGCGACACCCTTGTCTGCCGCCCCCGAGACGACGAGCGAGAAATCTGGGATGGCATTCGTGTGGGTCCCGAACTCGCCAGCGCCCGCTACGCAATGGATGCCTCGGTCTCGATCGAGAGACTTCAAGAGACCATCGTTCAGGCGCTCAAGAACAAATCGACCGTGGTGACTCCCCTGGCCAGCGAGCCTGAACTCGATGCGGATCTTCGCCGCTGGATGGAGGCGGCTCGAGCCCAAGCCCGCGGTGGCATCCAAGCACCGTCGCGACTCCTCGATCTGGGAGAGGCCGTTGCCCGACTGCGCCTCATCAAAGACAGTCACGAGCTCCAGACCATGTCCAGGGCCGCTGCAATCTCCGCCCAAGCGCACTGCCAGGCAATGCGCGCCACCCGCTCGGGCCTGGCCGAGTTTGCAATCGAGGCAGTGCTCCTGGCTGAATTCAGGCGACGAGGCGCGCAGTCGGTGGCCTATGGCTCCATTGTGGCCAGCGGCCCACACAGTTGCATTCTTCATCACCGCGCAGGTGACCGCCTCATGCGAGACGGCGACATGCTCCTGATCGATGCAGGCTGCGAGCTCGACGGCTATGCCAGTGACATCACCCGCAGCTTCCCGGTCTCCGGTCGTTTTACATCACAACAGCGCGCGGCATACGAGATCGTGCTCGCCGCGCAACAGGCGGCTGTTGATGCAACCCGGCCTGGGGTTGCCTTCACTGCCCCTCACGATGCGGCCGTTCGGGTTCTCTGCCAGGGACTCATCGACCTTCAACTGCTTCCAGATCAGAGCCTCGATGCCGCACTCGAGACAGGGGCATACAAGCGCTTTTATATGCACCGCACCGGCCACTGGCTTGGCATGGACGTGCATGATGTGGGCGATTACCGAACCCCACTGGCCCCAGGGATGGTCCTGACCATTGAGCCAGGCCTCTATATCCGGCCGGCCCAGGACATTCCAGAAGGCTTCTGGAATGTGGGTATCCGCATCGAGGACGATGCGGTCGTGAATCAAACGGGCTGCGAGTTGATAACGCGTGGTGTTCCAGTTGATCCCGATGAGATCGAGACCCTCATGCAAGAGGACTGGAATGGCTGCACGCTGGACTGATCCGCTTCGAGTCGGTCGACATCGAATCGAGAACCGGGTGTTTGTTGCACCCATGGCTGGCGTCACGGATCGTCCCTTCCGACAACTCTGCAAGCGCTTGGGTGCCGATTACGCTGTCGGTGAGATGGCGGCCTCCAATGCCCTCTTGTGGGCCACGGAGAAAACCAGCCGGCGCATCAACCACGAGGGCGAGCCGTCCCCCAAGGTGGTTCAAATCGCTGGGGGAGATGCAGAGATGCTTGCCCAGGCCACGGCTTTCAATATTGATCGAGGCGCAGAGATCATCGACATCAATATGGGCTGCCCCGCGAAGAAGGTCTGCAACAAGGCGGCCGGTTCGGCCCTCATGCAAGACGAGGCCTTGGTCCGCGACATACTTGAGTCCGTGCTGGTCGTCGCCCAACCGGCGAACATTCCAATTACGCTCAAGATCCGAACCGGTTGGAATCATTCAAATCGAAATGCCCTTGGCATTGCATTGATGGCACAGGACTTGGGCATCTCAATGCTCACCATTCACGGTCGCACGCGGGAAGATCGATTCACTGGATATGCCGAATACGAGACCATCGCGCAGGTGAAGTCGCGACTCTCTATTCCCGTGGTGGCCAATGGCGATATCGACTCGCCAGAGAAGGCGCGTTGGGTTCTGGAACAGACCGGTGCAGACGCGATCATGGTGGGGCGAGCAGGCCAGGGGCGCCCATGGATTTATCGTCAGATTTTTCGCTTCCTGCAGAGCGGGGAGCGCATTGCAGATCCAACAGACTTCGAAATCCAACATTGGCTCCGCGAGCACCTGCTCGACCACTATCGCTTCTACGGAGAGGAACGTGGGGTGCGCTCAGCACGCAAACACATCGGTTGGTACTTGAAGGGGCAACCCGGCGCCCGTGTTTTTCGCGAACTCATACTGGCGGCAGAGACACCCGAGGCCCAACTCGATCGAATTGATGCATTTTTTGCCAGTCGACATCCCAAGGCGCAAGCGGCGTGAACGAAGAGAACACGCAGCGCCTCGACCAGGCGCTTATCAACAGCTTGAATATTTACTTCGAGCAACTGGGAGATCAAAAGCCCCACGCCCTGCACGAAATGGTGCTCGAGGCCATAGAGAAACCCCTCATCCGTTACGCGCTAGAGAAAACCCATGGCAACCTGAGCAAGACCGCCGAGATGCTCGGTCTCTCTCGCAACACGTTGCGCAAAAAAATGAACCAATATCGCATTCAATCGGAGATTTAATGTCGTCGCTCTATTCCTCTCCAATTCCGGTGCGCCGGGCACTCCTGTCTGTCTCCAATAAGAGTGGCCTTGTCGAAATGGCCAGGGCCCTGGCCAACATGGGGGTGGAACTCATCTCCACCGGAGGCACTGCCTCGGCACTGCGTGACGCGGGCCTCGCAGTGCGCTCGGTGGATGAATTAACAAAGTTCCCCGAGATTCTTGATGGTCGAGTCAAGACATTGCATCCCGCGGTGCATGGAGGTTTGCTGGCTCGAAGGGACCTGGCCGAACATATGCAGACCATTGCGGCCCATGGCATCGGCCCCATCGATCTGCTGGTCGTCAATCTCTACCCCTTTCGAGAGACCCTTGCCAAACCAGACGTCGACTATCAAGAAGTCATCGAGAACATTGATGTGGGTGGCCCCGCAATGCTCCGGGCTGCAGCGAAGAACCACGATGGAGTGGCGGTTGTCGTCGACCCAAGCGACTACCCCTGCATCATTGAGGAGTTGAAGTCGAAGCAGGGCCTTGCATGGCAGACCCGACAGAAACTGGCAGGCAAAGCTTTCGCACACACGGCGGCCTACGACGGCGCCATTGCAAACTTCCTCACCGCACTGCCCGCCTCGGAGTCCCCCCAGTCGCCAACAAAAGCAAGCGCATTCCCCAATTCGCTCACCCTGCAATTCTCGATTGAGCAAACAATGCGATACGGCGAGAACCCGCATCAATCGGCGGCGTTCTATCGCGATCCCGCGGCACCCGTGGGCAGCCTTGGTCGCTACGAGCAACTCCAGGGCAAGGAGTTGTCATTCAATAATCTGGCCGACGCCGATGCGGCCTGGTCTTGCGTGGTCGGCTTTAACGAGCCCGCCTGTGTGATTGTTAAACATGCAAACCCCTGCGGGGTTGCAATCGGCAAGAACAGTCTCAATGCCTACCAACGCGCATTCGCCACCGATCCCACCTCGGCTTTTGGCGGCATTCTGGCCTTCAACGAGGCCTGCGATGAGGCCACCGCGCAAGCCATTGGGCAGCAGTTTGCCGAGGTCATCATCGCACCGGATTTCACTGCCGCCGCGCTGGCTCACTTCTCGAATAAGCAGAACCTGCGACTTCTTCGTGTTCCCAAGGGCGGCAGTGATTCCATCGCCGCCGGAATGGACCTCAAGCGAATCAGCGGAGGGCTCTTGGTTCAGACGCCCGATCTCGATCGACTCAATGCATCTCAACTCACATGCGTTAGTGAGCGAAAGCCCACGGCCGAGCAGATTCAAGACCTCCTTTTTGCATGGAAGGTCGCCACATGGGTCAAGAGCAACGCGATTGTCTTTTGCAAAGGTGGGCAGACCATTGGGGTCGGTGCGGGGCAGATGAGTCGGCTGGACTCAGCAAGAATCGCATCGATCAAGGCGCAGCATGCCGGCCTCTCCTTGGCAGGAACCGTCGTGGCCTCCGATGCCTTCTTCCCATTTCGAGATGGGCTTGATGTGGTCGCCGATGCGGGCGCAGTGGCTGTCGTCCAGCCGGGTGGGTCGGTCCGCGACGACGAGGTGATTGCTGCGGCCAATGAGCGGGGAATCGCCATGGTCTTTACTGGGGTTCGGCATTTCCGCCACTGATCCATGCGGCTGATTGGCATTGACCCGGGCCTTCGGCGCACTGGGTTTGGCCTTATCGAGACCCAGGGGCGACACCAGGCCCGCTACATTGGTAGCGGTGTTATTCGGCCCGATGCCAGCCGCTCAGAGCCCGAGCGACTGGCCGAACTCTTCGCGGGTCTCACTGAAGTCTTGGATCAGTATCAGCCGGAAGCAGCCGTCATCGAGCAGGTGTTCGTTAACGTCAATCCCCGCTCCACCCTCTCGCTTGGGCAGGCGCGCGGTGTCGCAATTGCCGCATTGGCCCAGAGGGGCCTTCCAGTGGCAGAACTCACCCCGCTAAAAATCAAGCAATCCATTGTCGGAACCGGCCGGGCCACCAAGGACCAAGTCGCCCACATGGTCTGCCGACTCCTTGGGCTCGGAAGGGCCCCCAGTGCAGATGCCGCAGATGCCCTGGCCTGCGCCTTGGCCTTCTGGCATGCTCAACAGCCATGATTGCCCAACTCCGCGGTCGGCTCGTCCGACTCACACCACCCAGCCTCACCATCGACGTCAATGGCGTGGGTTATGAGCTCGAAGCCCCCATGAGCACGGTCTACAACCTGCCCAGCCTTGGCAGCGAGGTTTTATTGCTGACGCACCAGGTCTTTCGAGAAGACGCCCAGCTGCTTTTTGGGTTCGCCACAGCCGACGAGCGAATGGCCTTTCGAGAACTCATTCGCGTCTCTGGCGTCGGTCCCAAGATTGCATTGGCGGTGCTCTCGGGCATCTCTGTCGATCAACTCCGCCTGGAACTCTCTCAGCAAAACAGCGCCGCATTCAAACGCATTCCTGGTATTGGTCAGAAGACTGCAGAGCGCCTGGTGTTGGAATTGCGGGGCCGATTCACCAGCAGCGAGGCCGTGCTTACCTCCTCCTCCAACAGTATCCAAAACGATGTGGTCAGCGGACTGATTGCGCTGGGCTACTCCGAGAAAGAGGCAAGGCTGGCCATTCGTGAGCTCGACGGCTCGGTCAGCGTCTCCGAGGGAATGCGACTCGCACTCAAGCAGCTCTCGCGCTGAACGTTAAACTAGTGCCATGATCGAACACGACGATCTCGGCGAATCCCCGGATCTACAAGTCAGTCGCACCATCTCTGCAGTCTCGGCCGGGCGCTCCGAGGAGCAGATTGAGAGGGCACTGCGCCCCAAGCGGCTCGAAGATTACATCGGGCAGCCCAAGGTCAAGGAGCAACTTCAGATTTTTATCCAGGCGGCCCGGCAGAGAGAAGAGGCCTTGGACCACGTTCTTCTTTTCGGACCACCGGGGCTTGGCAAGACCACCCTTGCCCATATTCTTGCAAGAGAGATGGGGGTCAACCTGCGGCAGACCTCTGGGCCCGTGCTCGAACGACCGGGTGACCTCGCCGCCCTGCTCACCAACCTCGAACGAAACGACCTGCTTTTTATCGACGAGATTCACCGACTCAGCCCCGTGGTGGAAGAAATTCTCTATCCGGCGCTCGAGGACTATCAGATCGACATCATGATCGGAGAGGGGCCCGCCGCACGGTCCATCAAACTCGACCTGCAGCCCTTCACTCTGGTGGGCGCAACAACGCGAGCAGGCATGCTCACCAATCCGCTTCGAGATCGCTTCGGAATTGTTGGCCGACTGGAGTTCTACGACACCCACGACCTCGCCACCATCGTCCACCGATCGGCCTCGCTCCTGAATGTAGAGGTGAGTGCCGATGGTGCGCAGGAGATTGCCCGGCGCTCTCGTGGCACCCCGCGCGTGGCCAATCGGCTGCTCCGACGAGTGCGCGACTACGCCCAGGTGAAGTCCTCGCCACAAATCGACCTGCCCATTGCCCAGGCCGCCCTGGCCATGCTCGAAGTCGATCACCAGGGCTTCGACCTCATGGACCAGAAGCTTCTCTTGGCGATACTGGATAAATTCAGCGGAGGGCCTGTGGGCTTGGAGAACCTGGCCGCTGCAATCGGCGAATCAAAAGACACGATTGAAGATGTACTCGAGCCCTACCTTATTCAGCAGGGATTCCTGCAACGAACGCCACGCGGCCGAATGGCCACGGAGCAGACCTGGCGCCACTTCAACCGAGTTGCCCCACAAACCAACGATGCAAGCTTGTTCTAACAAGGATGGACCATGACCCCTGCAGCCACCGACCTCTCGATTGCCACCCTCATTCTTCAGGCCACCATCCCAGTCCAACTGGTGATGCTCCTGCTGGTGGTGCTCTCGATTTCTTCTTGGACCGTGATCTTCAAGAAGCTTCTGAGTATTCGTGAGATCAATCGCCAGACCGACTCCTTCGAAGAGGCCTTCTGGTCGGGGGGCGAGCTCATGGCGCTCTATGAGAGGACCAGCCAGGGCGTCTATGGCCAAGGGCTCTCTCGGATCTTCGAGGCAGGCATGCGCGAGTTCTTAAAGCTTCGTCAGCAATCCAAAGCCGACCCCAGCCTGATGCTTGAGGGGGCCCGCCGTGCCATGCGCGCGACCAGTCAGCGCGAATTCGACTCGCTCGAACATGGCCTGCCTTTTCTGGCCACAGTCGGTTCAGTCTCCCCCTACATCGGTTTGTTTGGAACCGTCTGGGGCATCATGCATGCCTTCACGGGGCTTGCAAATGTCCAGCAGGCAACGCTTGCAAGCGTTGCGCCCGGCATTGCCGAGGCGCTGGTGGCCACGGCCATCGGCCTCTTCGCCGCCATTCCAGCGGTGGTGGCCTACAACCGCTACGCAACCGATATCGATCGCCTCTCCAACCGCTTTGAGACCTTCATGGAAGAGTTCTCAAACATCCTGCACCGGCAGCACTGACCATGGCCATGGGCGCTCAGAGCAGTCGGCGCGGACGCCGCCGAATGATGAGTGAGATCAACGTCGTGCCGTATATCGACGTCACGTTGGTCTTGCTCATTATCTTCATGGTGACCGCACCCATGATCGTCACCGGAAGCATCGATCTTCCGCGGGTCGGGCAATCCTCTCAACAGAATGTAGCCGCAGTCGAGGTCATCATTCGAAAGGACGGCAGTCACGCAGTTCGCAAACGCGAACAGGGCGCTGAGGAGAAGCAAGTGACCCGTTCGGAGTTGGTCGCAGCGGTGCAGGCCATGCAGGCCGATGCCTCGGCCCCGGTCATTATTCTGGCCGAGCGCGATGTGCGTTACGACAACGTGGTGCAGGCATTGAATCTGCTTCAGTCTCAGGGCATTGCCCGAGTCGGTCTCGCAGTCAGGCAGGAGTAGCCCCGGCCATGGTGGCCAGTCAGCAGCGACGCCCTGAACCCCTCGCCCTGCCGCTCATTCTCTCCGTTGCGGCGCATCTCTTGTTGGCTGCGGCGCTGTTGGTTTCTGTGGATTGGCGCCTTGACGAGCCCCCCCCGGTGCAGGCCGAACTCTGGTCCAGTCTTCCCGCCGAGCGGCCACCCTCTGCGCAACCACCTCCTCAACAGTCCCCTGCACCCAAGGCCGCAGACCCCAAGCCCTCACCACCGTCACCCTCTGAGTCGGATCTGGCACTCGAGAAAAAGAAGAAGCAGGAGTTGCAGGCCAAGAAGGAGGCAGCAGACCGCGCCGAGCGAGAGCGGCTTGAAAAGGAGCGGCTTGAGAGAGAGCGTCAGAAGAAGACCGCAGCAGAGGCGGATCGTCGCAAACGCGAGGAGGCCGAGAAGCGACTCGCAGACAAGAAGCGGCAAGACGAGCAGCGCAAGGCAGAGTTGGCCCGTATCCAAAAGAGTCTCGGTCTTGATGACAAAGCCAAGGCGGCAGCGAAGGGCAAGGATGCGCAGACGAAGGCCGGCACCGCTGGAGGTGCCGAGCAGGGAGCGCGAACGGGAGTCTTGGCAAATTACCAGGATGCCATTCGCTCTCGAATCCGTTCGCGCATTCGATTCGATCCTGCGAAAGCACCCGAGAATCCCGAGGCCATTTTCATAGTCGAGCAGCTTCCAAGCGGCCAGATCAGCAAAATTCAGTTGAAGAAGCCAAGCGGCCGGCCCGACTGGGATGCAGCGGTTGAGCGAGCGATTGCCGGCAGCGACCCTTTGCCCAAGGCGGAAGACGGAACCGTAGAGCGGGTGCTGGAATTGCGTTTCCGCCCCCAGGAGGGGCGTTAACTACCCTTGTTGGGTTCGGTTCGTATAATCGAGAGATGAGCCCCGCCACCACGAATTCCACCCGACGCCGCTTCGCGGCGATCGCCCCATTGGGCATTGCTCTAATGATTCTTCTTGGGTCCCTGCAGTCAGCGCTGGCTCAGGGCCTCAAAATCGATATCACCGGTGTTGGGGAGAAGCTCTCTCCCATTGCGGTGGCGCCGATCGCGCCAATGAATCCAGCCGACCGCGCCTTTGTCGAGACGGTACAAGAAGTGCTCGAGGCCAACCTTCGCAGGACCGGGGCGTTTAATCTTTTGCCCGTGGCCCCGCAGGTCCCTGCCCTAAATGACACCATTGGGGCGAGCGCAGACCTCTTTAAGCGCTGGAAATCCCAGGGAGCAGATGCCCTAGTGGTCAGTGGCCTCTATCGAACTGCAGATGGCCGGGTTGACCTTCGTTTTCGTCTGCTCGATAACCTGCAGAATCGCGACCTCGGTGGCCTCTCGCTAGTGACCTCCGCCACAACTCTAGATGCAAGGCGAAGTGCGCACCGCATGGCCGATTACATCTACGAGAAGCTAACCGGCGAGCCCGGCTTCTTCTCCACGCGGCTGGCCTATGTGCGCAAAGAAGGCAACAACCAAGTGCTAATGATTGCGGACTCCGATGGCGAAAATGCCCAGCCCGCGCTTCGCTCCGCGCAGCCGATTATCTCGCTGGCCTGGTCGCCCGATGGAACCCGGCTCGCTTATGTGTCTTTTGAATCGGGCAAGGCGGTGGTGTACGTGCATGAGCTCGCCACCGGTAGGCGACAGGTGGTGGCCAACTACCGCGGGAGCAACAGCGCACCGGCCTGGTCACCCGATGGCCGACAGTTGGCTGTGGTTCTCACCAAAGACGGTTCATCGCAGATTTATCTTGTGAATGCCGATGGCTCGAACCCCCGGCGGCTCACTACTGGGAGCGCGATCAACACCGAGCCCACCTTCTCACACGATGGCCAGAGCGTTTTCTTCACTTCCGACCGCGGCGGCAGTGCCCAAATTTACCGTGTGAATGTCAATGGCACATTCCCGCCCGAGCGAATTACTTTCGAGGGCCCCTTCAATGCCCGGCCAGTGGTAAGCCCCGATGGAAAGCTCATGGCCTTTATTGCTCGGCGTGACGGAAAATTTCTGGTTGCGGTTCGCGACCTGGCCAACGGGCAAGAACGCATCGTGAGCAACGGTCCCAAGGATGACTCGCCCAGCTTTGCACCGAGTAGCAAGTGGATCATCTTCTCGAGCCAAATTGCCGGCAAGGATGCGCTGTCAGCGGTCTCCTCCGATGGCCGTGTCCGCACGCGCATTAGCCTCGATACCGGAGGAATTCGCAATCCCGCCTGGGGACGACTGCCATGACCGAATCGCTCAGCAAGGCCCAGGGCCTATTGGGGCACTCACGCCTCGGTGCAATCCATGGATCAAAGCGCTTGGTCTTTGTCGGCTTGTTAACAATCTCTGCGACCCTTCTGGGTGGCTGCGCCAGTGTGAGCCTTGATGAAGACCCGAAGAGCCCGCGTGCCAGAGGTGGTGCCCCCATTGTGTCGGCAGCCAACCCGGGAGCGGAGGGGACACGACCGCCAGAACCGGCTCCCGAGAGACGGGTCGCCGGCTTCTCGGCCGCGGAGTTGTCTGCCGCGGGATTCAATGCCGAAGGCAAGGCCTCAATTTTTTTTGATTTCGACAGCACCAACATTCGCCAGCAAGATCTCCCCATCATCGACCAGACCGCACGACTCATGAAGCGGTCGTCACAAGCCCGTCTCTTGGTGGAGGGACACACCGACGCACGTGGCACTTCCGAGTACAACCTAGCGTTGGGTCAGAAGCGGGCCGATTCCATCCGCACGGCACTGGGCTTGCTCGGGGTGGCCGAGACACAGGTGGATGCCGTCAGCCACGGAGAGGAATACCCACGCTCCACCGATCAAAGCGAAGAGGGGTTTGCGGTTAATCGACGGGCCGACCTCAGCTTGCAGTAAATCTCGACCATTCAAAGCAACGCATGATGTTAAAAGGCAAGGACATGGCGTCCCCATTCGTAAAAAATACCGTTGCCGCAGTTGCGCTGCTTGCACTCTTTGCCAGCCCCTCACTGCATGCCCAGCTCTTTTCCGATGACGAGGCGCGTCGGGCCATCATCGACCTGCGTGCGCGACTCACTCAGCTCGAGGCCGAGAATCAGGCACTGAGCAATCGACTCGATGGCATGGCCAAAGGCCAGTTGGAGCTCTTCTCTCAGCTTGAGAAGCTGCGTGCAGAGGTTGCAAACCTGCGGGGCGTCACTGAGCAAAATGCCCAGAGCACCAGCGTGGCCAAGCAGCAGCAGAAAGAGCTTTTCATGAATCTCGAGAAGCAGATTCAGAGTGCCGATGCTCGCCTGCGGCAGTTCGGGCCCCAATCCATGGCGCTCGATGGCGAGGAGATTGTCGTTGCGCCAGAGGAGAAGCAGGCGTTTGAGGACATTCAGAAGGAGTTGTCCGAGAAGCGATTCCCCAACGCACTGAAATTGCTCTCAAGCTTCAATCAACAATACGGGCAATCCAAGCTGCTTCCCTGGACACTGTCGATGGAAGGGGCAACCGCCTATGCGCTGCGCCAATACAAAACCAGTATTCGCGCGATCACTAGCCTCGATAAGGCCCATCCCAAACACCCACGCACACCCGATGCGCTGCTCACCCTTGCCTCGGCCTACGATGAGTCAGAACAAGCCGCCACAGCGAAGTCCGTTCTGCAGGGGATCGTAAAACGCTTTCCTGAATCCGAGGCCGCCAGAATTGCCAAGGAGCGCCTCGGGGCATCAAGTAAGCCCACAAAGCCACCGGCCAAGAAATAATGCCGACAAGCGCCGAGTTGGCCTCGATCACACAGACCGTGGTCGCCTATGGCCTACTCATTGGCATTGCCTTTGGCGGCATATCCCAAGCCACCCGGTTCTGCACCCTTGGGGCCGTGAGCGACTGGCTCGTGATGGGGAACAGCCATCGACTTCGGATGTGGTTGGTGGCCATGGCCTCGGCCATCATTGCAACCCAAGGCCTCATTGTGCTCGCTGGGCTTGACGCCACTGCAACCTTCTACACATCGCCTCGACTCCTATGGCTCTCGAATATTGCGGGTGGCATTGCTTTTGGAATTGGAATGGCATTGGCCTCGGGTTGCGGGGTGCGCACCCTGGTGCGAGTTGGTGAGGGCAACTTAAAGGGAATCGTGGTTTTTCTCGTGATGGCACTCGCGGCACTGATGACCTTGCGAGGCCTCACCGCGGTCTGGCGGACGCAGACCCTCGATCAAGTGTTTCTCACCCTACCCAGTCGCAGTGACATGCCGAGCCTTCTCGGCTGGGTTTTGTCCATTGACAGCACTGGCTTGCGTCTCGCGATCGCATTGGGTCTGGGGCTACTTCTGCTGCTCCTCGCTCTGCGGCCCGTTAAAGGGCAGAAGCAGTGGTGGGCCATGGCAGGCTCGATTGGCATCGGACTCCTCATTGCAGCGGGCTGGGCCAGCACCGGCATTCTGGGTTTTGTTGAGGAGCATCCAGATACGCTTACCAGCGCCTTCGTGGGAACCAATAGCCGAAGCCCGGAGAGCCTTACCTTTGTCGGCCCCCTGGGATTTAGTTTGGAGTTGTTGCTCTACTGGAGCGACCGCAGCCAGGTCCTTAGTTTTGCCATTGCTTCTGTTGTCGGAATCAGCCTCGGCGCCCTGGCATCCGCCCTCCTTAGAAAGCAATTTCGACTGGTCGGCTTCCAATCCATACAAGATCTCGGCAATCACATGGTCGGTGCGGTACTCATGGGAGTGGGCGGGGTGGTGGCCATGGGCTGCACCATCGGCCACGGCCTATCGGGCATTTCGATGCTGAGTCTCGGCTCGCTCATCAGTCTTCTGGCAATCGGCTTTGGAATCGCCGTTGGAATCAAGATACTGGAGCGACAGACCCCCCGCGTTTGACCCGATCTGGTCCGAACGATAAAATTTAAGGCTTCGCTTTGAGCCCACCGGGGTGGTAGCTCAGTCGGTAGAGCAGCGGACTTTTAATCCGTTGGTCGAGGGTTCGAGTCCCTCCCACCCCACCACTAAGTCATTGATTCATAACAACTTTATAAGCGAAAACCCCTCGGAACTGTACAACACACCTAATTGTTATACTTTTTTTGCAGATTCCTTAGTCGCCTATGTCGCATCCCCACGACTGG
>Ga0194113_10004496_pt1 | contig 18259 bp, 20 predicted proteins | sample TA2MahC200mmetaG_FD_146193 | JGI IMG/M metagenome (GOLD analysis project Ga0194113, IMG submission 146193) | Freshwater microbial communities from Lake Tanganyika, Tanzania - TA2015017 Mahale Deep Cast 200m | ecosystem: Environmental > Aquatic > Freshwater > Lake | place: Tanzania: Lake... | reverse complement strand
TTTGAGCGTCTCAAATGGGTACAGCCGCAGGATGACCTCTCCGATGTGCTGCAACTGATTACCACGGAGGACGTCAATCAGTTGCCCGTCGTGGAGAACAACTCCATAGTGGGCATGGTGGCGCGGGATAATTTGCTCTCGTTTATACGCACCCGTACCGAACTGGGAGTATAAGTTTAGACAATGTAATTGTTATGCGGGGCCTCCCGGGGGGAGGACAGGGCTTCTGGATGGAGGTGGCGCCTCGGGAGGCCCTGCTCCCTGTTTGCTCAAAGAAAGGAGGAGAAAGCTAAAGGATACGCGACAGATTATATTAATCAATACAGACAAAACTCAGGTTCAAGGAGGTAGAAGATGGAAGTGGTGAAATACGAGATTAGGTTACCCAGGATAGGAGACCCTGCGCCCAGCTTTGAGGCAGATACAACTCAGGGCAAAATCAAACTGGAGGATTTCAAAGGAAGCTGGCTGATACTCTTCTCGCATCCCGCCGATTTCACGCCGGTTTGCACAACGGAATTCATCGCCTTCTCCGAAATCAATGATGCCCTGAAAAAGCGGGGGGTGGAACTGCTGGGGCTGAGCATCGATAGCGTGCAGTCGCACATAGCCTGGATACGCAATGTCGAAGAGAAAATGAAGGTTAAGATACCATTCCCCATAATAGCCGACCTGAATAAAGAGGTCGCTATGAAATACGGGATGATTCACGAGGGTCAGAGCAAGACCGCAACGGTGAGATGCGTGTTCATCATCGACCCCAATCAAATAGTCAGAGCCATCATATACTATCCGCTGACTACAGGCAGAAATATGGCAGAGATATTGAGACTTATCGATGCCTTGCAGACATCCGACAAGCATGGAGTAGCCACTCCGGCGAACTGGAAGCCCGGTGAAAAGGTTATCGTCCCGCCGCCGAACACCACTGAGATGGCGGAGGAGAGACTGAAGCAGGGTTACGAGTGCAAGGACTGGTATTTCTGCATGAAGAAACTGTAATATTTCGGAGGAATAACATGGCATGTGTTAATCCTGACGGCAAGCCCACCGAGTCGGGTGCTAAGATGCTGCGTTCCTTAAAATCGGGAGGCAAGCTCCCGGAGAATGTAGCCGAAGATACCGGACTCCCCCTGTTCCGTGTGAGGAGCGGCCTGCGTGAGCTTGCCGGAAACGGCTTTGTGTTACAGAAGGGCGATAAATACGAGATTTCCCCGAAAGGAATTGAACTCCTGGGCAAGGTGTAAGGCAAGGGGCTTAAGCCCCTTGCCTGGCAGAGGACGGCTATACTAACCGAGGAGGTTTAAACTAATGAGCGTTGTGAAACTGGCTGAAGGCGTCTACTGGGTGGGAGCAATCGACTGGAACAGGCGTCTGTTCGACGCCCTGATACCGCTCCCCGATGGTACAAGCTACAACTCCTATATCGTCACAGGCAGCGAAAAGACAACCCTGATAGACACAGTAGACCCCGCAATGTGGAACGAGCTACCCAAACACCTGGAACAGCTCGGGATTAAGAAAGTGGACTATGTTATCGCCAATCACGCCGAGCAGGATCATTCCGGCTCACTTCCCTTTATTCTGGAAAGATTCCCGGAAGCGAAGCTGGTCTGCACACCCCGATGCAAGGACATGCTCATAGACCTCCTCATGATTCCGGGAGAGAAATTCATCACGGTTAACGACAAAGAGACCATCTCTCTGGGGAACAGGACGCTGGAGTTCATCCATGCCCCCTGGGTGCACTGGCCTGAGACCATGCTCACATATCTAAGAGAGGACAAAATCCTCTTCTCCTGCGACCTGTTCGGCTCCCATCTGGCTGACAGCGATGCCTTCGTCAGAGATGAACGGTTGGTCTATGAGGCTGCCAAGAGATACTTTGCCGAAATAATGATGCCCTTCCGCAACCACATCCAGAAGCATCTGGAAAGACTGAAGGGCTATAAGATAGATATCATCGCCCCCAGCCACGGGCCTATGCATAACAAAACTGATTTCATTATTCAGGCGTATCACAACTGGGTCTTCGACGAGCCGAAGAATATGGTTGTTTTGCCCTATGTTTCGATGCACGGCAGCACCCAGAAGATGGTTGAGCATTTCGTCGAGGCTTTGGCTCAGAAAGGCGTGGGGGTGAAGCAATTCGACCTTACAGTTACCGACATCGGCAAGCTGGCGATGTCTCTGGTGGATGCAGCGACGGTAGTGGTCGGGACGCCCACCGTGCTTGCCGGCCCGCATCCTAATGTCATCCCCGCTGTTTTCCTGGCGAACGCCCTGAGACCCAAAATCAGGTTTATTTCCGTCATCGGCTCCTACGGGTGGGGAGGCAAGACGCTGGAGGTACTGACCTCCATGCTGCCCAATCTGAAAGTGGAGATACTGGAGCCTGTGCTGTGCAAGGGTTATCCCAGAGAAGCCGCTTTCCAGGCGCTGGACATGCTAGCAGATACCATCGCCCGGAAACACAGGGAGAACAACTTTGCATGATGCAAAAAGAGATTTAAGGAGGCTACCATGAAGAAAGGACACCTTACCACAAATCAAGGCGTTCCCGTAACGGACAACCAGAATTCGCTGTCCGTCGGCGAGCGCGGACCTGTCTTGTTGCAGGACGTGCATCTCATAGAGAAGCTGGCGCACTTCGACCGCGAGAGGATACCGGAGCGCGTAGTTCATGCCAAAGGCGCCGGAGCGCATGGTTACTTCCATGTATACAAGAGCATGGCGAAATACACTATGGCTAAATTCCTGCAAGACCCGAAGAAAAAGACGCCCGTCTTTGTCCGGTTCTCCACAGTGGTAGGAGCGCGGGGGTCGGCGGATTCAGCCCGCGACCCGAGGGGCTTTGCCGTGAAGTTCTACACCGAGGAAGGAAACTACGACCTGGTAGGGAATAACCTGCCCGTTTTCTTTATCCGCGATGCTATCAAGTTCCCCGATATGGTGCATGCCTTCAAACCCGCCCCCGATACAAATCTGTCAGCAGAGAGCCGTTTCTGGGATTTCATCTCGCTGACTCCCGAATCCACACACATGATTACCTGGCTCTTCTCCGACAGGGGGACAGTCAAGAGCTACAGGAAAATGGAGGGGTTCGGCGTCAATACCTACAAGTGGGTGAATACCAAAGGCAAGGCAGTCTATGTTAAATATCACTGGAAGCCGAAGGCGGTGGTTGAGACCATCGACCGCCACGAGTCTACCCGGCTCGCAGGGGAAGACCCCGATGTTGCCACCCGAGACCTGCACGACTGGATAGCTTCCGGCAAGACGGTGGAATATGAGTTGAATGTGCAGATTATGGAGATTGCCGATGAGTTGAAGCAGGACTTCGACCCACTGGATGCCACCAAAACCTGGCCCGAGGACAAATTCCCGCTCATGCCGATAGGCAAGATGGTACTGAATCGCAACCCGCAGAACTTCTTTGCCGAAACGGAGCAGGCTGCTTTCTGCCCTGCCTCCATCGTTCCGGGTATCGGACTCTCCGCCGACAAACTACTGCAGGGCAGGATTTTCTCCTATGCCGATACGCAGCGGCATCGACTGGGACCAAATTACCTGCAAATCCCCATAAATCAGCCTCTGGCGGCGGTCAATAACAACCAGCGCGACGGATTCATGCAGTACGCACCCTACGGAGGGGGTACGGTCAATTATGAACCCAATACTCTCGCAGGCGGGATACCGAGCGAGGCGCCGGCGACAGCAGCCGAGAAGTACCACCTCAATGCCGATGTTGTACGCAGGAAAATCAGTCTGACCAACGACTTCGAGCAGGCAGGACAGCGCTACCGCTCTCTCAGCAAGAAAGACCAGGATCATCTGGTCGATAACATAGTTGATTCCCTGGGCAAGGCGAACAAGCAGATTCAGAAACGCATGGTAGAGAACCTCACCAAAGCGGATAAGGAGCTCGGCAAACGCGTAGCGAAGGGTTTGAAGCTGTAGCCAATAGTAATTGCCTTTCCTGCTCGCTGTGGATGTTATCATCCACAGCTCAGGCTCGGTGATGATAACATCCCCAAGGAGCAAATATAATAGAGGACAGTTCACTTTTATGTCACTCCTGCGGAAGCAGGAGTCCAGGTGCCTGGATTCCCGCTTTCGCGGGAAAGACATATAATACGTACACGGGTGGATGGGAGCATCTGCTCCAGCTTATCACAGGAAAAAATGCGTAGTAATATAGTAGGGCTAGATATTGAGCTTGAAGCGGTTAAAGGCTTCTTGGATAAGACGCTTGCTGCAGTTGACTCCGAAATAGCGATTATCTGCGAACAGGAGGATGCTGGTAAATTCCGCAACGGTATAGATGATTTTGCAAACGCATTGTTTGTCCCAATGAAACAAGAGGAAATTGCCATAAAAGCTGTATTTTACGAAATCAACGCACTTGTAGAATGGCAGCTTCAAAATCTTGCCGTCGAGGCTTATGGTAATTCTGACAGACACATGAAAACACCAAAGTTTCTTGGAGATGTGCCAGCAGACCAAATCCACCGCATTAAGTTTGTGAGCGACTTACCTTTCGGGGAAATTTGCCGTCTTATAGAAAAGTACTACCAAATTCAACTTTGCGACGTCCCAAGTTTCAATGAAATTCAAATTGTGCGAAATACAGTAAATGATTTCAAACATCGTAAAGGCTTCAAAGACTCCCGCAAAGACCCCAAGGTGAAATTAGGCGAGCAATCCAAGCCAAGCAGAGAGGAAGCATATAAAGCTATCAAAGAGTCTAGGAACTTTCTCATCGCATTGTGGAAAAGATTGGGTGTATGACTTCCACGAGTTACTAGAGTAACAGACAGGTTTAGCCGATTTAGGAGAACTTAAGTGGCTATAGACCCAATCTGCGGAATGGAAGTGGATGAGAAGACGGCTCTCAGTGTGGAGCACGAGGGCAAGACTTACTATTTCTGCAGCCCGGGATGCCGCGATAAGTTCCTCGCTGAGAAGGGTCTGGCCAAACCTGCTTCTGCTGAGGAAAAAGAAAAACCAGAAGGCGAAGGGCAACTGGAGAAAGCCTCCATTCAGATTACCGGGATGCACTGCGCCTCCTGCGCCGTAGCCATAGAGGACTCCTTGAACAAGGTCGAAGGTGTCTCCAAAGCCACGGTGAACTTCGCCACCGAAAAAGCGTATGTGGAATACGACCCCACTAAAGCGACCCCTCAAAAACTTGAGGAAGCGATAAAAGGCACAGGTTACGGCGTGCTCAAGGAAGAGGCACAGACTCTCAACCTCAAGGTAATCGGCATGGACAACCCGCATTGCTTAGGAACTGTCGAAGCCGCTCTCAAACAGGTCAAGGGTATCATCTCCCGCCAGCTTTATCTCAACGAGAAAGCAAGGATAACCTTCGACTCATCGATAACAACCAAAGAAATCATCAAGAAAGCGATAAAGGACGCCGGCTACACGCCTGTCGAGGAGACCACCGTCGACCGCGAGAAAGAGGCGAGGCGGCGTGAGATAAGGTCGCTGAGGATTAGGTTCTTCGTCTCACTGGTTTTCGCCGTCCCCCTGCTCTACTTCGCCATGGGTCACCATGTGGGGCTGCCCATACCGCACATCTCCGACGGATACATGGCGCTGCTGCAACTGCTGCTCACCACGCCCATAGTTGCTGCAGGCTACCAGTTCTACACCGTGGGCATCAGGTCTGTGGTGAGAAACCGCAGCGCCAGCATGGATACCCTGGTAGCGCTGGGCACCGGAACCGCCTATCTTTACAGCCTCGCCGTCTCCATCCTGATATGGACGAGCAACGCTAGCTACGGCATGAACGACCTTTACTACGAGGTAGGCGGACTGCTTATCGTATTCATTCTGCTGGGAAGGATGCTCGAAGCCCTGGCAAAAGGCAGGACCTCGGAGTCCATCCGCAAGCTGCTGGAGCTTCAGCCCAAAACCGCGCTGGTCATCAGAGACAACAGGGAGCAGGAGATACCGGTTGAGGAGGTAATGGTCGGCGACATAGCCATAGTCAAGCCGGGCGGCAGAATCCCTGTAGACGGCAAAGTCATAGAGGGAAGCTCTTCGGTCGACCAGTCGCTGCTGACCGGGGAGAGCGTGCCTGTGGAAAAGAACACAGGCGATGAGGTCATCGGCGGCACCATGAACCAGAGTGGCTGGCTCAAGTTCAAAGCCATGCGGGTGGGCGCTGACACAGCGCTGGCGCAGATTGTCAGGCTGGTGGAGGAGGCTCAGGGCAGCAAGGCGCCGGTGCAGAGGCTAGCGGACAGGGTATCCGCCTACTTTGTGCCTGCTGTTCTGGCTATCGGGGTGATTGCCTTTTTCGCCTGGTATCTATCCGGCTCGGAGCTGTCGTTCGCCCTCACCGCATTCATCGCAGTAATCATCATCGCCTGTCCCTGCGCGCTGGGGCTGGCTACCCCCACCGCGGTGATAGTAGGCACCGGCAAAGGCGCGGAGAACGGCATACTGATCAGGGACGCTGCCACTCTGGAGAGGGCTTGCCGGATCGATGCCATTGTTTTCGATAAAACAGGCACGCTGACCCGAGGCAAACCTGTGGTCACCGATGTCATACCCGTCTCCAATCCTCAGACCAGCGATGAAATATTGAAGCTGGCGGCAGCAGCCGAGAGGCGCTCCGAGCATCATCTCAGCGAGGCTATTGTCAGCAAAGCCAGCGAAAAAAATATAGCTGTTCCCGAAATAGAGGGCTTCACCGCCATACCGGGCAAGGGCATAGAGGCAAGATACAACAATACAACAGTCATGGTAGGCAACAGAAAGCTGTTCGCCGATAAGGGCATTGCTATCGCTGCTGTGGAAGAACGCATATCCCGGCTGGAGGCAGAGGGCAAGACAGTGGTGCTGGTGGGCTTGAGTGGCAAAATCATCGGCTTAATAGCGATTGCAGATACTCCGAAGGATTACGCCATCGAGACCGTGGCCTGGCTCAAACGGCAGGGCAAGCAGGTCATTATGCTAACCGGAGACAATCGCAGGGCTGCCGAAAGTATTGCCCGCAGCCTGGGCATAGAGCACGTGCTGGCGGAGGTGCTGCCCGAGGATAAAGCTAACGAGATTAAGAGGCTTCAAGATGAAGGTAAAAAGGTGGCTATGGTCGGCGACGGCGTCAACGATGCGCCAGCGCTGGTTCAGGCGGATGTGGGCATAGCCAGCGGCTCGGGCACCGATATTGCCATCGAGTCAGGCGGCATAGTCCTGGTCAAGGACGACCTGCGCGATGTAGCCCGCACGCTGGAGTTGAGCTGCTATACCATGCGTAAGATAAAACAGAACCTGTTCTGGGCTTTCTTCTATAATACTGTGGGAATACCCATAGCTGCCGGCGTTCTCTATCCGTTCTTCGGCTTCCTGCTGAATCCCATAATCGCCGGCGCAGCCATGGCTTTCAGCTCGGTGAGCGTGGTATCCAACTCGCTGCTGATGAGAAGATACCGAATCAATCATATAATAGAAGCTGGTCGGTGATTTTGCTTCTGATATCACGACCGGCGATAACGCGATAATAGTACTCCGTCTTCTCATCCTCGCTCACATTGCTCATGTGTATCGCTTTGTAGGCATTAAGGATGACCTCGCGCTGCAGCATCAGACCCTGGTGAATCATATTGATATCCCACATCGGCCTCTTGCTCGCCCACCAGAACTGGTCGCTCTGCATCGCTTGATCCAGTAGTCCTCTGGCAGCATCGGAATAATATTTGATAGAGTCCGAAGTTGCCACCGCCATAGCCTTGTAAGCCATGTCGCTGGCTACTTTCAAATGTTGCCATTGCAACTGGTGCAGGACATTGCCCTTCGATTTCCACAGAGGATATGGATTGCCCTGTCTAATATCGTCCATCGTCGTGCTCCACGACGATGCATGTGGTTCAATGGATTGCCCTGAGGGGAACAATTCGAGAAGCCTGCTGATGGTAACTACTTCTATTTCCGGCTTATACTCTTTCCCGGAGAGGCTGAATATCTCCTTCTGCGTTGCCACCAGACGCTGCAACTGTCTCACTCCCTTGTTTACAGATGATACAGGCTCCAGAGCCTCATAGACCTCACCCAAGAACAGCTTCTCCCAGTTCTTGATATGATGTCCGAAGGTCTCGGCATCCATAGCCGTTACTACATAGATATCCCCTTCTCTATCTCGCAATTGTCTCAACTGCTCCAGAAAACCGGCCGCGTCCACATTGCGGAACGAGATTTTATTGCTCACTATATCATCGCGGAAGAAAACAGCGAGTCTTTGCCTTCCCAAATGTGCCGTATGTACTACATTTTTGGGCCAGGCTACAGGGCAGGCGACCCCGCTCAAGATAATCCAGTTGTGCCCGGTCTCAGCTACCGGCTCTATGATGTCGCGGCTGTATGCCATCTCGGGCGGGAAAAAGCCCTGGGGCGAATAGCTATCGCCGAAGTAGTGTCTGTTGGTCTGATAGTTTTGAGTTATCTGTCTCAGCACCTCATCCCTGCTGATAAGAGGCAGGATGGGATGATACCTTGCCGAGCCGGTAAATTCCACGCACCCCCTCTCCGCAAGACCACGCAAACCATCGATTACATCCGACATGCCATGCTCGTCCAGCATTTCAGTCAGCGAGGCATTCATGTTCACCGTGATTTTGGCGTGGGGCAGGTCGTGGAACAGTTGCACCAGAGGCCTGTAGGATTCGTTGCAGACCTTCTTCAGCACCCAGTGCACCTGGTTCGACGGCTGATAGAAATGCAGCAGCGGCGCCCAGTAAATCATAGTCTTATCTCAAAGCTACGCTCAGGGCGGTAGCCAGTCTCACTACATCCCGATTAGCTTTCCTCAACCGGTCGCTTAATACCTCAGCCATGTTCGCCATTATCTTATAGCCCAGTTTGTTGTCTGCTTCACATAGCTTGCCCAGTTTTTGACCGCTTATCTCTATCCCCAGACATTCCTTTACCGCTACTACCGTCGCCGACCTCTCCGCCTTCGTCAGCATCGCTACTTCCCCGAATACCATAGGCTCTATCGCCTCCATCTGTAACAGCGTCTTCTCGCTCCTCCCGCTCTCATCGCTGAACTGCGGCAGCGTCAATCTCTTGCCCACCCTCACTGTCCCGCTGTATACGATGTATATCGTCTCTCCCATCTCACCTTCCGTGATTATCGTCTCTCCCTCTCCCCATTTTCGTTCCTTCCCTAACGATATCACTTTCTCCATCTCTTCTTTCGTCAGCCCCTTGAATAACGCCGCCTTGGTCATCTTCTCTACAGGTACGCCCATCGCCTTCTCCTGCCTCCTTATCAGCGGTCACTTCCCATTTTGCACTTTTCACTTTGCAATTTGCATTTCCCCGTCTATTTCCCTATCACTATCGCTGCTTCGTTGCCCTTGATTATGTATCCATCCCCGGGGTTTATGTTCGCCTGCGGTATCTCAAACTGCGAGCTCAGGTATTCCTTGCCCGCTTCTTTGAATTTCCTGTCGATAAATTCGTCTATCATCGAGTAGTCACCGCTCAGTACGTCCTCTACTCCCAGCCTCTTACTCACACAGCATAACCCTATCAGTATCGCATTCTGTTTATCCCTAAAATACCCCGTCAGTTCCCCGAATTTCTTCCCTACATACTCACCCGGTATCGCCCTCTGCTGTATGGTGTTGCCTTCTTTGTACGATAGTAGTTGCCTCACCGCTAATACCACTCCCTCAGCCAGCGCAGCATTCGCTAACAGATACGGGTCGTATTCCCCATGCACTACCACTTCATTCGCTCCGGCTCGCCTCACATGCGGCGACGATTTCCCGTCCAATACCTCCACGCATACCTTAGCCTTGGCATTAAGCGATTTCACAGCCAACGTCCCCAGTATCGCCCTCTCGTCCGCACCCCTCTCGTCTCCCTGCGCTGTGTCCGTAAGTATCATCACTACATCTGCCTGCCTTATGTTCGCCAGCTCCAGTATCGCCTCGCTGGTGAAATCCCCATGCACGTACTTCGGCTTTATCGCTTTGTACCTCAGCAATAGCTCGTTCATCTTGTCCGCTGCCAGCGAGTTCACCAGCACTACCTCTTTCTGCTCACCCTTCGCCGCTATCCCGTCCAGTATCTTGTCTATATGTTCGTTCCAGCCGCATATTATCGTGTGATTCTTCGCTCTTATCTTCTCCAAGCCTCTCTCCTCCCTTAAACGTTGTGTAACCATATATGAAGCTATCTTAGCGGTAACAAGCGGTATGATAGCAAGACCGATAACAATTAAAATTATGGTAAAAGCCCGTCCCGCCGGAGTCAGAGGTTTAGCTCCGCTGCCCGTCACAGGCTTCGATATCACTGTGAACATCCACCAGAAAGCCTCGCCCAGCGATGAAATGCCTCCTCCGGCATCTTGCTCGAAATAGAAGATGACGAAGGCACAGACAATGAGTATTAAGATAATCGAAAAGACCAGCTTGAATAGAAAGCTCCTGCGCGCCGTACGGCCTATCCAGTTGAATACGGCTCTGAAGGGTTTCACTACGGTCAACCCGGCATTTAACAGAGTCTTACGCAATAGTTCTCCTTAAAAGAAATGTACCCCCAATACATTTTGATTTGCTCTGAGTAGTTTGGCAATCTCCTGTTTTTCCGCCTCTTCGATTACCGATTCAATCTCAGACAGCACTTCGCCTTTCTCATTTGCCCCGAACTTCCATCTCACTATATAACCCTTTACATTGACGCTTCCCAGGTGATATGCATAGCTGCGATCACAAAATGAAACCGCTGAAGCTTCGGAATTCAGATACAGCAGCTTTCGCCCTCTATACTCCAGTATCCCTTCTTTTAAGCTGTAAGACCTGCCGTCGAATCCGATGTCCCTGTCCTCGGGCAGATGGATATAAACATAGCTCATTTCAATTTCCACATTTTACGCTAACAGCTCTGCACAAGCAAGATTATTCTACTTTTTCAGAGAACGAAATAAATCCTTGCACGACATATCACGCTCTAATATTGCTTTCAGGTCTTCCCGTGTTAAACCCTGAATAGATACTACTTTGTTTCGACTCGTTTGCCCTCTAACGATAGCGACTGCGCTCTTAGGCACTCCAAACGTGTCTGCCAGAAGTCCCAGCAACGCCTGATTCGCCCTTCCTTTCTCAGCCACGGCAGTTACCCTGGCATAGAGAACATCACCTTTGAAGCCCGGCATCTCGTTCCTTTTAGCGCCGGGCTGGAGGTGCACCTCAATAGTTGCTCTCTCGTCCATGTTTATGACGGATAAATCACTTTATCTAAGCTAGAACTATGCCGCAGATAGATACAAATGACGCGCCCTGCTGGTCGGCGGGGCATTGCGCATACCCCGTCAACTCTCCCTTCGTCTTCCCCAGCAATCGCATAGCCAGATAGATGGTGGACAGGCCACAAATTCGCCTTCTGTCTCTTTCCTGTTTCACGAGTTGGAAAACCTCTTCAGCATCGCCCTTGATTACAGCAGTCACCAGCTCGTTGTCGGCAGCCGAGAGCTTGGCTCTCTCCAGAGCATCGATGGGATAGATATCTCCGAAAGCCGGCCCTACATGAGCCAGGTCGCCGGCAGCTACTATCAGGGTACGCCTGCCGGACGTTGCTTTTCTCAAAGTGTCGATGAGGCGATTGATTTCATCGTCGCTGCCGGGTTGTGTGTCCCCTTCGATAAACCGCTGGAAAGAGCCGCACAGAACAGGCACAATTTCGCATTGCCTGTTCCTCGAGAAGTAATGCAGCCATACAGCCGCCGCTTCCACAGAATGCTCGTTGCGATGGCTGAACTCTTCTTCGTAAGACTCTTTCTCTCCCAGAGCTTTCGCCACTGCATCAACCGTATCACATGCGACCGGTAACTCCCCCCAGGGTGTGGCGTAGCTCTTTTTTGTGAGCGTGAACAGCTTGTGTCCAGCCTGATGGTTCGTGCCCAGGATTATAGCTAACTCTGCCTCACGTGCCGCTGCCGCCGCCCGATGCCATACCCCCGCATAGATAGAGCCGCCTCGCTGATAATCGATATGCGGGCTTACCAATCCGCGCACGTTATAGATACTCCCCGTCCTGTCAACATCCGCAGACAAACCATCGAAGTACTGCCTTATGGTCTGTTCCAGCAGTTCGGGGGCAGCAGGATAAACCTTGTCCACCAGAATGGGAGAGCGCACCGGAGAGGCTCTGAACAACCCCAGGGCTTGCTCATAGGCAGTTGCAAAACGTTCGCTGTCCAGCAGCAGAGCGTCGTCGAGGGCTGCAAACAGCTTCTCCAGATAACCTGTGCCTACCCGCAGACCCGATCTCAGTTCCAGAGACGACCTTATAGTAGCGATATTTCTCGTGCCGTCGCAAAGCTCAAGCACAGGTAGAATATTTGCCGGCAGGACAATCACGAAATCGCTTATCCCGCATGGGTCCTGCAGCACAAGCACCGGCTGTCCTTGCTGCTGGCTGCGGCTTATGTTTATGTGTCTCAACTTCGGTCGAATTTCGTCAGGCATAATACCTCAACGCAACAAGGCAACATAGCTGTTCAGCGCCACACCGAGCGAATCCGCCACCGGCTTGCACTTGGCTTTGAGCAGATGAAATACCTTACTCTGAGGCTTCAACTCGGATAGCGTTTCCCAATAACCCATGCCTTTAGCCAGCACGATGTCGGCAGCCTCGAACTCAGACTTAAATTCGTCGGAAGCCATCGACATATCCACTCCCGGCGTGTCTGTTCCCGTAGTAATGACTCTGGGTAGCTCTTTATCCAAACCGAATTTTTTCAAATCGGCGAGCGTAATATCGTTCTGGACAGGGGATTCCTTAACCACATAAGTTACCGGAGTATAACCTTGCAGCCTCTTTACCATCGGCAGGTCGAAGAACACCTCGCCGGCATTATCAGCCAGATAGAGAATTCGCTTCGCCTTTTTCAGTTTACTCTCCAGTTTTACAGTGTGGTCTATGACGAACTCAACCGGCATCCCTATGTCCTTCTTTATCTGCTTCAAATCCTTGAAGAAATCAATGTTGTTCCCCAGAACCGCCAGAACCAAATAATCTCTGAGAGCACCTTCGAGATTGTTCTCCCAGCCCTTGCGAAGGCTCCTCGCCAAATCCACCTCGGCTTCCTTCATGAGGAGATACGGGTCAGGATTTCCGGTCACCCTTCTCACCATCCGGTGCAGCGGGGTAGCCACAGCTATAGAAACTTTCTCTGTCGAGAATTCGCGGTCAAGCAGCCTGAGTCCTTCTTCAATAGCTCTGGCTTTAAGCTCGGTGTCTTCGGTGGCAAGCCCGGCAGCCTGCCGCACCAGATTAGCCAGACAGGGGTAACATTCGTCAGTAGCCTTCATATCTGCCTGTTTATATCGGCGCCTCAACGATTACCGCTGTACCTTTGCCCGGCTCGGATTCTATCTTCAGGCTGCCATTCAACAACTGAATTCGCTCCTGCATCCCCACCATACCCAGCCTTCCCTCCTTGACCATATTGCCCATGGTTTCAGGAATGGCAAATCCCTTTCCATTATCTTTCACAATTATCCTGGCTTTTGTGTCCTCAAACTCAACACTGACATCAGCGCTGGTTGCCTTAGAATGACGGCGAACATTGCTCAGCGCTTCCTGAGCGATGCGAAACAGAATGACCTCCACATCGGTCGGAAGCCTGCGCTCGCTGCCCGATGTCTTAAGCTGCACCTTTATCCCCGAATGCTTCTCCATATTAGCAGCCAGCCATTCCAGAGCCGGCAATAAGCCCAGGCGGTCCAGCGTGGCGGGACGCAGGTCGTGGCTCAATCTGCGCACGCCCTCCATTATGTTGTTTACCTGCTGCCGCAGGTCTTCCAGTTTCAATTTCTCCTCTTTGGAAATACTTTTACTGCTCGAAGCGAAGTCATCCAACTGTCGAGCCAGTACAACGAGATACTGGACGGTATCGTCGTGAAGCTCTCTGGCAATGCGCTTTCTCTCCTCTTCCTGAACCCTGGTAATCTGACGCAGGTAAAATTGCAAGTTTTCTCTCATCCGTTTTTCTTCGGTAACATCTCTGGCGATATGCTGGAAAGCTACAGGCTTTCCTCCCTCCTTAACCAGGTTGGTTGTTATCATCAAAGTGGCTTCTGTGCCATCCTTCCTTATTATGCGCTGCTCATAAGGTTGAGCCACGGGTTCATTTTCCAGTAACTTGTTCCCCATCTCTCTGGCAAGTTTCATGCCTTCCTCTGTGAGGAAAACCCTTACACTAAGTCTGTTTCCCCGTCTCAGTTCCTCCAGGGTGAATCCGGTGAGTTTTTCGCTCGCCTTGTTTGCCGCCATAAGATTGCCTTCCAGGTCATGAACCCAGATGGCATCGTTGGCGCTTTCAAAAAGCTCGCGATACCTCTCCTCGGATAATTTGAGTTGCTTCGTTACATCCCGTTCGTGCTCATAGAGGCGGGCATTCTCCACAGCGACTCCGATTTGATTGCCGATGGCATTGAGCAATTCCACTTCATCGCCAGTGAACCGATGATGGCTGCACATCGCCACGCAAAGAGTGCCGACCACCACACCTTTGGATTTTAGCGGGACGATAATCTGCGATTTTATGCCTTCCTTCACCAATGCCCTGCCGGTGGCAGAACCCGATTCACGGGAAACATCCTCCACAAACAATGGTTCACCCGTCTCAGCCACCCTGCCATTAAATCCTTCTCCCAGTTTAATCCTGCTAATATTACCGGCAAACTCCTCGGAAACACCTTCATTGGCAGCCAGCACTAATTCGCCTCTCTTCTCATCGAGAAGAAACACCAGTGCGGCATCCGCCCTCATCACCGTTACAACACTATCGATACTGCTACCCAACAGCTCGCTCAATTCCAGGGATTTTGACACCACACTCGATATTTCATTGAGCACGGCGAGTTGAATCCTGCGGATTCTCTCTCTTCTCAACAAACCGAATGAAAAGGCTACAACGTTGCCGATTACGAAAACTGCTATAGTCTCCGAGATAGCATCGGGACGATATTCAGAGAGGACAAGAACGCGGGGGAGCATGATAGCAACGGCTATCAGAGAGACGATGAAGGCACCTCTCTGTCCGAACAGGAATCCGGCCCAGACTATCGGGGCGAGAAAAAGGATTCTCTCGAATGCATGGCGGTCTAACCCGAGGTTATCCCAGAGGTCGCTGAGGAAAGCCGGGTGCTTGAGGGTCTCTGCATAATGAGGAAGAGTGATGATTACAAGTATGGCTATAAGAAGCCAGAAACCAGGCCTGCGAATAACTCCCGTCACCCAGCTTTGAGATAGTCGTTTTACCACCTAATCACCGCAAGCGCCCTTAAGCCGAAAATCAGGGCACATCTTCGAGGGTGACCCAACCTTCCTTCATAGCACGCACCACCGCTTCAGTTCGCGAGCTGACTTGAAGCTTATTGAAGATATGTCCCAGGTGGCCCTGAACTGTACGGATACTGAGGCAAAGTTTATCGGCGATGTCCTGGTTGCTCAAACCCTTGGCTGCCAGCTTCAGTACTTCCATCTCACGCTCGCTGAGAATGCTCGAGGCTTCCTTACCTTCTGCTTTGCCGGATGCAGATACAAAGCGGTTCAAGACCTTGCGAGCAACTGAGGGATGCAGTACAGACTCGCCGGAGTACACCGCCCTTACCGCATCGACAAGTTCACGGCTACGAACCGTCTTAAGCAGATAGCCGGCAGCCCCTGCTTCCAGCAGGCTGAAGATGAACTGGTCATCATCATAGGCGGTCAGTATGAGAACATTCACCGATGGGCAAGTAGCTTTAATCCGCCTGGTTGCTTCGATGCCATCCATCTTGGGCATTGAGATATCGATTATCGCCACATCAGGCTTTAAGCTGGTAGTTAGCTCTACTGCTTCCTCTCCATCGCCGGCCTCACCAACCACATCCAGGTCCGGCTCTTGCTCCAGGACGCGACGGGTGCCCTCACGCACCACTGCATGGTCATCGGCGATCAGAATCTTAATCTTGCCCAAATTTCATCCCTCTGACCTTTTATCAGTTGACATTATATCATACTCCCCCAACCTCATCGCAAGCAGACAGAAATCCGGAATCGCGATGCATTCCGGCTCACCCTTTTCAAAAATCGAATTAGGCATAAACACGCGTTACCGGCTGATTTTATACAAGCTTTCGGCAAACAAAAACAGGCATTATTGCGGAAGTCAATTTCGACTTCTTGGTGGTAATGTAATAGTGGAGGCAAAGTAGATAGAAGATCCGGAGAGGAAGGAGGGCTGAGCAATGCAGTGGGAATTTGTAGTGGCACTGGTGGTGGCGATACCCATCATCCTTCTGCCGGTAGCCCTGGTGTGGTACTCCCTGAATATGAGCGGTCTGTATAAGGTTATTAAAGATAGACGCCGGTTAAGGAAAAGGCTTGCTATCTACGGTAAAGAAATAAGGATAGCACCCCCGGGACAATTTGACACAACCAGCGATACTGCGGCAAACAAGCGCTGAGATAGATTACTCGAGATGAATCCGGAAGGAAAGGAGGGGTTGCAATGGAATGGTACATTATACTGGCTCTGGCAGTAGGAGTATTCGTTATCCTATTCCCGATTGCCTATGTGTGGTATCTGAACGTAGGAGGCGTTTATTCTGCCATTAAGAAAGCTCGCGAGAAACAGGTTGCCGGAGGCAAAGAGGCAGAAGTCAGCACCCCCGTGGCTATCGTCTCTAAACCCGGGATTCGCGAGGTTCAGGTGTTTCGCAGGGCAAGCGAAAAAGGTATTACACAACCTATAGGCCACAACAAAGCTACCCGAGATGAAAAGAAAGCCGGTTTCAGACAGCCCGAGTGAACAGCAAGCTTCTAACTCAACATAAACAGAGCTAAAGGCTTCCAGTCAGTCCCCCAAATCCTCGGAGTCCCTGTCAATAGGTACAAATACCTGCTTTTGCCTCCTGTGCTGCAAGCAAAAATACTTATTTCTATTTTTAAGAACAGGCACATCGGCGGAATCATTTTTCAGGTGAGGCTGTTAATCTGATATTGGACGATGGCTGAAGAGGAGAGTAAAACGATGCAAAGAGGAATAAGACGACTGCTGGAAGAAGCTCGAGGCAAAGAAGATGGAGTCGCCCAGGAAGGTGACTTCTGGGCAGGAAAGACTGCCTGCTGGGAGATGTGCCACTGTCCGCCTGCTATTAAGAACGAATGTCCGGCTAGTAAGTATACCGCACTCCCCTGCTGGGAAGTCGAAGGCACCTACTGCAAACTGGAAATGAAAGAGGTGGGCATTGTCACAGGGACAGACACCAGCATTTGTGAAGTTTGCAGAGTATACAGAAAGTACGGAGAAGGCAAACGCATCGAACTGAAACTACGTGGCAAGGGCATTAACGTAAATATGAATATCCAGGAGCGCTTATCCCGGCCAGGTGTCAAAGCAACAAAATAAAGGCACTACGGCAGTAAGGAGGTGGAAAATATGGCGACGGCAGTAGAAAAAAGGGGAACTCCCATCATCGGGGAGGGCAAAGGCATTGCCGGAGCCACACCGACCACTACGGTGGCGACACAGACTTTCAAAGCCGGTAGCCTGGCAGAACTGCTGGAGCTGGCTGCTAAAGCGCAAGATGAAGCAGGAATAACGGCGCCATTTCAAATCCATAACCTTGAGGCAATTTACGACATCGATACAGGAGTGTGGAACGGGCGCCTGGGCAAAGCATAGAGATAACCTGCCCAGCACATAATAAGGCTGTTCGCGCGGAGCAAGGTCGCGCATAGAGGAATTTTTAAAAACCTCAAGGAGTGAAGGAGGGACAGAATGGAGTGGTATATAATATTAATAGCAGTGATATTCGGCGTGCCGCTCATTCTCGCGCCAGTAGCGCTGGTGTGGTATCTGAACGTCAGCGGGCTTTACAGAGTGCTGGTAGATGTGCGCCAGCGCCAGAAGAGAAGGGCAACTGTCTCTAAAGAGGCCGAGAAACTGGCTATTCCGGGAAAGGGTTAAATAAGTTGATTACAGCAGTCCATTATAAGTGGACGAATGGGAGGGGGCTGGGATAGCCCCCTATTTATTTGCCCGATGATTATCGCATGAGTACAATTTTCAAGTAAAATTCAGGGGGTGGCGATGGAAACAAAAGTTCACGGTGGCAATAGTTTCGTCAATGAAATATGCAGCATCCCCGGTGGCGAAAAGATACGCCTGTGCATACAGTGCGGCACCTGTTCTGCATCCTGCCCTAATGTCGGCAAAATGGAATATACGCCTCGCCAGATTATC
>Ga0194113_10004495_pt1 | contig 18259 bp, 8 predicted proteins | sample TA2MahC200mmetaG_FD_146193 | JGI IMG/M metagenome (GOLD analysis project Ga0194113, IMG submission 146193) | Freshwater microbial communities from Lake Tanganyika, Tanzania - TA2015017 Mahale Deep Cast 200m | ecosystem: Environmental > Aquatic > Freshwater > Lake | place: Tanzania: Lake... | reverse complement strand
ATTACCAAAGTAATTTGATGTTGTCACAATTCCAGTGTATGCGCTTCCAACACTACCTATAGAATCAAAAGTAAACACTGTAGAATCAAATGTTATTAATGTGGAACTGAAGTTAATTGTTCCAATATCTGTTATTCGAGCAAAAACTCTTCTTACATGAGTCAGTCCAATTCCAGCCACAGTTGATTGTGTTGTAAAAGCAGTATCAACCTGATAAACGTTGTCAACAAAATTTGTCCCTATGCCGACTATGTTGTTTAAAACATCTTTTGATATTAACACTGTGCTTCCAATACCAACATTAGAATTATAAACAATGAAATAATCATTAACGTTTATTGAACTTAATGTAATTGCAGTTCCAACGTAGGTGGTGTTTCTTAAGAAAGAATCTTGTGGGATATAAAAATCAAATATAAATTTATCAATAAAGGATTGTGTTGTTGTACCAAATCCAACAATCACACCAGAATCACCAGAGAATGAAGACACGTTATTTGTTTCAACCACAGGGTTGGGTGATGAAATAAGGACTTGAGGTGGATTGGATGAAGTATACCCAACTCCTGGACTTGTGATTGCTACGCCAGTGATAGTTCCGCCAGCTCCGATTGTTACAGATCCAAATGCTCTTGTAGAGGTATCAACTCCAACAGTTGATCCAAAACTTACAATTGCTGTTGTATAACCAGCACCACCATCAGAGATAACAACAGAGGAAATTGTCCCTAAACCAGAAACAACTGCTGTAGCTATAGCGCCAGATCTATTTTCCTGTGATATAATTGTAATACTATTTTGGAAAGTTAAAGACGTATCATTTTCATTTCGGGCATTAAAGAATGGTCTAATATTATCAACATAGATTGCAGTGGACCCAACACCAACTGTTTTTATAACATAACCAAAGTGATTGATATTTGGTTCGTAAAGTTCTCTATCCTTTCCAACATCTTTTTCATTAATTATTTTATCTTCAGTTTGTCTGCACCAAACAACTGGTCTTAACAAAGTTTCATCCTCAGTATTTCCTGGTCCAAAATACGAAACAGTGGATACTTCATCAGTAGAATTAATAGAGGTTACTATTCTTTCTTCCTCTTGTTGATATGGTTGTTGACCAACGGATGCATCATATCCAATCGTTAAATCATCACCAACCTTGACAGTTTCAATAATTTCTCTACCTACAACATCAACACTTCCACTTCCCTTATAGAAAATAATTTTTGAGGTATCTCCAACTTTTGGAGCCTCTGTAAATGTTATGATACTTCCACCTGAGAAAACATAACCCTCTCCAGGAACTTGAAGAATATCGTTAATAAAGATGAGTAAAGTATCCTGAACAATAATATTTGATCCTCTTGCAGCGACGATTGATTTAATGAGTCCACCTTTTGTTAATTGGAAAGTTTGAGTGTTACCATCGAATAATTCATCAAAATTATCAAAAACATCAAGTTCACCAATAGACCATCCACTGAATTCATCAGTGAAAATATTTTGAACTGTAAGTTGAAATTCTCTAAAATTAGCAGAAGTTGGAATGCCAGTTAATCCGCCAACAGGAACAGTTAGTATGTCACCATTTCTATAACCATAACCAGTATTAGTAACTTCAAAATCTATTACACTTGAACCTTGTCCAACAACAATATCGACTTTTGCTTCTGTTCCAACTCCAGACGAAGATGAACTATAACGAAGAGGAATATTAGAATATGAGTCTGGACTATCAATTACAACATATGGTGGATTATTTTTTTTAAATGTTATAACCGTTCCAATTCCAATTGAAGAGGGTGAGGTGCTGCCAGAACCAATCGTAAATGATGTGGATGCAATTCCAACGATGGATGCATTTGTAATTGCAGTGCCAACAGAAACAACATTTCCAACATTTACATTAGTTAAGTTAGATGTAAATATTATTGTGCTTCCAGAAGAAACTGGATGTGAAATCAATTCGGTCTTAATTAATGAAAGTGCTGTATAACCAGATCCGGCGTTAGTAATCGTTACTGTTGTTGATATGCCCCCAGAAATAATTGTAGCATAACCAACATGCTCAATTGTATTAATTCCAACGGAACCAGTGCTTACACCAATATTAACAACTCCAGTCTGTGGATTTGATATCTTAATTACTGCTTGTGTTCCAGATGGGATGGCATATTGACTTGTTGCAGCAGTTCCTACCTGAACAAAGGTAGATCCAACTGAGGTGATAACATTGCTAATTTCAATAAATGTTCCAACCCCAATACTACAATTCGACCCAGTATTAAGTAGACTTAATAGACTGAAGACACTATTGTTATTTTCTAAGAAAATGATGGTTGAACCAATTCCAACAGAATTAGAAACATCAGTGAGAATTTTGTATGTTGCTGCAGATCTGTAACCAGAACCAGTATTTCCAATTGTAATTGATTGAACTGTTCCAGCGGAGGAGACAGTAACTGTCCCGCCCGCAGAGACTAATGGTTGATATCCGGATCCTTCAGTTGAACCAACAGAAACAATAATTCCACCTTTAGGGAATGAAGATATTCCAACATCAGATGTTATAACTTGTGCGGTTCCATTAAAACTAATTGTGATTATTCCAGAACTTTCATTTAAAACATAGGTGGATGAGTTTCCTCGACCTTGGAAGACATCATTAATCAAGATTACAGCATCGCTGGTTATCCCTGAGACATTAACTCCATTAGATTTTAAAGTAAAATTTTGATTTGTTCCATTAAATTCAGATGAAATATCATCAAAGACATAATTTTTGTGATACGTGTCGTTAGAGGAATTTTTTATTCCAGATCGAATAAATGATCTTCCGTGGAAAGATGATGATGTGGTTATTCCAGTCCAATCTCTCTCATCTGGTGGATTTGTACTTGTACCAAGAGGAGTATTACCATATGGAGCTTCTGAAAATGTAATAGTATTATCAATAATATTATAGTTACCATTAACCTTTGTAACTAGTTGACCTGTAGAATAACCAGCAAGTGATGTGCCCATCCACTCTCTACGAACTTTAACTGTATTAGTGCTCCCTATACCAACACCCTCAATTTTCATAATTTCATTACTAATCTTAATTAAGTCTCCACCGAAGAATGAGGTTATTCCGCTAAATTTGATAAGATCATCAGTTGTAAAAACTTGATCCGCAAGAGTAGTGGTTACTGCAGTTGATACAACGGGCGATTGAATAATATTGTCTAGGGAGATAACAACCTTTGCGTTTTGATTTGTGGAAACAAAACGGTGTAAGGTTCCAATACCAACACTCGTTAAATCTAAAACATCTGGAACAAATTTTAGTGCATTTTGTGCGCTGGACGCAAGTTTAATTTTATTTGAGTCTACTTTTACAATAAAAAGACTATTTGTTGTTGTTATTCCTGGAGTTAATTTATCTGTAGATCCAACACCAGCGATTGTTGTTGTTGCAATTCCAATTGCCTGGGTTGTTCCCGCTCCAGATTGATAGTAAACAACACTCTCTCCAGTCACAAAGAAGTGATTTGGAATGGAAATTGTATCATTTGTTAGATCTACGATCGAACTACTACTTCCATTAAAATATCTCTCAAAAATTGGATCTGATTTATGTTTTAAATCAAAGGATCTCTTAATATCTCTCTCAGTTCCTGTATAATTTGAAAAGAAAGTTTCAATAGTACCATTATTAAAACTTATGATATCTCTACTATCATCTTGATGACGTAGAGCATTCATATAAACTTTTACTTGAGTGGCAATACTTGGGATGGGAGTAAAAAGCAACTCAACAGTGCCTGCTGCAGACACTCTTGAACCAATTGTTCCGAGACCAGAATGTGTCTGAACAATACCAAACTCAGTATCATAAGTATCATATGAAGTTGTTGTGTCAACATAATCATCAACGACAATAACCTCTGACATTTGGCATCTATTATTTGTAGTATCTACAATTTGAACTACAAAATAAGCAGCATCATATTCATTTGGATATTGTCCAACTGTAGTTAGACCAGGAGATGCTGAGGAAGATATTGAGGTTGTTCTTACTTCAAGTCTAGCATGTTTTAAATCAAGTGTTCCAATTCCACTAAATGACGAATTTGCCAATCCTACCTGTATGGTATTGACTGCACCAGTTGTCCCAATGCCAACTCCGGAATTAGGTATGAAATCAATTTTTAAGTTTGATCCACTAAAATACGGATGATATGTTCCTAAACCAGAACCACCAAAAGCAGTTGGAATTGTTGTTAATTGTCCGTATTCTAATAATTCAATATTTGTTCCGTCATGAACAATATTTAATTCTTCAAACTCAAACTTATTAGAATTAATATCAGGAGTTATTTGAACGAGAACTTTGACAGAGCTATAAGTGCTAGCAATTCCAACTATGCTAGTCGTGACTCCGGAGGATAAAGAAACACTATCAGTATCGATTAATAGAACTCCTCCAATGCTTGTAGATCCTGTGCTTAAAAGATTATCATCTAGATTATAAGATAAACAAGTTACATTATAATCATTAATACTTGATTGAGTTGGGTAAAATAAAAGCTGACCATCTGATCCAGAAACTGAAAAATCAAATGATCCCTGATCATAGGTAGTTTCAACTCTCCCGTATTGATTCATGTAAGCAAAAAATCCATCATGAATTAAATCAACAATTAATAGTTGTCGTTGAGCGGTGTATCTTCTGTCCGTTACAAATGTAATGTATTTCTGTGCTCTAACAGAGGATAACTTAAATGTATTAACAATACTAAATGCCGTCGCTCTTGGATTACTATTAAATAATCCACTAATATCATCGATTAATAAAACTCTATTTCCAATTGATTCTTCATAATCAGTTAAAATTCTATTTGAAAAAATAATTTTATCCGAGATAATTGAAGAGTTAAGATTGATAGAATTTTCTCTAACTAGATCAAAATCAAATACACAGTTTAAATTAACAAACCTGGTCAAGTCTAAAACAGATTCAACATAACCTAATTCAGTTGATAAACCAATCTTCATATCAGTTTGTTTATCCCTTGGAAGAGTTGACTCTAACTGATAATCAGCAAATTTTTTAAAACCTAAAGTATGGTTCAAGGCGCCTACTGGATCCTTCCAAGTATCAAATGCTACTTTTGATTTTAAAGAGTATGAGAATTTTTGATAGTAAAAACTATCTTGTACTCTTTGAAGATTATTATTTAAGAATCCAAATATGTTTTGCCATCCCTGAGTAATAGTTGAAGAGGATCCAACAACAAAAGACGTATCAAAAGATGTGACAGATGAAGCAAATCCTTGAGTTTTGGATGATAAACCTTCAATAATTTCACCACTAATAAATTGATCCTTGGAAGAAATTTTTAAAATTGTATTTCTAGAATCCCAACTCTCAACAGTTCCTGTGATAGATGATGATTTCGATTTTACGATTTCTCCCACATTATAATTATTTGTTTTTAATTTAGGATTAAATACTGGGAAATGTTTTTCAGGAATAATTCTGCCAGATGAAGTTGCTGTGCTAAATGTTCCTACAAGTTCTCCATCATTTACCAAACCATTTAGACTATAAGTAACAGATCCAATTCCCCCGAGATTAGTTGTTACACCAGTTAATGTGAACAACTTGTAATTATAATTTTGTGAATTAAATCCTTTTCCTGTAGATCCAATACCAATACTAACATTTTCAATCAGAACTTTATCACCAATAGCAAACGGCCAAGAATCTGCAGTGCTAAAACCAACTGCAAGTTTGACTGTAACATCTTTACTTGTTGTATTATATCCTACGTGCTGAATCAAAACCCCATTTGTATTTTGAGTTGGAAGTATTATCGGTTTTACATTATTAATACCAAATGTATTTTTAAATATTTTTACTTGGCTGTCACCTAAAGAGTACCTTAAATCAACATCATTAACCAGAGAATTTGTCCTACCATCAAGAACAAGTAATTTTGGAGCACGAGAATAACCTCTGCCGGCAGAGGTTATTCCTATAAAATCAAATGATGCTAAAGCCTCTACTTTTATTATTTGAGGAATTGCAGCAGTTGGTCTGACTGTTTTATCAGATGCAAAATCAAACCCAATATCTTTTATTTTTACTTTTTTGATTTTTCCTATCGAAGTACTAGAGATTTTTAAAATAGCTCCAGAACCAATACCAGATCTTATCGAAGTAATTTCAGGCAAAGCATAATAGTTTTTTCCTTTATTTTTAATTTCAATTTGCGAAATCGGACCAAAGGCATGTACACAATCTGTTTCATATCTCAGAGATGATGTTGAGGAAACATAAGATGATCTCTCTGGTTTCATACTTAAGGGGTAAGTGAACGCCGTTGAAGAGATGGAGGTTATTACATGTTTACCATTATACAAACTAAATTTAGAAATCACTCTATTATTCAGTTGAACTTCAGAGTCAACATTAACTTCAGATTTTACTGCCGGTAAATCATTATCATAGACAGAATCTAACTTATAGAATAGTGTTTGTGGTGTTTTTTCGTTTATAGTTAACGTAACCTTTGCATTAGTTGATACACCAACGACTCCAACTCTTTGAATTTCAAAAGTTGCACTTTCTAAATTTTTATCATAAAGTTTAGTGAAATTTTCATCGGTATAAAAGTTTAATTCAAACGCGGGATATAAAGTTGATTGATTAATGTACGATAATGTAGAACTCGATAGATCAAAAGTCAATGTAGAGTTTCTATAAACCTCTAATGGTGGATTAATAAGCGAAAAAGTCCCACTAGAGGCACTAGAAATACCTATAGTAGATGGTTTTAATTGAATTGAATCAAAATATGTGTTTGATAATTTAAAACTATTATCGTTTATTCTAACTATAAAATAACTTTTATTATTAGAAAGTCCTTGAGATGGAGAAGTGGAAGTATGTAAAACTTTTTGACCTGTTTTATATCCATGGTTAATAACAGTAAAAATACTTGATAATGTGTTAATACCGGATGAGTTAAAAGTTTGTGGATTAATTAATAATTTTCTAGAGTAATCGCTATAAGTAAGGGTAAATGTAGTAGATATTGATGGATTTATATCAACATTTACAGTATGACCTGTTTCTAATCCATGAGTTTGAGCTGTGGATACAGTGACGAGGTTTCTATTAATTTCTCCAGTGATTACTTCATAATTTGTTTTAAGACTATGAGTATTTCCAACACCAATGCTTTTAAAGAAAAGTGTTGTTGAAGAACTTACTGTACTTGCAATTCCGACAAAGGTTCCGGTCGTTCCAAGTCCGACTCTAACGGTTGATAATCCAATCAAATTATTATCAATTTTTGCAACAAACAGAGTTTGACCATTAGATAATGTTGTTCCAACTCCAACATTATGTTGATCCTCAACAACGATGCCACTCCCACCATTCGAAGAATATGTTACAATATCTCCAGTTTCAAGATTATGATTTTTAATAAACAGAGTTTTAGTTGGAATGAATATTGTCGTCGCGGCGCCAGGATTGGAAATTGTTATTGTTGATCCAATCCCAACCCCTGCTGATGTTCCAAGACCAACAACCTCTGCTGGATCAAAATAAATTTGTTTATTTTGTTTATAATTATAAGACGTATTAAATCCTACATTTACTATAAGTCTTCTTGGGTCAGCATAAAGAATAGTGGTCACTGTATGTGCTGATCCAGCGACAGTTCCATCAACGCCTCTTAATACTCTAATTCTAGAAAATTCAGGTTGTACATTTAAAACTTTTACTCTCTCCGTTCCAATACTAAGAATATCATTTTCTCGCAAATCAATAAAATTACCCATGACACTGAAATATGTTACTATCCCAGTAATGCCTATCGTTGATATACCAGAAGAGGTTGTTCCTAATCCAGCGACAGTAAGAAGTGCCGTATTTCCGATTCCAACTGAATAAGAACCTTCTATTTTTGATGAAGTGGTTGATAGACCAGTTATATTAATGATATCGGTATTTTTAAATTTATGTGGACTATCACATATAATAATATACTCGCCCTTATTTTTTGATGGTGATATTTCTACATTGTTTATACTGCTAGTAGCAACGCTTACACTATTAACTGACTTTCCTAATAGTTTTGAAACTTTTGCCATGACACCAAAACCACCTGTGCCAGTTTCATCAAAAATAATAGAATCATTTATTTTATAAAAATTTCCCCCAGTAATAATTCCAATATTTTCTATTTGTCCTGGAGTCACTGATGTAATATCTGTTTTTTGATTCAAACTATTTGGTAAATTAAGATATTCATAGTTTACTAGTTCATTTATTAAATTATATGGTTCAGTATTTCTCAATAAATTAGTATTATTTAAATCATATTCATCTTGATTTGATTTAGGATCAAAATTAAATTTATTAGGAATTCCTTTAAAATTCTCTCCAACCAAATATGGGAATAGTGGTCTTTTATATCCTAAAAATGGTAGAACAGTATCAATTGAGGAGGTGTTAATTGTAGCAAAATAAGCATAAGTTCCTTTTGGAAATTCAGGAGTCACGCAAAATCTACCATTGTTTTCATCTAAAACTGTTTCATCGCTCACATTTTTATAAGTATAATCTTCAACAAAAAAACCTAAAGGATAAATTGAAGTTGGTGGTCCAGAACTTCTAGATGAGTTTAATTGGTAACCAGATTTCATTAGAGCAACTGTGCCGCCAGATTTTGTGACGTATCCATATGGTCCATAAATTGGATGCCCATCATAAGCCCATCCAATAATTGGAGAGTGCCCCAAAGGAGTTGTTTCTAAACCACCAGGTCCGGTTTTTCTTAAATCTTTACTTTGGTATAAAGTTTTTCCAGATGAATCTGTTGAAAATAAAGTTTCTCTTAGCTTTCTCGGTGAGTACAAATGACAATATTGAAGTTCATACTCTGATTTCATTCCCTCAGTTATAAATCCATCATCCTGAGTGAAAGTATTGAAATGTTTTTCGAACAGATTTATTCTCCAGTTCTTAATTCTTGGTATAAATTTGCAACCAGTTCCAGGAGATAGAACTTCAATTGAGGTGCCTGCTTGAGTATAACCACTTCCCGATTCAATTATTTTTATCGAAGTCAAATCACCATTTTGAATAACCGGAGTCAATACAGCGCCAATTCCATCTCCGTTTATAACGATATTGGGGGGAGAATTGTAATTGGATCCTGAATTTAGAACTAACACCTCAATTATTTTTCCATTATTAATCACAGGAAGTAATTGTGCATTTTTGCCGGAAATTAAAGAGATATCTGGTACTCTTTCAAAATTAATAACCTCTGAAGATCCATAACCAACACCTTGATGCGAGAGATGAACTGAAGAAACGTTACCTCTAAAAATTGGTTGAATTCTTGCCTCAAAAGTCTCTGTTCCAATCGAGGAAATTCCTATTTTTCCAGATAAAGTAACAGTTATATCTGGATAGTTAAATGAGTGAGTTCCAACTCCCACAGAACTAAGTTCAACGTACTGTTGAGTTCTATAGTAAAATTCTTTGTCAGTAGTACCACCAACTTGAGATAATTTGAAGTTATCATTATCTACTTTTGTCACATAATATTCTGTTCCGATTGTTAAACCACCAATAGCAGTTTCAGATGGTGTATATTTAATTTTTTCCCCAGAATTATACTCATGATTAACAATTGTTATTTGATTAAGTGAAGTGTTTATGCCAGAAATATTAGTTGTTTTTTGTTTGTTTTGATAGTTTATCCCAGGCGAAGTAACAGTAATGCTTTCTACAACAGATTTTTTGTTAACTGATTTTAAAGTATGCTTGCCTATTCCAAATGAACTTAAAACTACCGTATTAATGCCAATAATGGCATCATTTTGTGTTGGATGAAGTTTTACAGTTGATGGACCAACAACAGAAACATAGTAAGATGAGTTAGTATTAATCCCGCCAACAGCAGTTTGAGATTTGGTTTGATATATTACTTGTTCAGCATTTCTAAATTTATGGTATGTTGTGAATCCAATTGTAGATTGTGTAGATCCAATGCCAATTCTAGCAGATCCAGAGTCAGCAAAAAAATCTGCAGAATGATCAATTAACTTCATGTTTACTGAGGCATTAGCTCCAGATCCATTTCCCCCAGATATTGCTACAGTTGGTGTTTTAATATAATCAAAACCAGAATCTAAAATTCTGATTTCTTGAAGTGAACCAATTACCGATACATATCCCGTTGCTCCTGTTCCAACATTATCAGAAACAAATAAGTTTGGAGGATTAATTATATCATAACCAAATCCTGGTGTTGATATATCAATTGTTTCTAATTTTCCATAATAGATCGTATCTGATGACTTGTAGTTAAGGATTTCAACTCCATTTACTAATATCCCAGTAAATCCTGGTTTTGTTTCATAAGATTCTCCATCTAATATTGGATCACTAATTTCACGCAGAAGTTTTTGTGGTTTTAATGTTTTCAACCTAAAATTATATGGGCGAATATTAGAATCAACTACACTAGTGTTGCCTATTGATATAAAGTTAGAATTGTAAATATCATTTTTAGTTTTTGCCAGTTTAATTGTATTAGAATCAATTCTTTTTATGTAATATAATCCTTCACTTGGAGGTTTTCTATTAGAAACTTCTTTAGGACCTACGGTGCCAGTAATTACGAATATTCCTCCAGATGGTGCAACTCTTTTTCCAGAATCATCTTTAGAATCGAGACTGTAAAATAATGATGTTTTAACTATTACACCAGTTGATGTTATGCCAGAATTAGAATCAACATAATTTACATTTATTTTTTGAGGTGTATAATAAATTGCATCGCCTGTGTAAAATCCATGATCTACAATTGTTAGAGATTCTCCAGAAAAAGTTCCTGTAAAAGTAATAGATCTATCTTTTGTATTAATCGGTTGTCCGAGGTAAGATGGTATTGATGGGGAGGATATTAAAATTTTATCTGGTTTTGTATCAGATGTTTCAGATTGATTTAGATAAACATTTTGAACGTTTGTTGAGAAATTAGATGCAGCGAAAGTATTTGATTTTACTTTTAAAATTTTTCTCTTAATTGTATATCTAATATTTGTAGATAAAAGTCCTTGACCTTTAATTAAAATTGATTTATCTGATAAAATATCTGTTATAGTTGAATTTTTATCAATCAAATCTGTGCCGGTGATGAAAATTTCATCACCTATTTTTAAATAATGATTAGTCTTTAAATTTATTCTATATGTGTTATCTGAAGCATCAAACAAACTTATACTACTCACTTCGTATTTTGATGCTACATTATAGAACCAATTTTTAGATAAAAAATCTCTTGATCTTGACCCTAAAGTTTTAATTAAAATAGTATCATCTGAATCATAATAATAACTTTCTGTTGGTATCTGTAGATCTTGTATAACAGAGTTAATTCTAAGTTTTACTATATTTTTAGTTTTAACCGTAGAATATGTTCCTACATTTTCATATGAAAAATACTCGCCATATGCGTATGTGTTTATCCCAATACTTGACTTATCTAAAATTGTTTTAGTAATACCAGAACATCCATAAAACTGATTCAGTGACTTTGAAGTATAAGCGACCACTCCGTTAGTGTTATCATTAAAGGTAACATAAAGTTCTCCTGTATTTCCAAATCCAACAGTAGAATCGACATCCAGTGTTGTTGGGCCAGACGACACTAGAATTTCTCCTCGCATAGAGGTATGATTCTGACAGACATAATAATATATGCCAGGTGCTACTCCATTAGTATCCCATGAGACGGTTCCGACTTGCGCTCCATTATTTGTTAAAGTCCCAGTAGTAACATTATTACTAGTCCCTGTGGAATTGATTGTTTTTATTCTAAACGGATGTCCAGATGCATTTATATTGAATATTAAAATGTCTCCCACCACCACACTGAGAGTTGGATTACTTCCGATAGCATCACCAGTAAAAACATAGTTGCCCGATCCATTATTTGTTACACCATAAGTTTTTGTGGCGCCAGCACTTATAGTTCCGATTAGTTTTGTTTTTGGGTGAATCGAGAATGCCCCATAGGTTGCTCCATCAACTCTTGAATCTCTATCATATCCAGCATCAAGACTTAAAGTATAGTAAGTTTGTCCTAACCCAGAGACATTTTTTGAAATATTCCCTATTGGTGCATATGCTTTTGTAAATAAATTGCCGTATTGATTTTGTTTTAACGTACTATTTTCTAGTTTTAGAGGATCTCCTTCTATTGCTTCTACAACCAGATTTTTTACAACTTGATAATTTGCAGATGAAGGAGTAAAAAGATAATCACTAGGTCTAACAATCTTTACCTCTTCATTATACAGTGATTTAAATAAAATTTCAAAAGATCTATCAGTTCCTCTAGTTGAGTAAAAATCTTTAGACTGTTTTATAAAAAGATTTTGATTTAATTGATTTGTTAACTTTCTATTCTCTAATCCTGGCAGAAATTGTTTTTTTAATTTAATTAAAAATTCTTTTAAAAATAAAATACTTAGATTTTTTATTTCATCTCCTTTTCTGATCAATACATTGGATGAATTATAGTCACTACCCTGATGTTCTGCAGAATTTGAGGAGGAAAACGTTAGTTGCTCTGGTTTATTATTAGTAATATAAGTGGTTATACCACTAAAACCCCTAATGCACCCAGTAAAACTACTGGTCGTAATTCCGGTGTATGTAATAATTTCATCATTAATCTTTAAAAGTCCATATGAGTTTGGAAATCCTCTAGTTCCACTTGGAGACTGTAGTAAATCAATGTTAATTGTTGTAGTTCCAAATTCCAGATCATTTGATAATATTACACTATCTGATAAGTTTGTAATTTCATTTAATTTAATATATTGATCGATATTATTGATAAGATCAATTGGAGCTCCTTGAAATTCTTGAGAGATGTAGTATTGTTTTAAAAATTCTGATATTAAAGGGAACTCCTCCCTAACATAAGAGGGAAGTTGATTTTGAACTACATTGCTAAATTGAATTCTTTTTTCTGACATTTTAATATTTTATTCTTAATTATGGGTATCCATATGAACCAGATGAACCAGATGAACCAGATGAACCAGATGAACCAGATGAACCAGATGATGATGTTGGTGCTGAGTAAGTTCCAGCGGCCGCAGATGAAACTGATGTAGTTGATGTAGTTGATGTAGTTGATGTGGTCGGAGTTCCAGTTCCAGTTATAACCGCAGATGACTCAACCAATCCCCCAGGACGAACGAGGAAACCATTCGCATAACTTGAAGATGATATGTAAGTTGATGCTGATGGATCTAGTCCAGATGAAATGTTATCTACAACCATATCAAAAATACTATTACTAATATCTAGTTGTAAATATAAGTCCTGTAATCCTACAACGTCATTAGAAAGCGGAGAGGTTGAAATTTCTATGATTGTCTGACCATCTTTTATTTTTCCTGCTTGAACATTAACTGGATTTAAAGTTATGATCCCTTTTTTATAATCAATTTTTCCAACATTTCTTCTTATGATTGTTGGACTTGTGGAATTTGGTGATGGAACTGTAAAAAAGAAGAGAGATCCAGTTATTCTGTTTGTATCTGGTATGTCAGACAGATAAACATTTTGTTGAATTCCAGCAATTCTAAAAGCACTTGATTTAATATTATAACCACTCATGTTCTTAATATGAAATTCATTTCCGAATCCAATTTGATATTCTGCAAAGGTATTTAATGTTACTCTTATATCTCTTCTCATTTGAACCGTGGTAATATTCGAAGTCACAGACTCATGACTATTATCAATAATTCTTAAAAACTTACTATATTTAAATCTCGCACCATATTTGTTTAGTTCTGATGATTCTGAATATTGAGATGCATTATTTTGAACAATCGTGGAAACATATTCTGGAGAGGAAGCCAAATTGGTATTATAATAAACTCTTGAACTAACTTCCAAATAAAGATATTTTAAATCAAGAATTTCTGGCACAATTCCTGCAACTGCATACTTTTTGAGTTTAAGTTTAATATTTTCTTTAATTAAATTTGGGATAAAATCTCCAGTTTTTGGTTTAATGCTAATAAAAACCTTTCCATATTGTGGAGGTATGGTCTCCTCCCCACCAAAAACAGAAATTGATTCTGTCTCTGGATAAATTCTTGCTGGTATGAGAGTTTCATAATCTTCTGCAGTTAAGACTCTATTTTGAGATGCGTATATGCGAGGTGCAAACTTTTTAATTGAATCCACAGATTCAATTTGCTCCCCACCCGATGCGATTAAACCAGTTGTAAGTAAAGAAATACCAGAGGTAACTGTATAATCGACAGAATTTCTAGTATAGGTGAGTCTACCCGCAAATGTAAATTGACTTATTCCATTCGCACTATCTCCATTTGTTACGATGTAGTCTGCAGTGATATAGTTTCCTTCCTCTAATTTTTTTCCAAATATACCATCACCAAATAGTATTTCGTACCTTTCATCTTCAATCTCTTGAAGATAATAAACATTAGAATTTGATTTTACTTCAAATAAACTATCTTGTAATACATAATTAACTTGAGATGTTGAGGTTTCGTTCGATCTTATTTTAACAGAAATTAAACTAGTATCAATACCAGCATTTGGAAGTATAAATCTACGATTTGGATTTCTTAAATCATAAACAAAGTTTGATGTTAATAAATTACCTTCATAAATTTTAAGATCATCAAAAGACGCGATTCCATTAACAACAGCAACAGTGATATCATCTAAAATTGAAAAAACAAAGGATTGATTTCCAAAAGCTCCAGATGTTGTAGCGACCGGACCTTTCCTTAAAGTAATCGTAGCTGGTGGAGGTGTAATATTTGTAGTGTCAATAAAGAAACTAACAGATGCCCTTGCTGCTTTTTTTGATTTAGGAACATAACCAATATTTCTTGCAAGTGCAACAACGTTTTCCCTAAGCGTTGCACTATCAATAAACACTTCATTTGCAACCATGTTTGCATTATATGAGGTAATATAGGTGTTGTATGCCAGAACATCAATAATTGTAGAGAGGTTAGACCCTTCAAAGTCATAATCAGTGAAGTTAGAGTTAGACTTTAAGTAATCTTTAAGAGTAGTTTTTATCTGATCGAAATCAAGATTTGAAAAGTTTACTAGTGGCATTTTATCTAGTTGGTTGCAAAATAAATTGTAATTCTTGCGAAGGAGAGTCGATCCCTACTATATTGTATATGATTACTGTATTGAATGAATTATTATCATAGTCAGGAAACACTTCAACATTTTTTAATTCTACTCTTGGTTCAAAATTTACAATGGATGTTGCAATTTCATCCCTAATATTTGATGCTGATATCTCATCAATATTTTCAAATAATAATCTACTTACTCTAGATCCAAAAATAGGGTTAAAGAATTTTTCCCCAGGAAGAGTAAATACAATATTTCGTATAGAACGTGCAATTGAAGTTTCATTTTTGAGTGCGATTAAGTCACTATTCAGGGGATTAATCTGAAAAGTCATACTAATGTCTTTAAACCCTTGACTAACCCTTTCTAGAGGCATCGAATACTATAATTCTACCTTATTTATTAAGGATTTTTGGATTCATAAAGAGGTTCAGTTCCATATTCCCAGTCATCATAATCCTCATCATTGCGAATTTTTTCATGAATTTCATTTTGATGATAAAAATCGTGTTTTTTGGGTGTTAAATCATCATTTGCGATCTCACGAAGCATTTTTGGCTTCTGAATTTTGGTCTCCCAACCATATTCACTTGACAAATACTGAGTTCCCCACTCATTTTTCATAAAATTTTCATCTTTATCGACTTTTTTGGTCATTTTGCGCTCCTGATTCGTTAAAATCAGAACTTTTTACGGGGTTGCTATCCCGTTCTTGTGCTGTTTTCCAAAAATATTCGTCTTCATTACCCATCGCAAGTCGTTCATAACTGTTTTCAACCTGATAATACCGAGTGGAGACCTTAAAATCGGGTGTTTTTGGTTCTTTAGGCGTCAAACTATTGTCATAGATACGAATTCTGTTATTAGGATAAAGTGCAAACTGCCCGTTTTGCAGTTCAATTAGATTATGTGACTTGTGTTCTGCTGGATTTTCACTTGTTGCATAGTCAATCACATCTGGATCTTGATGATAGTTGTCTAGAGTGCAGATATATGTGCCTTTTTGAGGTCCAAAGTCACGGGTATAACACTCATAATCCATAGATCCAATAAATTGTTTCTGAACTGCAACAACTCCATAGTCCATACAATTCCAGAATTGTAGATTAGGTAAGTTCAGATCAGGATCTGGTGTTTCAGGACGTGCTACAAAGGCACTGATAGGCAGCTTATCGTACATTGCAGCATACTCTGGTAAATATGTCTCAAAATAAAAAGCGCGTCCAGGTATCGACTTAGCAGATACCCAAACGCCTTTTACAAACTCACCCCAACCACTTTGATGATCAGTCAGATACTCTTTACGAATCCAGACTTCTTGTGAAGGTAGATTAGTGATTAAGCAAGACATAGATTAAGTTTTATCTTTTAACTATTTACCCTGTCCGCGATACTTTTTTTTACGTCTATTACGAGAAGTTGCCGAGAGAAGAGTCCGAGGAGAACGCCCTTGACGAGTTTTCTTCGGTGCTCCAGGTTCAAATATAACCTTATTCTGTCCTTTAGCCATTTAGAGTGCCTCCATCAAATAATACGAGTCTTTTCGTGCCCAACACGAATACGAGGATCACACCAAATCTCAAATCCCGCATCCTTTGCATCCAAACAGAATGAAACATCCTCACCACACATATCCTGCACATTACCAGATTCAAAGACCTGCATTTTCGGAGCAAACCAAGGATATTCTAGATTTTCAAAAACACCTTTCTTAATCAGAACCCAACCAAATCCAGTGTAATCCACCGTGAAAGGCTTTCTACGCTTTTGAATTGAATCAACTGTTTCATGATTCATTACTCCACCATTTTTGCGGAAATCATCTTCCTCCAACCAGTGTGCGACAGAGGTTGTGTGGCCATCTTCGGTTGCATACCATCCAGCAGCAATCTCTCTTTCTTCACCATTCTCTGGAAGAGCGAGATCACAAAGTTGCCAAAACTTGCTTGTGTCAAAGACAATATCCGAGTCAATCCAAAGTTGATAATCATACTCCAGTTTGCCGTCCCAAGGAATTTGTTTCGGACCACGAAGAACATTCGCACCTAAACACTTACAACGTGCAAAGTTCACCATTGATGAATAATCTTGAGAGATCTGAATACTCATCTGATTCTGTACCATATCAAAGCACAGTTGTACGAAGTTCTTCAGAAAAATAAAAGAACATCCACGACCAGGAAGACAGAACACGATTGTCTTTCCACGCATTCTTTGTTTAATCTCATCAATATCCCACTCTGCCTCTTTTGGTTTTGGAGCGGTTGCTTTTACAGTAAATCCTTTTGCCATAAAGTTAGTTTAACCTTCAACTTCAATTTTAACAGTTTATATATGCTTTTGTCAATGAGATGAATTTATAATTGTTTCTTTGTTCGCGGTCAGTTCTATGAAACTTAAATCGGTTTCCGTGTATTCAGTTTTCATTATCCCTACCAGTCTATGTAAAGTTTCCCATGTTAAAGCAAACTCTTCTTCCTTCAGAGAGTGAAATAAACATTTATCTTTTGCGTATATGTGATAAACCTTTTCCATGAAAATTTTATGGGGGCAAATTTTTTTTTGCGTAATGTATATAGAACCTGATTTACCCTCCGGAAAATTTTTATGATTGTAATAATTAGAGGTCGATTTGTCACCTCTGTAGGTTAGGGTAGTTAGGGGTTTTTAAAACGGCATCACGCCGCCGCGACGCCATCAACAACGGGCGGCAAAACACTGTCCCTCACTGATATCTACGAGTATAACATAAACGCCCCCCAGTGTCAACCAGGGGACGCACAGTTGTTAACAATCAGAAAGCTACTTTCTCCAGAGTAGAAATACTATTGATCAAAGCTTCAGTGCGGTGACGACCATCAACCAAATGAAGATTATCATCGACAAGTGCATCAAGAATCGACAGAAGTTCGCTGCCAGTGTTACCTTGAGCGAGAAGAGAAAGCATCACAGACTTGGACATTTTTCGTGTTTTGTGTTAGAATAGGTGTGAAATAGTGAGTGTCTTTATAGGGGCGCATCTCATTC
>Ga0194113_10004487_pt1 | contig 18276 bp, 13 predicted proteins | sample TA2MahC200mmetaG_FD_146193 | JGI IMG/M metagenome (GOLD analysis project Ga0194113, IMG submission 146193) | Freshwater microbial communities from Lake Tanganyika, Tanzania - TA2015017 Mahale Deep Cast 200m | ecosystem: Environmental > Aquatic > Freshwater > Lake | place: Tanzania: Lake... | reverse complement strand
CGGCGGCCGCTTCATCCTCTCGACCGGCGACCAGTGCGGCCGCGACACGCCGTTCGAGAACCTGCACGCGATGATCGAGACCGCGCGGACCCACGGCAGGTATCACCCTGGCTGACGATGGAAGCCTCTCATCTTGCTTCACACGAATAGTATCTTCTCAATTTGTAGGGGCGCACCCTCGCGGTCGCCCCGGTGGGCAGGCGCTTTGGCCGAGTCGGGGTGATTGTGGTAAACTGACCCTGCAACACTGAATCACAAAGCGTCAGCGCGTTCAGACCTGCGCGAACTAAGGGGGCTACACTATGGTATCGGACGCCACAATCGGGAACGATCGCTGGGGTCTGAATCCAGCGATTCAGCCGGCCGACAACCTCGAAGATGTCATTTTTCTCTTCAACCCCACACAGCCCCTCGACGGCGAGTATCTGCGTTTCTATGTGAATCGCGGCAGTCCAGCGCGTCGAGACATGCTGACGTGGCTGCGTGTCAGTGATCTCAAGCGGGGGCAGCCGATCAGATTGCTTTTCACCGGGCATAGTGGATGCGGAAAGTCCACCGAGCTTAATCAATTGTGCCAGGAGTTGAGGCAGGAATTTTTTGTCGTCAAGGTCTCCACCAAGGTGATCATCCAACCCACTGACTTGATGGCGGTAGACGTGGTCCTGCTTGCGGCGATGAGCTTGTTCAAGCAGGCTACTCAGGAAGAGGTGATTGCCAAAGCGCCTGCCCAACGCGTCAGCGACGTGTGGCAGGGCCTGGTCAATTTCATCCAAGACCGGGTTTTCGGCAAGCTGCCGTATCGTAAGCCGGGCGAGGGATTGGAGTTGGGCGCCAAGGTGAGCTATCTGGTCTTCGAATTCGAGGCGAAGTACAGTCAGGATGCGCCCACGCGCGAGCAGATCCGCCAGCGTATGGCCGACCGCCTGTCTGAGGTGGTGGAGCGCGTGAACGACCTGGCGCGCTTCGTGCGCGCGGCAACCGGCCGGCCGGTGGTCTTCGTCTTCGATGATACCGACAAGCCCGATCGTGAGCGCGCCCGGAAATTGTTCTTCGACAATGCAACCACCCTGACCTCTTTCGCCGCGTCGGTGATCTTCACCTTCAATATCGCGCTCTGGTACGACGGGGAGTTCAAGCTCTTCCGAGACTATTACGGGCAACGCATCTTGCTGCCCAACATCAACCTGTACGCGCACAACGGCGATCGCAACGAAGACGGCTGGCGGCTCATGGAGCGCATCCTGGCCGAACGGATGCATCCCATGATGATCACCGCTGACGCCAGGCGCGCCTTGATCGAGGCCAGCGGTGGGCTGGTGCGCAGCCTGATCGGGCTGACGCAGTTCGCGGCGGTCAATGCGCTCGGTCGCGGGGCCATGCGCATCGAGACGCCCGATGCGGAGCGCGCGGTCGCCGAGCTGCGCAAGGACTTCACAGCCGCGCTGGAGGCGAAGCATTACGCGGCGCTGGCGGCCCGGCACGCGGATAAGCAGTTGAGCAGCGATCCCGAGACGCAGGAGCTGTTGCAGGGATTGGCGCTGCTGCAATACTCCAACGGCGAGGTCTGGTGTGATGTCCATCCGGTTGTACTTCAACTGCTTCTGGAGCGCCAGCCGTGACGGTTGACGCGCAGGCCGACGGCGCGGCGGATGGGCCGGCCGTTTCGCCGCCATCGGCGGCGGCCACCGATCTCTTGCGCGCGGCGCTGCCGGATGCCCTGGCGCGGGATGACTTCGGGAATCTGGCGGTCTTATTGCGCCATGCCCGTGCGGGCTGTTGGGCGTTTGCGCTCTACAACTATGTGACTGCGCGCGAGCAGGTGGCGGCCGCGCTCAAGCAATTGTTGGCGCCGCTCCCCGTCTTCGAGTGGACCTATGCGCCCCACGACCCGCACCCCATCGCCTATCTGAACCAACTGTCAGAGGCCGAGAAGTCGCAACGCGCCATCGTGTTTCTATTCGATTTCGAGCGGGCCAACGCCGATGTTTGGAAAGCGCTGGATTACAACCGTGAATTGTTTTCTGCGCATCCGCATGGCCTGGTCTTTTGGTTCACCCCGCCGGGCCGGGCGCGGGTTGCCCGGCAAGCGCCGCATTTCTGGGCGCAACGCAGCGGCGTCTTCGATTTCGCTGTCACAGTTCCACCGACTTACGAGCAGGCGCGGCCTCTGGTCGGCCCTCAAATTAGCCTGGGCGACAAGGAAGAGATCCAGCGCCAGCTCCGGCTCTACCTGGGGATGCTAGACGATTTGGCAGGTCAAGACGATGCGCCGCCGTTGTTCGTGGCCGAGCTTCACGACAAGATCGCCCGGCTGGCCTATTACCTCGATGAGCTACCTTTGTCGCGTACACACGCCGAAATCTCGCTCCAACTTGCGCGAGAGCAGCAAGATATGGGTCTCGAAGCCAACGTGCGAAAGGCGCTGGGGGATTTGGCGCTGCGGGAGGCGGATTTGGCGGCCGCCCGGCGGCACTACGAGGCGGCGCTGGCGATTTACCCCGGTATCGGGGCAAGGCTGGGCGAAGCGAACGTGCTTCAGGCGTTGGGGGATTTGGCGCTGCGGGAGGCGGATTTGGCGGCCGCCCGGCGGCACTACGAGGCGGCGCTGGCGATTTACCCCGGCATCGGGGATCGGCTGGGCGAAGCGAACGTGCGAAAGGCGTTGGGCATCCTGGCTATAAAGGAAGGGCATGGCGATGAGGCGCTTCGTCTTCTGAATGCTGCGCTGACCAGTTATCGGGAGATCGGTGAGCGGCTGGGCGAAGCCGGTACGTATATGGTCCTCGGACGGGCAACGGATGATGCTGCTTACTTTGAACGCGCATTGGCCCTTCACGCACAGATTCAGAGTGCCTATGACGTGGCAGTAGATTCGTATTACTATGGTCTTTCGCAGAAAAAACGCGGCGACAAACAGAAAGCGGCTGCGTTGCTGATTCAGGCTCGCGATATTTGGACGCAGATCGGTCTACCGATGTATGCGCAGATCGCGCAGGATGAATTGAACGGTCTCGGCGCATGACAGGCGTTACGCAGTCGAGGCTCCCAGCCGGTCTGCGACCGGCGTTCCTGGCGTGAAAAGGCGACTACTGGCAGCAAGCAGCCCGCCGCGTAGATCATACGCGGAGTAAATCATACGCGGAGTTCGCACCCTCAGATGCGAACGGCTTCAAGGATGGGAACCATGCAATCTGCCGAAGAGTTATACCGTTTCGCCAGCCGCTACCTGCCGGGAGGCGTGTGCGCGTCGGCCCGCAGCAACCCGGCCCTCGGCCATCCTTTCTTCGTCTCGCGCGGCGAAGGCCCGTATGTCTATGATCTGGACGGCCGCCCGTACGTGGATATGTGCACGTCGCACGGCGCGTCGCTGCTCGGCCACAATCACCCCGCAATCCGAGCGGCCGTCAGCCGCGCGCTGGAGCTGGGCATCATCTGCGCCTACGAGACCGAGCACCATTCGGCCCTGGCCCAGCGGCTCTGCGAGCTGGTTCCGTGCGCCGAAATGGCCCGCTTCGCGGGCTCGGGTACCGAGACGGTGATGCATGGCCTGCGGCTGGCCCGCGCCGCGACCGGCCGGGAGCGGATTATCAAATTCGAGGGGCACTTTCACGGCTATTCCGACCATCTCTACTACAGCTCCGCGCCGCCGCTGGCCCAGGCCGGCCCCGCCGATAGCCCGCGGCCCTACCCCCAGTCCGCGGGCATGCCGCGGGCGCTGGCCGACCTCATCACGATCGTGCCGTTCAACGACCCCGACGCACTCGCGGCGGCCTTCGCCCGCCACGGCCACGAGGTCGCCACGCTGATCCTGGAGCCCATCAACTACGACTCAGGCTGTATCCTGCCGCGGCCCGGGTTCATCGAACTCTGCCGCGCGCTCTGCGATCAGTACGGCGTACTTCTCTTCTTCGACGAGGTGTTGACGGCCTTCCGCGTTGGTCTGGCCGGCGCGCAGGGCTGCTTCGGCGTCACGCCTGATCTGGCCGTGCTGGGCAAAGCCTTCGGCGGCGGCATGCCGATCAGCGCATTGGTCGGCAGGCGCCCGATCATGGCGCACCTGCGGCCCGAGGGCGCCAGCGAGCACAGCGGCACCTATCTGGCGCACCTGACAACGGTGCTGGCGGCCCGCGCGGCCCTCCATGAGTACGCGCAGGGTGGCTTCTACGAGCGGCTGGCCGAACTGGGCCAACGCTTCTATGATGGCTTCGGGGAGATCATCCGGCGCAGCGGTGTGTCTTGCCGGTTGCAATATGCAGGCCCCCGCTTCGGCCTCTACTTCGGCGTAGATGAGCCGGTGTGGAACTACCGGCAGGCGGCCGGCCAGAGGGAGGAGATGCTGCTGGTCTTCATCACCGGCTGCATCCGCCGCGGGGTCTACTTTCACGTGTCGGCGCACCACGGCTTCTCTGCAGCCCACACCAGAGCAGATCTCGACCGGGCGTTGGAAGCCATCGAGGGCGGCATGGCAGACGTGCGAGACCAGTTCATGGTCGGCCGGTAAGGTATCTTGGGCGTAGCGCAAGATGCCATCTTGCGCTACATCACAGGAGCAACCATGAAGATTGCGCTCGGCTGCTTCATCCAGGAATCGCACAGCTTTTCGCCGGTCGCGGGATCGTGGCTGCACTTTGGGCCGGGGCAACTGGCGGCCGGTCCAGAGATGATCCGCCAGGTCGCGGGCGCGCGCAGCGAGCTGGCCGGCGCGTTGGCTGTGGCAGGCCAGGCCGGCGCGGAGATCGCGCCCCTGATGTCGGCCGTGGCCTCGGCTTCATCCGGCCCTGTGCAACACGCGGTCTTTGCTGCGCTGCGCGACGAGTTGCTGGATCGTCTACGCGCGGCCGGCCCGCTAGATGGCCTTTGCATGGTGCTGCATGGCGCGATGGCGGCCGAGGGCCATGAAGACGCCACGGCCGAGGTGTTGGCCGGCCTCCACGCCGAAATCGGGTCGGCGACGCCGCTGGTCGCCACGCTCGACCTGCACGCCAACACGACCGCGCAGATGGTCGCCCAGGCAACCGCGCTGGTGGGCTATCACACCGCTCCGCACGTTGACCAGTACGAGACAGGCCAGCGCGCCATGTCGCTCCTGTTGGCGGCCCTGGCCGGCCGCGTCAGACCGGTAACCGCGCTGCGTCGCCTGCCCATGATCCTGCCCGCCGAGAACGGCCGCACCACCGAAGGTCCTTTCAGCGAGGTGATGGCGCAGGTCAAGGCGCTGACCAAGAAGCCCGACATTCTGGACGCATCGGCCTTTTCCGTCCAGCCCTGGCTCGATGTTTGGGACGTCGGCTGCAGCGTGGTCGTGATCGCCGACGGCGACCGCGGCCTGGCCGAACGCGAGGCGGACCGCCTGGCCGATGCCTTCTGGCAGCGCCGTCACGATTTTGCGGTGCAGCTCACCCCCACCCGCGACGCCATCCGCCGGACGCTGGCGAGCTCGCACGGCCCGTTCGTGTTGGCAGACGTGGCCGATGCGCCGAGCTCGGGCGCGCCAGGCGACAGCACGATCGTCCTCGAGGCGTTGCTGGAATGCCGGCCGGAGCGAGATTGCCTGCTCAACATTGTTGACGCCGGCGCTGTGGCGAGCATGGCGGCCGCAGGCCCAGGCAAAGACGTTACCTTGCAGGTCGGCGGCCGGATTGCAGGGGTCTACAACCCCGTGCAGGTATCGGGCCGGGTCAGGCTGATCGCTGACGGCGATTTCGTGAACAAAGGGCCGGGCAACCGGGGCGCGCTCATCCATCGCGGATTGACGGCCGTGCTTCAGATCGGTCATATCTTCCTGGTTGTGATGGAGCGTCCGGTGATCCAATGGGATCCTGAGTTGTACCGCTCGGTTGGGCTGGAGCCGGCCGATGCTCAGATCGTCGTGGTGAAGTCGCCCGCCGCGTTTCGCGCGGCATACGGGCCGCTGGCGACCGAGATCCTGCTCCTGGATGCCCCAGGCATCTGCAGCCCAGACCTGCGCTCCTTTCCGTTTGTGCATGTGCGTCGCCCCCTCTACCCGCTGGACGACATCCGCGACTGGCGCTCGGCGCTGGGGAGGGACGCCGGCGCATTGCGATGAGTCCACTGAGCGGCGCCGGACCGGCTGCCAACCGGCTGAAAGCCGGTTGGCGCCTGCCTCAGCCGGCGGGTTTCAACCGCCGGTGGACCCGCCGATGGGCTTGACTGGTGTATAATACCGATTGCCGCGCCGGCAAGCGTCCGGCGCGGCGCGGAGGGATGCCATGCGCTTCTTCAACACCGCCGGCCCGTGCCGGCCCGAGCTTCACTATATGCTCCCGGCCACCCGTCGCCTGCCGACCGTGCCGGGGCTGGTTGATCGGCAGAGCTACTTCGTTATCCACGGCCCGCGGCAGACCGGCAAAACGACGGCGATCCTGACCCTGGCGCGCGAGCTGACCGCGAGCGGCCGCTATGCGTCGGCGGTCGTCTCGATGGAGGTTGGCGCGCCCTTCAAGGCCGATCCTGGCGCGGCCGAGCTGGCGATCTTAGAATCATGGCGGCAGACGGCCGAGTGGCAGCTGCCGACGGACCTGCAACCGCCGGACTGGCCGCAAGCCGCGGCGGGCAGCCGAATGGGGACTGCGTTGCGATGTCCCGCACGATGACATCCGCTTCGTCCAAGACCTGAGGAAGATCAAATGACCATCAACCGTTATCCCCCCATCAACCCGCGTTTCCCGCACATGCTCCACGGCGGCGACTATAACCCCGACCAGTGGCCCGAAGCGGTGTGGCACGAAGACATGCGCCTGATGAAGCTGGCGCACTGCAACACGATGACCGTGGCGATCTTCGCCTGGACGAAGCTGGAGCCGGCCGAAGGTCAGTTCGAGTTCGGCTGGCTCGATCGCGTGATGGATCTGCTGGCCGAGAACGGCGGCTACGCGGTGCTGGCGACGCCAAGCGGCGCGCGGCCGGCGTGGCTGGCCGCGAAGTATCCCGAAGTGCTGCGCGTTCGCCCTGACCGCGGCCGCAACCTCTTCGGCGTGCGCCACAACCACTGCTTCACCTCGCCGATCTACCGCGCAAAGACCGCGCTGATTGACGGCAAGCTGGCCGAACGCTACGCCGACCATCCGGCGCTGCTGGCCTGGCATCTCTCCAACGAGTACAGCGGCGAGTGCCATTGCGACCTCTGCCGGGCGGCCTTCCGGGAGTGGGGCAGGCGCAAATACGGCGCGCTCGACGCGCTCAACCAGGCGTGGTGGACCGCCTTCTGGAGCCACACCATCACCGACTGGGCGCAGATCGAGCCGCCGTCGCCCATCGGCGAGACCTCGGTGCACGGACTGAACCTGGACTGGAAACGCTTCGTCGCCGACCAGACGACCGACTTCATGCGCGCCGAGATCGCCGCGCTGCGCCGCTTTACGCCGGACACACCGATCACGACGAACATGATGGGGACTTTCCCCGGCCTGAACTATTGGCGCATGGCGCCACACCTCGACGTGATCTCGTGGGACAGCTACCCGCGCTGGCACAGCGGCGATGACATCGCGATGGCGTCCGACGTGGCGTTCGTGCACGATATCAATCGCTGTCTGAAAGGCGGCAAGCCGTTCATGCTGATGGAAAGCGTGCCGAGCGCCACCAACTGGATGCCGTCGGCCAAGGTCAAGCGGCCGGCCATGCATGTGCTCTCATCGCTGCAAGCGGTGGCGCACGGCTCCGACACGGTGCAATACTTCCAGTGGCGCAAGAGCCGCGGCTCGGCCGAGAAGTTCCACGGCGCGGTGGTGGATCACGTGGGGCATGAGAACACGCGCGTCTTCGGCGAAGTGGCCGATCTGGGCCGAAAGCTGGAGCGGCTCGATCCGGTGGTCGGGACGACCGTGCGGCCCGACGTGGCGATCATCTACGACTGGGAGAACAACTGGGCGCTGACCGATGCGCAGGGGCCGCGCCGTGGGGAAAAGGGCTACCTGGACGACTGCAAACGCCACTACCGGGCGTTCTGGAAGCGCGGCATCCCCGTGGATGTGATTGACATGGAACAGGACTTCACATCCTACAAGCTGCTCGTCGCGCCGATGTTCTACATGGTGCGGCCGGGGGTGGCCGAGCGGATTGCGGCGTTCGTGCAGGCCGGCGGGACATTCGTCGCCACGTTCCTCAGCGGCATCGTGGACGAGAACGACCTCTGCTTCCTGGGCGGCTGGCCCGCGCCCGCGGCGCTGCGGGAGGCGCTTGGCGTTTGGGCCGAGGAGATCGACGCGCTGTACGAGCACGATACGAACGCCGTGGCGCCGGCCGCAGACAACGAGTTGGGGCTGACCGGCGAGTATGTCGCCCGCGACTTCTGCGACCTGATCCACGCAGAGACGGCGACCGTGCTGGCGACCTACAAGGGCGACTTCTACGCCGGCCGGCCGGCGTTGACGGTCAACACGCTGGGCAAGGGCCGGGCGTACTACATCGCCTCGCGCAACGATGATCGTTTCCTGGATGACCTCTACGGTGGGTTGGATCGGCGACTCGGCCTGCTGCACTCATTCGATGGCGCGCTCCCTGCTGGCGTCTCGGCGCAACTGCGCAGCGACGGCGAGCGCCGTTTCGTCTTCCTGATGAACTTCAACCCAACGCCGGTCACGATTGAGCTGAGGAAGACGCCCGCAACCGATCTGCTCACCGGGAAGATCGTGCACGGGCTGATGGAGCTGCCGGGCTACGGCGTGATGGTGCTGGAACAATGACCAAACGCTTCCACCTGGTAGTCGGATGGGTTCCACTCTCCCGCGGGCTGCCTGATGACGACGTGCTCGGCCACATGGGCTACGTCCCCGGCTGCATGGCGTTGGGATCGTACATGCTGACCCATGGCTCTGGCAGGATGTAGGGCGGGTGCGGGTCGAAGAAGCTGGCCCACAGGAAGAACGGTTTGCCCGGCTCGGAACGGAGCGGCTGAAAGTGCGTCTTGTCGATCAGGATGGATTCGTAGCCGTGCTGTTGGAAGATGTCGCCGACGGTCGGCGCATCCTCCGGCAGCTTGACCCCGATGGCCCAGCAGCCGTGCGCCGACGGATACATGCCGGTGATCAACGTGGCGCGCGAAGGGGAGCAGGTCGGGTTGACGCAATAGGCCCGGTCGAAGCGCGTTCCCTCGGCCGCCAGCCGGTCGAGGTGGGGCGTGCGGATGCGCGGGTTGGTGACGCCGAGCGTGTCGTAGTGCTGTTGGTCGCTGGTGATGAGCAGGATGTTGGTGGGCGGCATGAGAGATTATAGGCAGTTCTGCAATTTGATGAACAGATCCCGAAAGATCGGGTTGCGCCGCGCGAACCACAGCTCGCGGATGAGATGGCGTTCGGGCGCCGGCTCGAAGTAGAGGCGGCCGCCGGTGTTCGGCTGCCACTCGCCCATCAGACGCGGGCTGGGGACCAGCCGCGATGGCGTCCAGCGCTCGTCGAGCAGGTAGGCGATGGCCGCGACGTCCCAGATCTCCTTGCCGTAGGCGAAGTGATCGGCGCGGTACTCGCAGAAACGCTCATAGAGAAAGTCGCAGACCGGGTTGCGGCCGGCCAGCGCCTCGGCCAGCTCGGCTTTGGTGGTGAGCAGATGCGACGCGACCCCCAGGCACGGCACATGCACGAACGGCACGCCGCTGTCGAAGATGATGCGCGCCGCGGGCGCATCTTGCATCAGGTTGAACTCGACGGTGTGCGGCAGCGCGTGGGGATTGCCGCCCAGCCAGACCACGACGATCTTGCGCACGATCTCCGGCTCGATCAACAGCGCCGACGCCACGTTCGTGATCGCGCCGATGGCGACCACATACAGCGGGTCGTCATCCGGTGCGGCCATTGCCCGCGCGGCCAGGTCCAACGCCGCGGGGCTGCGCTCCGGCTGGCTGCCCAGGTAGGCGGTCGAGCCGCGGTAGACAAAGCCATCTGCCGGAAGATGCAGCCGATCCAGCAGGCGGACGATCTCGTCGTAGCTCTTTTCCATGCCATCGCCCGGCCCGGTGGAGCGGTCGTTGGTGAACGGCGCGGCGTGGAGCGCCTCCACGGTGAGTTTTTCAGTCGAGCGCAAGGCATAGACGACGGCAAACTGGTCGTCAATCTCGTTGTAGGTGTCGGTGTCCAGCACCATGCGGATGGGGCCGGCCGGCGGCTGAAGGCGTTGCGTCAGCAGGTCTTGCGGGAGGGTGGGAAAGTTCATCTGGGTCACCAATCAGCCACGCTGCCATCCGACTCATAGAAATGCTCGCCGCCCAACTCCTCAGTGTACGCGAGCTGGCGCTGCGCGGCAGATTCGTCAACCTCGAAGCCCAGGCCCGGCGCGGTCGGCAGCTCGATGTGGCCGTCCACGACCTGCCAATCGGCCTTCAACAGCCCGCCGCCCAGGCTCTGGTCAATCTGTTCCTGGATCAGGAAGTTGGGGACGACGGCATCCACGTGCAGCGCGGCCGCCAGCGCCACCGGGCCGATGGCGCAGTGCGGCATGATGTGGACATAATACACTTCGGCCATGTTGGCGATCTTCTTCAGCTCGGTGATCCCGCCGCAGTGCGAGACATCCGGCTGGATGTAGGCTGCGGCGCTCTGCTCGAACACCTCTCGGAAGCCCCAGCGGGTGAGAAACCGCTCGCCGGTGGCGATGGGGAAGGGCACGGCTTGGGTCACGAGCTTGAGCGCGTCCACGTTCTCCTGTGGGACCGGCTCCTCCACGAACATCGGCCGCATCCCCCGCAGCTCGTGGCAAATCTCGACCGCGAGCGCAGGCGTCATCTTGCCGTGGAAGTCGAACGCCAGCTCGACCTCCGGCCCCACCCACTCGCGCATCAGATACGCGCACTGGACGAAGCGGTCAATGACGGCCGGCGGCTCATGCCCGCGCCACTTGCCCGGCGGGCCCGACTTGAACGCGGTGTAGCCGCCGAGCCGGCGGAGCCAATCGAGCCGCTCCCTGGCCGCAGCCAGCCCCTCGTCGCTCAGGTCGCGAATGCCCCAATGCGCGTAGACGCGCACCCGGTCGCGGGCCGCGCCGCCGAGCAACTTGTAGACCGGCGCGGCGTAGGCCTTGCCCGCGATATCCCACAGCGCCTGGTCAATGCCCGACAGCGCGGTCATCAGCACCGGGCCGCCGCGAAAGAAGGCCGAGCGATAGATGTGCTGCCAGTGGTGTTCGATGCGCAGCGGATCCTTGCCGATCAGGTACTCGGCCAGCTCGTCCACCGCGGCGGCCACGCTCTTGGGCTTGCCCTCCAGCGTGGTCTCACCCCAGCCGACCAGCCCGTCGTCGGTGGTGATCTTGACCAGGCGGGTGCGTTTGAGGGGGAAGAATTGTTCGATGGTGGCGATTTTCATGCGCGTCTCGTCCTCGGCTGTGATCGGTGAAGTGTCATCGGCCCGATCATACCACAGCCATCGCGTTTTGTGAAGGCTTCAATCGAGTGCGATCACTCACGCATGTTCTGTTCGCGCGATGATCTCGTCTTGCATATCCTTCGACAGGTTGACGAAGAACGCCGAGAACCCTGCCACCCGCACCACCAGGTCGCGATAGCGTTCGGGGTGAGCCTGGGCGGCGCGCAGTTCGGCGGTGTCCGCGCTGTTGATCTGCATTTCCTGCCCGCCCGCCAGGAAATAGGCGCGCAGCATGGCCTCCAGCCGTCGCCGGCCGTCGGGATCGGCCAGCACGCTGCGTTGGAAGCGCAGGTTGACGTTGTAGCCGCATTGCCAGCTCTTGACCGCGTTGAGCTGGAGGATGGACTTCAGCACGGCGGTGGGGCCTTGCCGTTCGACACCGCACGCTGCGGCGACCGAGGTGGCGAGCGGCGTCCCCGCCAGTCGGCCGTCGGGCGTGGCCGGGGTGCGCGCGCCGACGCGCACCGCGCTCGACCGGGTGATGTGGACGTTGCCGAAGGGGGTTCCGTCGCGCGGGTCGCGGCAGATCTCCTTCACCGGCTCGTCGCGCAGCCGTTCCACGAGCGCGACCAAGTCTTCGAGCCGCGCGTCGTCGTTGCCGTGCTTGGGCGCGCGCAGCAGCCGTTGGCGGAGCCGCTCGTCGCCCGCGAAGTTGTTCTTGCAGGCGGCCGCGACCTGTTCGAGGGTCGCGGCGCCTCGCTCGTAAACTACCTCGCGGATGGCGGCCAGGCCATCCACCATGTTGGCGAAGAAGTTGCCGCCGCACGACAGGATGTTGTACTTCGTGCCTTCGGCCAGGTCGCGGCCGCGCTCGATGCAGCCGTCGAAGAAGCAGGAGGTGAGCGGCGTCTGGCCCCAGCGCATCTGCGCCATCAAGAGCGGCTGGTTGGCGGCATAGGAGGTCGCCACCTGCCACCGCATCACGCGACCGGCGGCGGCGGTCAGATCGTCGAACGTGCGCAGCTCGCCGGCCGGCGGGATGTCCGGGACATTGCTCCGGCCATCATAGCCGCGACCTGCGGTCAGCGCCAGTTCCAACGCCCGCGGGTAATCCACGTGCGCGCCGGGGTTGAAGTAGGCTTTGCCGGGGATGCCCAGCTCGTTGCAGCCGACCGGCACGTAGTCGAACGCGTCCTCACGGGAGGCGCCGAGCGCCATGAACATCGCCGGCACGGCCGTGTCGCTCATCATCAGCGGGAAGCAGGTCGAGCCGGCCAGGTTCTCCAGACAGAAGTCGAAGAAGTCGGGATCAATGCTCGGATGCCAGCGCACCCACACCAGCGGCTCCGGCAGCGACATCGCGCCCGTGGCCCGGATGAAGAGCCACGACAGCTCGTTCGTCTGGTCGGCCCCGTCGGGCGTCGAGCCGCCGACCACCAACCCCTGGGTCAGGTTGTGCTCGATGCCCCAGAATGTGTTGTCGCGCTGTTTGAGAAGGAAGTTCTCGCAGAGGGTGAGCGCAAAATCGTCGTCCAGCCGGCCCGCGTCGCGATCCGCCCGGTAGAAGGGATAGAGGATCTGATCCAACCGGTCGGGCGTGCAGGAATAGCCGTGCCCCTCGATGTGGATCGCCTGGTGGGCGAACCAGACCAACTGCAACGCTTCGTAGAAGGTCTCCGGTGGCTGGTGGGCGATCCGGGCGCAGATGCGCGCCATGCCCTCAAGCTGCCGAGCCCGCGTCGCATCGGCGCAGCGCCCCGCTTCTTGGGCCAGGAACTCCGCGTAGCGTTCGATCCACGCTTGCAGGCCGGTCAGCGCGATCTCGGCCGCCGCCAGGAACTCCAGACTCGCAGGCTCGATCTCCCCCGCCCGCCGCGCCCTGATCCGGCGCAGGATACCGTCCAGCCCGGCCTCCAGCAGCTCCCGATAGCTGGGGCTGAGGTGGCCCTGGTTGGAGAGGAACTTGTACATCGCCGCATCGGTGCGTTCCAGCGTCTTGCCCTCGACCGTGCGCATGTAAGCCCGATACTGGCCCCACAGGTTGCGATCCTCCCAGTAGTCCATGATCGGCTGGGGGACCTTGCTGGCCAGGTAGCCCACGCGCTGCGGCTGCTCGCTGACGTAGACGTTCTCCTCGGCGATGCCCAGCTCGGCCATGACGGGCATGGCGCCGGGCGTCTCGGAGATCGCGCCCGCCAGCAGATCGTGGTCGCGGAGGTAGAGCGGCGCGGTACGGAAGTACTCGGCCAGCCCCAGCGCCTTCTTCACGATCCAGGGCGCGCCCTCGTTGGCCTGCCAGATGCGCGTGAACGCCTCGGCGCGCGCCAGGCCGATCGTGGCGGGCGAATCGAGGATGGCGCGGCGTAGCGCCAGCATCGGCGCTGGGTCATGGTTGGGAGGAAACTCAAATCGCATCGTTAACCTCATGGGGGGAATCGAGAACGGGGCCGCGGATTCACGCGGATGGTCGCAGATTCAGTAGATCACAGTTTTCGCGCTTCCAGCCGGTCTGTGACCGGCGGTCGGGGGTCGCAGACCCCCTTCGAGCCTGGAATTGTGATCTACTGGGATTTCCTCTTACCGATTATGCTAAATCAGGCGAACAGCGACTTGACGGCCAGAAGCTCGCGTTCCAGCAGGAAGTTCAGATAGATGCCGAGCGTGAAGGCAGTCATAGCACCAATGACGCGCTTGGCGAGGCCGCGGGCGGTCTTGGCGCCCAGGTCTTCGATATGCAGCAGGTCGACCAGTTGTGAGCCGGTGGTTTCGATGCGCTGTCGATACTGCTCCAGCAGCCATTGTTCCAAGGGGGAATTCTGCTCCTTCTGATTGCTACGTTTGTAAGTCAGCACGATGATGTTCTGGATTTGCGCCAGCCGCTGCAAGCGTTCACGACTGATGAAGCCTTTGTCGGCCAGACCCAAGCCACCGTTGAGCGTTGACGCCAGTTCCTCAAGGGCCTTGACATCGTGCGGGCGGGCGCTGCACAGGTCGTAGAAGTCGGGAATGCCGTCGGGCGTGATGGACAACATGAGTTTGAAGCCGAAGTAGTCCAGGTTCTTACTGGCGCAATGGCCCCAGTCGGCCAAGTCGAAACCGTTGCCGCGCCCAGGCCGCCAGGTCTTGAAGAGCGGCAACGGCAAGGTGTCGAAGACGCGGATGTCTTCCAAGTCCACCCCCAACTCGTGGCGCAGGTGTTGGCGTAGCTGCGCCAGTTTGGGGGCCAACTGGTCGAGACGCCGCCACAGCCAGGACTGACTGGGCAAGTGCGGAAACAGCCAGCCATAGAAGCAGGTCAAGTGGCGCCACAGTTCCGTCTCGCCACGGATACCGCTGAGGCGTCCCAACAGGTCCATCTTCATGACCAGGCTGTCGTTGAAGACGGTGGGACGCCCAGGCCCGTGACGCACAGCCGGTGGCGGACAAAACTCATCCACCAAGTCGCACAAGAGGCGACAGCGTAACCGATGCGCATTCTCGTTGCTGCGAGCGATCTGTTCTTGCAGAACTCGGGGGTGTAGCATGGAAAGGGGCTCCTTGAGTCACTGTGATCCTGTAGCAACCCCAGGATATCTCAGTAAACGTCATTTGTCCAGTGATGCCCGGAAATAAGCATAATCGGTGAATATGTAACGAATCAACGAATGGACGTCCGATACCGCACGTTCGGGTCGGTGGGCGCGGCGCCGACGCGTTCCAGCAGCCCCTCCGTGACAAGCGCCGACAGATAGCGATTCAAGAGATAGGTGCGATTGCGGCGCAGACGTTCCGCTATTTCCTCTGAGGTGAGCGGCGCTACGCGACAGAGCGCTAGAATTGCTTCCCGCACCTCACCGGGCGCAGCTCGTTGCGCAAGATGGATTGCAGGCAGTACAAGCTCTACAGGCAGCCGTGCGTGCTTTACAGATTCAAGGTCGTGCTCTACAGATTCAATGTCGTGCTCTACAGATTGCGACTGTCTCTCGTCTTCGGAGATGGCGGGTGTTGCCTTCTCAGGTTCGTTCGCGGGCTGCGCCATCTCGGCCATGCTGGTTAAGGTGTAATACGTCCACCGCCGCGTGCCATGCTGCTGCAGCAGGCCGCGGCGGACCAGGTCGAGCAGATCACGGGTCGCCGCCAGCGAGTCAACGCCGGGGTTCAAGCGACGGTAGTCAGCACGCGTCAGGCGTCCCTCGCGGCGGACAAACGCCAGCGCCAACCGCTGCACGTCGTCCAGGTCGTGGCCGGAAAAACGATTCAGCCAGTCCAGCGCGCCTTCATCGAGCAGACTGGCATTCTTGAAGGTCAGGCGGAAGGTCGTGCGCCGGTCGTCGAAGCGCGGCGGCTCCATGCCCGCGCCCCGCAGCGCTTCCAACATCGCCGCGATGCCCGTGCCTCGATTCTCGCAAACCGTGCGGCCGTCTTCGGCGGGGAGGTCCTCCAGGAGACGGAGGAGATGCGCGTTGCGTGTCGCCAACAGGCCCGGCTCGCCCAGGCGCTCCGCCGTCACCGGCCCGAACAGGCCACCCGGATCTTCCACTTCGAGCCGATCGGGGAAGATGCGCACTTGCACCGGGGTGCCGCGCGCCAGAGGTGAGTAGTCGCGGTGCGCCAGCGCGTTGACCAGCGCCTCGCGCAGCGCCTCGACCGGGTACTCCCACACATCGCGGCGGAACAAACCTTGCACCACTGCGCGGCGTTGCAGGTTGCGCATGATCGCGTTCATGCCCTGGCGCAGGAGAGCGACCAGGGGACCTTCGGCCTTGACGTTGTCCAGCAGCCGCTCGTCGCGTGGTGAAACTTCGCCGGGCCGCGCGGTGGGATAGCGCACCACCGATAGATGAAGGCTGGGGAAGACCTCTTGCGGATAGACGCCGAAGCAGAGATAGCCGGCCAGGGAAGGGACCCACTGCCCGTCATGCTCCACCAGCACGCGAAATACCTGCAGGAGGCGCTGGCGGTCCCAGTCACGATAGGGCGCATCGGGGCGGCTGCGCAGCCGGGCCACGAAAGCGTCCAACAGCGCGGCGTCCAGGTCGGCGGACGACTTGCCGGGGATCGGTTCCAGGTCGTAGGCGGGTTGGCCGCGGCCGTCCAGGAAGAGCTGAATCTCGTACTGCGTCAGTTGCCGGTCGCCGTCGGCCACGCGGATAAAGGAGCCGGTCATCAGCCCGGCCCCGCGATAGAAGCACGGCTTCTGCGTGTGCGCGATTTCGGGCACCTCGGCGACGAGCACCGGCTGGCCTTCCATCGTATGCACCTGGATCAGCGGCCGGAGCGGCGGCTCCATCAGATCGCACAGCGAGGCCAGGTCACTTTGCAACCGGGCCGGATCGCGCACGCCCACGGCGCTGAAGCCGCTTTCCTCGTCCAACCCCAGGACGATGACGCCGCCGCCCGGCGTGTTGGCAAAGGCGGAGAGGGTCTCCCACAGCCGCTTGGGCAGGCCGTGCTCCGCGCGCTTGGCCTCGATGTGCGCCCAATCCCCGCCGATGTCGCGGAGGGTTTGGAGGATCTCTTCCAGCTCATCGCTTGTCATCAAATGCTCCTTGTCGGGCCGCCAGAACTGTGTCAACGAATCTGCAACGGATCAACGAATGGGCACGCGCCGCCGCCGGCAGATTCGTTCATTCGTTTCCCATTCGTTGACAAGCACGTCGTCAACGAATCTGCAACGAATCAACGAATGGGCACGCGCCGCCGCCGGCAGATTCGTTCATTCGTTTCCCATTCGTTGACCCGGTCCTCACTCCAATTCCACCACCGGCAGTTCATCCTCGCCGGCCGCCAACCCATCCAGCAGGAAGCGGCGGAACTCGGCCACCACGCCATCCACATCGCCCCGCTCGATCGTCCGCTTGCCCGGCCGGAAATCGGCCAGCCGCACCTTGCGCACGCGCAGTTTCTTCAGGTAGCGTCGCAGCAGATCCACGGGGTCAGAGACCTTTAGGGTTTCCGAAACCCTAAAGGTCTGCGCCAGGTACCCCGCCACCTCCTCGGCCGTCCCCGCCGCCAGCAGCCCGTCAATGAACGGCTCGCCAATGAACGGCTCGCCAGCGCCCTGCGCCAGCCGCTCCCGCAGCGCGGGGCTGGCGAGCAGGCTGGCCTTGTCCAGCAGGGCGGCGGCCACCAGGTCACGGGCGCGCTGGACGACGGCATCGGCGCGAGACAGCCAATCTTCCGCGTTCTCCAGCGTCAACGGGCAGCCGGGCGGCTGGGGCCGCTCGCGCAGGTCGCGCTCCACCGCAGCGCGGGTCAGCCCGCCGGGGAAGAGGTCGGGATCAGCGGCCGCGGCGCGCAACGCACCGACCAACGCGGGGCAGGGATCGGCGCCCAATGCCGCGACCGAGGCCAGGCGCGCCACCGCGCGGTAAGCCGGCGCAGCAGTCAGCCCGGCGATGTCGTCGCGGGCCGCTTCGGCGCGGGCGGTCACCGCGTCGAAGGCTTGCAGGTAACGGACGGTGTAGCTGGCGATGGCCCCGCGCGCGGGGTCGAGGAGCTCCATGGCCAGCCGCGTCTCGTTGGCCATCAGCTCGGGCAGGCGGGCCAGCCCGGCGCGCACCTGGTCGAACGCGCGCCAATCCACCGGTAGGGGCGATCCTCCGTGGTCGCCCGTCCCCTCGCGGTCGCCCTGGGCGGGTGCAAGACCCGCCCCTACGGATGCGGCCCAGGCCGCGTAACGCGCGGCCGCGCGCAAGGGGTCGCGATAGCCGTAGAGGCGCTCTGCCTGGAGCGTCTCCGCGCGGCGCGCGGCCAGGTCGTCGGTCTCCGCCTGGCTGGCCGCTTCGTCTCGGTAGACGCGGTAGCCGAACGCGTCGTCCAGCGCTTTGAGCAGGCCGGGCAAGATGGCATCTTGCCCTACAGGCGCGGACAGGAATTTTTCCCAGGCGGCCAGGCGGTCGAGGAGGGTAGAGGCCGAATCGTTTTCTGGAGTCGAGGCTTTAGCCGGTTGGGTTCGTTGTCCAAAGAGACCGGCTGAAGC